>ENA-OPZN01000270-OPZN01000270.1-human-gut-metagenome-genome-assembly--contig:-NODE-270-length-18832-cov-2.906068_pt1 | contig 18832 bp, 23 predicted proteins | sample MGYA00242483_ERZ504503 | MGnify/ENA primary metagenome ERZ504503 (study PRJEB26092, sample SAMD00036285) | human gut metagenome | host: Homo sapiens | study: EMG produced TPA metagenomics assembly of... | reverse complement strand
TAGACAACATGAGTTGGAGCACTGAATCAGGCAATATATGGTTTCTTTCAAAACAAGGTGTTTGATTTAGGAAGGCTGAATATAAAATTATCGGTTGTTTATGGTATTATTAGTATTGTACTGATTGTAGGGGCGATAGGGATAGGGAGTTTCTTTGTCTTGTCCGGGCGGTTGAAATTAGGGGAATTGATGGCTGCGATAAGTCTGGTGGCATCCATTGCACCGGCAATTGTTAATTTGGCTTTAGTGTCCGTATCATTGAATGAGGCAAAAGTTGCTTTTAATCGGATGTTTGAGTTTGTGGGTATTCCTTCTGAAAAGAAAGAAGGAGATTTTTCCCCGGGAAGGGTGGATAGCATTCAAGTTAAGAATATTTCTTTCCGTTTTCCAGGACGGAAAAGAATTTTAGACAATATTTCTCTTGCGGCTTTTAAGGATAAAATGATTTTTATTATTGGCGAAAGCGGTTGTGGTAAATCGACATTTTGCAAGATCATGGAGAGAGCATATGAGTTGGAGACAGGGGAAATTTTATTAAATGGGAAGGATGATTTGAGGGGGACTGCCATAGAAAAATGGAGGGAGAATATAGGTGTTGTTCCGCAAGATGTTTTTATTTTTAATGGTACAGTGATGGATAATCTGTTACTCAGTGGCGTGGATACGTCTCCACAATATATTATAGATGTTTGTTCCCGCTATGGAGTGGACAAATATATTGCCCGATTGCCTCAAGGTTATCATACGGTTGTGGGAGAAGAGGGGATAAATTTATCGGGTGGTCAGAAACAATTGATAGCTTTTGCGCGCATCTTGGTTAAGAATCCCTCTGTGCTTATACTTGACGAGTCGACTTCTGCTATGGATAGAGATTTGGAAATGTTTGTTATGGATCTGTTATCACGGCTGAAAAGAGATAAAATCATATTGTTCATATCCCATAGGCTACACATATTAAAAAAATATGCGGATTATATTTATTTGATTGAGAATGGAAGGGTCAGTCATTATGGTACGCATGAGGAAATGATGGAAGGAGAGAATATGTATGCTGATTATTGGAGGGCATTTATGTGAAATGAAGAAACTATGCTGGTCTGAGCGGAGGATTTATGGCAAAAGCAAAAATGAAGTTATAAAATAGTGTTATTTTAAAAAAGAAACGATAATGAAAGTAAAATGTTTATTGGCTGTTCTGTTGCTATCGGCTACAGCAACAGCATTCGCCCAAGAGGCGAAGTATGGAATCAAGTCTGCCATCCTCAAGAAAGAGGCGGTCACTATGGGGCAGAAAGTGCAAGGCGTGCAGTATTTTGACGATTACGGCAGAAAGGAGGCGTCCGAACTTACAATGAAAGTGGGAGGCGTGGCAAATGTGGAGAAACATATCCGGACGATAGCCGATGGAGATAAGATTATCTCTATTGACCTCGATATGAAGGTGGCCAATAAAGCAACTTTGCCCGTCAAGCCGGTCAACTATTTGAATCTGACAGACGAAGTACGTGAACTGCACAAGATAAAGGAAGTGGGAACAGAAGAAATACTGGGCAGGAAGTGTACCAAGTACACTTTGGAGGTAGTGTATGGAGGACAAACCACCTATTCCACGGTATGGATATGGAAAGGTATTCCGCTGAAGAACGAGACTTCATCCAATGGAATGGTTATCGTTACCGAGCAGGCAACGGAAATTCAGGAGAATGCAGAAGTCCCGGCCATGAAGTTTTTGGTACCCGAAGGAGTTACGTTTCCTTAATCGGATATGAAATGTTGAGGCTTTTATCTTTTCTGTTTCTCGTCAGCGCATTCTTTTCTTGCTTACCGGAAAAGACCGCCTTGGAACGTGCTTTGCGTGAGGCAGGCGATAATCGGATGGAGCTGGAAAAAGTGCTGGCATACTATCGGGATGATACGTTGAAATATCAGGCAGCTTGTTTCCTTATTGAAAATATGCCGGATCAATATGCTGTGTTACCATTGGATTCCACGGACACATACGCACGGGCTTTGTTGTCTTTGGATAAGGAGGATCCCGTCAGTTGGGAAATATCCCGTTCGCTTGTGGCCGCTGTATTCGATTCTATTTCAAAAAATCCAACCCGAATCCCGGATTAAAATAGTCAGGGATATAGAAGTAATGACAAGTGACTATTTAATAGAGAACATAGAATCGGCGTTTAAGGTATGGAATCGGAGGGGGGTGGCAAAGCATTATTCATTTGATGATTTCTGTAGTTATGTATTGCCTTATCGGGTGGCTCATGAACCTCTGTCTCACTGGCGGAGGACTGCCTTGCAGCGTTATGGTCACTGGCTGGATTCGTTGAATGCTCCGCAGGAGGTAGCCCGTAGTATTGCCATGCGTTATCCGGTGCGTTATAATGCAGGCATGACCAAATATCCGTATATCATGAGTTATGAAGAAATGGACAGTTTGCAATGGGGGACTTGTGATGACATGACCGCTTTCCTCACTTTGTCCTTGCGTGCTATCGGCATACCTGCGGCAACGGATGTCGTCAAGGCGTGGGCCAACAGGAGTTCTGCACATTGTTGGAATGTAGTGAAAGACACTGCCGGACATTTTGTTGATATCGGTTACGGACCGGACGGGAAGAACTTTGTGGTCTATAAAGTTTCTAAAGTGTATAGAATGCAGTACCGGTCTCCCGGTGAGGAAGATGTGACACAAGGATATGATATGCCTTTGTCCGATGTCAGTTTCCCATTGGACGGTAAGAACAAACAGGCGTACTTGTGTACATTTAATAATAGCCAGTGGATACCGGTGCTTGGCAAGTTCGGGGAATGGGAACGTGACTTTCCGGAACCTGGGGAGGGGACTTCTTTGGGGAGATAACAAGATAGACGGTTACAGGGAAGAAGGGAAAGGCATTGCATATCTTCCGGTCGTTCACGAACGGGGAATATTGAAACCTTTCGCCACTCCGGTCATTTTATATGAAGGAGGCGAAGTCCGCTCTCTCCGCCCTATTTTATCCGATACGGAATCTGTCACCTTACATCGCAAATACCCCAAGTATAATAAAATAGCTTCTGATGTTCACGACAGTAATGAGGTGATACCTGGTGATGACTATGAACTTTTCTATTGGAATGACGAATGGTGCAGTCTCGGTAGAAAAACAGCCGGACACGACACATTGGTATATGTGGAAGTACCCAAGAATGCATTGCTTTGGCTGCATAATCATACGCAGGGAAAGGAAGAGCGGATTTTTACGTATGAAAACGGAAAGCAGATTTGGTGGTAATATGGGGTGGATAGTCCGGATGAAGAAAAAATGCAGGAATTTATGGCAAATGATACGGCACGCTCTATTTGTGATGCGTGTCCGTTGATGTTCTTGTCTATAGATGACGCTCCGTTTGTATGAACTTCTATTTGTAATTTATTGGTATCTAATTGTTTATAAAATGTTTTTTTAGCCTGCTATTTGTCTATCTTACTTTTTTAAGTGGTTCATTGTATTATTCCTAATTTTACCGATGTCAAACTAATGAATAATGTAGTCATGAAACCAAATTGGTATTGTATGAATGAAATGGATCATAGAATATCCGATTGTGTGTTATAAAATGAAAAGAGCAAATGCGGAAAAAATGGATTAAATTGTTTCCTCTGTTGATTGGTGCAGTCATAGCTTATTGTCTGTTGTGGTATGTGATACCGCAAAATAAGGGGGGGAGAAGTTGCTGCAATATTAGTTGCTGCTATTTTTACTGTTTTTTTTTTATTTTACTTGAGATTCGTTATCGGAAAGAATAAAAAATGTAATTGGAAACTCGCTTTATAGGCTGATTAATAGGATATTATGTCGTTTATGACTTCTTTAATCAGCCTATTGTATTGTATGATAAATAAAAACTCAATAAAACATTTGATAATTAGGGACTAATTGCAGACATTGCAAATGCACAATCCCTAATTTGATTCGAAAATGCAGATGCAAATCAAGCTAATCAGACGTTTTTTTTGTCCAAAATCATCGCATTCTTTGAGACATTATAAGACTTCGCTTGGTGATACGATAATCATTAAGTATTTTTGCCGCAAATATTGCGACGTTATTCGTTGCTTAATGACGCATAAGATATGTTCGATGTATAAAAGAGGAGAATGTCAGATAATTAAAAGCAGGCTTGAAGAGCCAAGAAAGTTAATGATTATCCGCAATCATACCACCAAATGCTAATTTATAGATGCTTTCACCGTAGGGGCGGACCCGTGTGTCCGCCTGATAACATTCACTTTATGCTTTCGAGCAGACACATGGGTCTGCCCCTACGGTGGAAGCGTCATCCGTACCGAGAAATATACCGGCACATAAATTCCCATTTATCATCCGGTGATATATATGCGGATAATCATGAAAAGTTATAAGGTTGAGTTGATTGTATGAATCTTAAAAAAAATATAATTATGAAAGACCAAGAATTATACTTCCGGTATGATACATTATACATAACCGGTGACAGATATGAGTTCAAAAAGGTCAAGAAGCGGCCTTTAGGAATAAAACTTCGCAGATTCTTTAGTGTTAAGATAGTAGTGGTAGTTCTTTTTTAGTTCTCTCTCCTAGTTTTATAGAACATCGTTTTAGCATCTATCCTCTTTTGGTATTTGTATGTCCTGTTGTTATAATTTTTAGTACGAGTTGTCATGAGATATACAAGGATATGGTACTCTGGAAGGAAGATATAATAAGCATGAAGGTAAAGGATAGACGATTGATTATTTTGTACAGGAATGAAAGCGGTGACCCTTCCAGATACGCCAAGGAACTAGAATTGCAGTCGGGCAGATATTCGTTGGAAGAACTTGGTGAGGCATTAGGATATGCTTTACGGTAGATGTTTTTCCTTAGCTTGACGGTTGTGGGGCTTGCCTGCCCGAACCAACGGTCACGATCTTGGGAGTAATATGCAACGTAGACTATTTTCGGGCGAGCAAACCTCGCCCCTACAAGCAAAATAATAGCTGAATTTACTTTGCACCCCTGTAGCTCCTTTAACAACATGGTTATTGAGTTAGTACAATCCCGTGGATAGTATGCAATCCTCATATAAAAAAAGAAAATAAACTGTCACATCCGTCACATCTGTCACATGGTAACTTATACACTTGAATCACAACGTGTTGCGATGGTGACGGATAGCGTGACGGATACGGTGACAGACTTTTGTTTAATCTTGCACATATGCTACAGCCTCTTTTTACATGCATGATGTGGGTTGTTCCACTTGTTGGAACAGTTTGTTCCGTCCAGTGGAACAAATAGTTTCATGCTAATGGAACAAATTATTCCTATCAGTGGAACAACTTATTCCTATCAGTGGAACAACTTATTCCTATCAGTGGAACAACTTATTCCTATATGTAAAGACAGGTTGTACCATGCGCTAGAATTAATGGTTTCTATTAGAAAAACTCATTGTTCCAAATGGTGCAATACATTGTATCATAGCATATAATGGTCTGGATTATACCTGTCGCGAATGCATTCCTTCAATATCTTTCCGCTTCACCTCCCTATCGGAAATTCCTGTGCCCTTCGCGTCCTTTTTTTGAAAGAAACCTTCCTGTATATTGCTTTGTTTCCCGATTTTATCCGTATCTTTATAGATTGGAAAAAACGAATAAATACACGATAAATGATAAAGATTACCCAGGTACGCGACGGCGGAAACCATGTAACCCAGAGCACTCTTACACTGGATGCATGGGTAGAAAGAATGAAAGAGGAGGTGAAAACCTGTCCCGTCACCATGTTCAGAAGCCAGTTGCGCCATTTCCTCCCCGGCGACCATTGCGAGGCGGCGGACAAACTGCCCAAGATGATGCCTGCCGCCGAGTTCCGCAAGACGGAGGGCGGACAGTGCATGAAGGCTTATAACGGATTGGTGGAATTGACCGTAGGCCCCTTGGCGGGCAGGGCGGAAGTGGAGCAGGTGAAACGGGAGGCATGGAAGTTGCCGCAGACGCGGTGCGCCTTTATGGGCGCCAGCGGACATTCGGTGAAAATCCTGGTGGCTTTCACCCGACCCGACAATACGCTGCCCCTTACCCGTGCGGAGGCGGAAGCGTTTCATGCTCATGCCTACATCATGGCGGTGAAGTGCTACCAGCCCCAGTTGTCATTCGATATCCGTCCCAAGGAACCTTTCCTGGAACAATATTCACGCCTTTCCTATGACCCCGATGTGCTTTACCGGCCGGACTCCGTGCAGTTCTACCTGTCACAGCCTATGGGGATGCCCGATGAAATGGCCTTGCATACCGAACCTGCTGTCTCCGGCCAGCGTCCTTTGGAACGTGCCTTGGGGAGTTATGAAACGGCAGATGCGCTCTCCATGCTGTTCGAGGCGGCCTTGAGGCAGGCTTACATTGATTTGGATAAGCCCGATCCGGCCGATGAAAAGTCCTCCTATAGCTGGGATACCCTTCTTTCGCAACTGGCGTTGAACTGTTTCCGGTCGGGCATTCCGGAGGAAGCGGTGGTCAGCAGGGCGCGTTTCCGTCATTTTGCACGCAAACCGTTGGAACTGGTGCGTCAGGTGGTGCGGAATGTGTACAGCCGGCGTCAGGATTTCGGAAGCAAATGCGCTTTGAGCCGTGAGCAGCAATTGTCGGTCCTCATTGCCGAGTTTATGAAAAGACGTTATGAATTTCGCTTTAACGTGCAGACCGGCGAGGCGGAGTTCCGCGAGCGGCATTCCTTCTGCTTCCGCTTTCAGCCGGTGGACAAGCGTGCGCTGAACAGCATCGCCCTGGATGCACAGGCCGAAGGTATCCCCCTGTGGGACAGGGATATCAGCCGCTATGTGTATTCCAATCGTGTGCCGGTGTATAATCCGCTGGAGGATTTTCTGTTCAACCTTCCGGAGTGGGACGGACGCGACCGCATCCGTCCGCTGGCGCAGACCGTACCTTGTGACAATCCGCATTGGCCCGAATTGTTCCATCGCTGGTTTCTGAACATGGTGGCTCATTGGCGGGGGATGGACAAGCGCTATGCCAACAGTGTTTCGCCCCTGCTGGTGGGAGCGCAGGGAACGCGCAAGTCCACCTTTTGCCGCAGCATCATGCCGCCTTCCGAATGTTCCTACTATACGGACAGCCTCGATTTCTCACGCAAGAAAGATGTCGAACTAAGCCTGAATCGCTTCGCGCTGATCAACATTGACGAGTTCGACCAGGTGAGCGCCACACAACAGGGATTCTTGAAGCACATCCTGCAAAAGCCGGTGGTGAATGCGCGCCGGCCTTACGGCACATCGGTGGTGGAGATGCGCCGCTATGCTTCGTTCATTGCCACCAGTAACCACAAGGATTTGCTGACCGATCCTTCGGGCAGCCGCCGCTTCATCTGCATTGAGGTGAAGGGGGTGATTGATACCTCGCGTCCCATAGACTACGATCAGTTGTATGCACAGGCCATGCACGAGCTGGCGCACGGCGAGCGTTACTGGTTTAATGATGCGGACGAGTATGTCATGACGGAGGCGAACCGCGAATTTCAGCAATATTCTCCTGAAGAGCAGTTCCTTTTCCGTTATTTCCGCATGGCGGAAGCGGGGGAAGAGGGCGAGTGGATGGCGCCTGCCGAAATATTGAAGATATTGCATCAGGAAGTGGATATTCCATTGAACGCCAAGAGGGTGGCGGCATTCGGACGAATTTTGAGGAAACAGGGTATTCCTTCACGGCATACACGTAAAGGCACTGTGTATCAGCTGGTAAGGGCATGATGAGGTCCGGAGGCGGCGGTGTGACAGATAAAAGTCCGTCACACCATCCGTCACACCATCTGTCATAGTGGTAAACTATTGTCGCACAGTGTGTTGCATGCGGCTGTGACAGTGTGACGGATATTACCAGTTAAATTCATTTGTGTAGTAGTCGAATGACGGCTCTTCGCTGATGCCTCTTTGGCGGAACAGAAGGCGGATGGTCTGTTGGTCCTGTGGTGAAAAAGGGCGTTCCTTGCGGAAGCACCGGTAATACTGGCTTCTGCCCAGGTGGTTGATGATCATATTGCGCAGCAGGCTGCCTTCTTTGTAGGGCACATTGTCCAGCAGGTGGGTGACTCCCCATGCCATCCGCACTTTGTCGGTGGAACGGAACAGTTCACATTCTTCACCCTCTTGGGATAACGGAGCGGGTTTACCACTTTGAGAAATAGATGTTCATCCGTATCCTGCAGGGCGGCAGTTCGTCTCAGGCAGTTTTGGGAACGGGGGCATGTGGCGTTAAGGCAGCGTGCGAAGTCTTTGGGCGCAAAGGGAAATTGCGGTTGTTTTTCCATGTTTCTTTTGTTTCTTTTGTTCAAAGTACAAATTTAATGAAAAACACTGGACCAGAAGAATAAAAGCGCTTCATTTGTTTCATGAACTCCCCTGTTTTTTTGTAATTGTTTTATGTGAGCCATTTGGGGGACTGATTCTTTTTATTTCTGCAAAATTTCGTATTCTCTTAGCAAAAATATTCTATCGTTTTCCCATATTGAATAAAATGCGTATATTTGCACGCAATAAAATCTAAACGCATAAAGCCCTATGTCATTTATTGCAGATAAAATCGTAATGGACGGATTAACCTACGACGATGTATTGTTGATCCCCCGCCTATTCTGAAGTTTTACCAAAAAACAGTCGAACTCACGACTAAGTTCTCACGCAACATCGAGTTGAAAGTCCCTTTTGTGACTGCCGCTATGGATACGGTTACAGAAGCGAAAATGGCCATTGCCATTGCCCGTGAAGGGGGAATCGGTGTGATTCACAAAAACATGTCTATCGAAGAGCAGGCACGTCAGGTAGCCATAGTGAAACGTGCGGAAAACGGTATGATTTATGATCCTGTGACTATCAAGAGAGGATCTACTGTGAGAGATGCACTTGCGTTGATGTCTGAATATAGAATCGGCGGTATCCCTGTAGTAGACGATGAAAGATATTTGGTAGGTATTGTGACGAACCGTGACCTTCGTTTTGAGAAGGATATGGACAAACGTATTGATGAGGTAATGACGAAGGAGAATATTGTCACTACCAACCAGTCCACTGACATGGAGGCTGCCTCACGGATTCTGCAAGAGCATAAGATTGAAAAGTTGCCGGTGGTGGATAAGGAAGGTAAAACTGGTAGGTCTTATTACTTATAAAGATATTACAAAAGCGAAAGATAAACCGATGGCTTGCAAGGATGCCAAAGGACGTTTGCGTGTGGCTGCCGGTGTAGGGGTTACTGCCGATACGCTGGACCGTATGCAGGCCTTGGTTGATGCCGGTGCGGATGCAATCGTTATTGATACGGCTCATGGCCACTCCATGTATGTGATCGAAAAATTGAAAGAAGCTAAGAAACGTTTCCCGAATATTGATATTGTGGTAGGTAATATCGCTACGGGCGAAGCTGCCAAAATGTTGGTGGAAGCCGGTGCGGATGGTGTGAAGGTCGGTATCGGTCCGGGTTCTATCTGTACTACCCGTGTGGTTGCCGGTGTGGGTGTTCCCCAGCTTTCTGCCGTTTATGATGTTGCCAAGGCGCTGAAAGGTACAGGTATACCCTTGATTGCTGATGGTGGCTTGCGTTATTCGGGGGATGTGGTAAAAGCTTTGGCTGCCGGCGGTTATAGTGTAATGATCGGTTCATTGGTTGCCGGAACGGAAGAGTCACCGGGTGATACGATTATCTTTAACGGACGTAAATTCAAATCTTATCGTGGAATGGGATCTTTGGAAGCGATGGAGAACGGTTCGAAGGATCGTTATTTCCAGAGCGGAACTGCCGATGTGAAGAAACTGGTTCCGGAAGGTATTGCAGCCCGTGTACCTTATAAAGGTACTTTGTATGAAGTGATTTACCAGTTGGTAGGTGGTCTTCGTGCGGGAATGGGATATTGTGGCGCTGCTAATATAGAACAATTGCATGATGCCAAATTCACCCGTATTACTAACGCAGGTGTATTGGAAAGTCATCCGCATGATGTGGCCATAACCAGCGAGGCTCCTAACTACAGCCGTCCTCAATAAAATGTATGAATGATGCCGCATAGAATGGTCGGTATTCTGTCACTTCTCCTTGTGTTCGCGTTGGAAATGCGGGCGCAAGGAGAAGTTGTGTTATCTATTGACGGTGAACCTGTAAAACGTTCCGAGTTTGAATATTATTTTCGTAAATCTTCTCATCGGACCCCGCTTTCTTTTCTACCTTCTTTTATCAACTATAAATTAAAAGTACGCTATGCACATGATATGGGAATAGATACGTTGTCTGTTTTCCGCAGGCAGGTGGACTGGTATCGGGGCAAACTTTTAAGAACTTATTTGGCAGATGCAGAAAAGGAGGAACAGGCTGCCCGCCGGTTATACCTGCAAGGTGAACAACGTTTGCAGGCAAATGATTGGATCAAAATTGCCCATATTAGCAAATATTTATCCCAGAATGCAAGCCGTCAGGAGGAAATGAGGGTGCGGCAGCAAATGGATTCGGTTTATGAAGCATTGCGGGAAGGCGCGGATTTTGCAACGCTGGCCCGCCGGTACTCGGATGATGAAGCTTGTAAAAATGTGGGAGGAGTGTTGCCGTGGATGCCTGTGAACAAGAATATGCAGGAATGGATAGACAAACTGGAATCTTTGGAAAGAAATAAGATTTCAGCTCTTTTTATTCACCTATGGGCATTCATATAGTGAAATGGATAGACCGCAGGCAGGGTGTCAGTTTTGAAGAAAAACGGGAACTGTTATTGAATTATCTGGAGAAGAATGGCAATTGTACATGGAAGGAGCTTTCTGCAGAACAGAAGGAAGAACTGGAGTTCCGGGTGCAGGAATTGCAGGATGGTTTGCTTGCGGCTTATTTGTCGCAAAATATCAATCGGGTGATGAAGCCTGGAATGAGGATGACCTGGAACGCTTCTTCAAGCAACATAAATCAGACTATGCCTGGGAATTGCCGCATTATCGGGGAGCAGTGATTCATTGTAAAGATAGAAAAACGGCTTCAGCCATTAAGAAACAATTGAAAAAAAACCGGTATCCCAGTGGAAAGATATATTACATACACTGACCGGAGATGATGCTTCCTCCAAAGTTCGTATGGAAGCAGGTGTCTTTCAGATAGGGACCAACAGGTATATTGATAAATTGGTCTTTAAATGCGGTAGCTTTCAGCCTGAGCCGGATTTACCTTATACTTTTGTGATGGGAAAGAAGTTAAAGAAAGGTCCTGAAAGTTATGAGGATGTAAGAGAAGCGGTTGTCAAGGATTATCTGACTGTCTATGAGGATGCCTGGTTGAAAGATTTGAAGCGGAAATATAAGGTTGAAATTAACCAAGAGGTTTTAAAAACAGTTAATAATAACGGAAGTAATTAATTATTGCAGTATCTTCGTTCACTATTTTAATGTTATATGAATATCGTGAAAAACTGGGGGGTGTTACTTGTTATAGCAGGTGCTTTGTCGGGATGCGGCCAGGAGCACGACCATAAGGGGAGGACTCCTTTAGTGGAAGTTGCTGGTGAATATCTCTATAAAGAAGATTTGCAGGCGGCGTTGCCTTTCCATATTTCAAAAGACGATAGTGTCTTGTTTGCCGAGCACTATATAAAAAACTGGGTGGAGGATGTGCTGCTTTTTGATAAAGCGGAAGGAAATATTCCTGATAATGCAAAGATTGCCAAGTTAGTGGAGAACTATCGCAGGGCATTGATCATGCATACGTATCAGGAGGAACTGGTTAATCAGAAACTGGCCAATGAGATAAGTGATGAGGAAATCAGCGCTTATTATGAGAAAAACAAGGAGTTGTTTCATACAGAACATCCTTTTGTGAAAGGGCTGTTTATAAAAGTCCCTCTTCATTCTCAGGATTTGGCAAGTGTACGCAAATGGTATAAAAAAATAACCGGGATGCTATTGAGAGCCTGGAAAAATACAGTTTGCGCAATGCGGTGAGCTATGATTATTTTTATGACCGTTGGATGCCATTGTCCGATATTGCTGTCAAAATACCTTTGAAAGCGCTTGATACGGATGAGAACTATTTGGACAAGAACCGGAATATAGAGGTAAAAGACACGGCGTTTTGTTATTTCCTGCATGTAGAGGAATTCTTGGGTAAGGACCAACAGAGGCCGCTGGATTTTGCAAAGACGGAAATTAAGGAGATTTTAATAAACCTGAAGCGGGTTGAATTTATAAATAAAGTCAAAGAAGAGTTATACCGACACGCTTCGGACAGGAACAAGATTAATTACTATTATTTGAATTCAAATGAATAAATTGATGTGTACCAAAGTTTATGCACTGATGCTGATGCTGTTTGCCGTTGTTTCAGTATACGGGCAAGACAATGTGATAGACGAGGTTGTATGGGTAGTAGGTGATGAGGCCATTCTAAAATCGGACGTGGAGAATGAACGTCTGAATGCCCAGTATGAAGGCCGCAAGTTTGACGGTGATCCGTATTGTATTATTCCGGAGCAGCTTGCCATCCAGAAATTGTTTCTTCATCAGGCTGCTATTGATAGTATTGAGGTTTCCGAACAGGAAATTATCAGTGATGTGGAAAGACGTACAAATTGGCTGATTGATCAGATTGGTTCTAAGGAAAAAGTAGAAGAATATTATAATAAGACTTCTACACAAATACGCGAAATGCTCCGCGAGAATATACGTGATGGAAAAACGGTGCAGAAAATGCAGCAGCAGATTGTGGGGGATATCAAGATTACTCCGGCCGAAGTCCGTCGTTATTTCAAGGATCTTCCTCAAGACAGTATTCCTTTTATTCCTACTCAGGTAGAAGTGCAGATCATTACTATGGAACCTAAGATTCCGCAGGAAGAAATTGAGCGTGTGAAGAAGACTTTGCGTGACTATACGGAACGTGTTACTTCCGGTGAAATAGCTTTCTCCACTTTGGCACGTCTGTATTCGGAAGATGAAGGTTCGCGCCGCCGTGGTGGCGAACTCGGCTTTATGGGCAGGGCTGAGCTGGTACCTGAATATGCGAATGTGGCATTCAATCTGCAAGATCCTAACAAGGTATCCAAGATTGTGGAGTCTGAATTCGGCTTCCATATTATCCAGTTGATCGAAAAACGTGGTGACCGTATCAATACCCGCCATATCTTGTTAAAACCGAAAGTGGATGAAAAAAGATCTGGAAGCAGCCTTGTTACGTCTGGATTCTATTGCCAATGATATCCGTAATGAGAAATTTACTTTTGATGATGCCGCTACTTATATCTCTCACGATAAGGACACGCGTAACAACCATGGTTTGATGGCGAATCCGCAGACTGGTACGGCGCGTTTTTGAAATGCAACAATTGGCACAGGTGTCACAAGAGGCTGCAAAGATGGTGGAAGGCATGAATGTGGGGGAAATTTCCAAACCTTTTACCATGATTAATGCAAAAGGAAAGGAAATTTGCGCTATCGTGAAATTGAAAACCCGCTTGAACGGGCATAAGGCAACCATAACGGAAGACTACCAACGGCTGAAAGGCATCGTGATGGAAAAACGCAGCGAAGAAAAACTTGATAAGTGGATCAGGGATAAACAAAAACATACCTACGTGCGTATTAATGAGAAGTGGCAGAAATGCGATTTCAAATATCCGGGTTGGGTAAAGAAATAATGTAGTGTATAAAGTATATGCTTGGAAAAAGAAAGAATAAATACTCTTCGGGCAGGCATAGGATACTTGTGGTAAGTGTCCTGTGCCTGTTCGGCTTTTGCTTGCTGGCTCAGGTGAGACCGGCTAAAAAAGGGGAACAGAAACCGGCTAAAAGCAAGGTGTATCTGTTGCATTCGGATGTGTTGAAGAAAAGTCCGTTGAATCCGGACCCGGATGCACAGATTCTGATTGGAAACGTTGCGTTCCGTCACGACAGTGTATATATGTATTGTGACAGTGCCTGTTTCTATGAGAAAACGAATTCGCTGGAAGCTTTTGACAATGTGAAGATGGTGCAGGGGGATACCTTGTTTCTGTATGGGGACTATTTGTTTTATGACGGAAATACCCAGATTGCCCAGGTACGCTATAATGTACGCATGGAAAACAAGAATACGACTTTGTTGACGGATAGCCTGAACTACGATCGTATTTATAATTTGGGATATTACTTTGATGGCGGGACATTGATGGACGAGGAGAATGTATTGACTTCGGAATGGGGGGGAATATAGTCCGGCTACCAAAAATATCTGTGTTCAATTATGATGTGAAGTTGGTCAACCCTAAGTTTACTTTGACTTCCGATACATTACGATACAGCACAGCAACCAAAATAGCCAATATCCTTGGTCCGTCCGATATTGTCAGTGATGCTAACCATATTTATTCGGAATTGGGCTTTTATAATACTCAGATAGGGCAGGCGGAATTGTTGGACCGGTCCGTGCTGACCAATGAGGGGAAGCGTTTGACTGGAGACAGTCTGTTTTTATGATCGTGTAAAAGGATACGGGGAGGCGTTTGATAATGTGATCATGACAGATACTGTAAACAAGAATATGCTGACTGGTGATTATTGTTATTATAATGAATTGACCAAGTATGCTTTTGCTACTAAAAAGCGGTGGCAGTGGATTATTCACAAGGTGACAGCTTGTTTATGCATGCCGATACATTGCAAATGTATACCTACTATTTGAATACTGATTCTATGTTCCGGGAAACGCGGGCGTATCATAAAGTACGTATGTATCGCACGGATGTGCAGGGGGTATGCGATTCGTTGGTCTTTTCCTCCAAGGATAGCTGCCTGACCATGTATTATGACCCTATACTGTGGAATAACAACCAGCAGTTGCTGGGAGAGAAAATCATGATTTATATGAATGACAGTACGATAGACTGGGCACATATTCAGAATCAGGCTTTGTCTGTAGAACAACTGGATTCTACTAGTTATAATCAGGTGACAGGAAAAAGAGATGAAGGCTTGGTTTCAAGGCGGTGAGATGCGCAAAGTAGATGTGATCGGTTCGGTTCGTCTGGTATATTATCCGATGGAAAGCGACAGTACACTGATTGGAATGAATGTTTCTGAAACCAGTCTGCTGAATATGTTTCTGGAAAACCGGAAGATGAAAAAAATGATTATGAGTCCGAAATCGAACGGTACTCTTTATCCTATGCTCCACGTCCGCCGGAGAAGATGAAGTTGGATAACTTGTGTGGTTTGACTATATCCGTCCGCTTGATAAAGAGGATATCTTTAAGTGGCGTGGAAAGAAAGCCGGTCAGGGGTTGAAGAAGAGTAACCGGAGTGCTGTTCCTTTGCCCAATCATAATTTATTTAATAAAAAGAAATAGCTATGGGAATGTTTAAGATGGAAAAGCCCCGCCGTTTCAACCATCAATATATTTATGTGGATGAACGGAAGGAGAAGCTGCAAAAACTGAGGAGAAAGACAAACGCGAGTTGGGTATGCTTCCTCCCAAAGAATTTTCTCCGGAAGATATCCGTGGAAAGTTCGTTCAAGGTACCAAGCATTTAAAACGCAGAAAAGAAAGCGGGCGTAAGCCGATGACTTATGGAGCTTTGTTTGTGGCCATTTTGGTTTGTTGTATATTCTGCATTACCTGGTGACCGGTGAGTTTACTTTTTAATTACGTAAGTTTATAAGATATATGAGCGATATTATCCGTTTGCTGCCGGATTCCGTTGCCAATCAGATAGCAGCGGGAGAGGTGATTCAGCGTCCTGCATCAGTGATTAAAGAATTGGTGGAGAATGCTATCGACGCAGGTGCTCAGCACGTTGACGTGTTGGTAGTGGATGCAGGAAAGACTTCCATTCAGGTGATTGATGATGGAAAAGGTATGTCGGAAACAGATGCACGTTTGTCTTTTGAGCGCCATGCGACTTCTAAAATTCGTGAAGCTGCTGATTTGTTTGCTTTGCATACCATGGGATTTCGTGGAGAGGCTTTGGCTTCTATTGCTGCTGTGGCTCAGGTGGAGCTTCGTACTCGTATGGAAGGGGAGGAATTGGGAACGATGTTGACGATATCCGGCTCCAAGGTAGAGGGACAGGAGGCGGTTTCTTGCCCGAAAGGCAGTAGCTTCAGTGTGAAGAATTTATTCTTTAATGTGCCGGCGCGTCGTAAGTTCCTGAAGTCGAACCAGACGGAACTGAGTAATATATTGACGGAGTTTGAACGGATTGTATTGGTTAATCCGGAGGTGTCTTTCACTTTGCATCATAATGGGGCGGAACTGTTCAATCTTCCTGCACTTCAGTTGCGTCAGCGTATCATGGGAGTTTTCGGAAAGAAAATAAATCAGGAGTTGTTATCGCTGGATGTAGATACTACAATGGTCCGTGTTTCCGGGTTTGTAGGAAAACCTGAAACAGCCCGTAAGAAAGGAGCCCGCCAATATTTCTTTGTAAACGGGCGATATATGCGCCATCCTTATTTCATAAGGCTATCATGGATGCATACGAGCAGTTGGTTCCCGTGGGTGAGCAAGTATCTTATTTCATTTATTTTGAGGTGGATCCTGCTAATATTGATGTGAACATACATCCTACTAAAACAGAGATAAAGTTTGAGAACGAGCAAGCCATCTGGCAGATATTGGCAGCTGCCGTGAAAGAAACTCTAGGTAAGTTCAATGCGGTACCTTCCATTGATTTTGATACGGAGGGAATGCCGGATATTCCAGCCTTTGATGCATCTCCATACACTGGTATACAGCCACCGAAGACGACTTATAATCCTGATTATAATCCTTTTAATGTTTCGGCTGCTCCTCCCTCTTCTTATTCAAAGCCTAGTAAGGACTGGGAACAACTGTATGCGGGGCTGGAACGTCATGCTTCTTCTCAAAACTTTCATCCTGACGAGAATGATTATAGGGCGGAAGAGGCTTCTCCTGCGGAGGAAAATCCCGGATTGTATGATCATGTGGAGGACTCTTCAGTCAGTGAGAAATCCGGCCAGCATTATCAGTTTAAAGGACGTTTTATTTTGACTTCTGTAAAGTCCGGCTTAATGATCATTGATCAGCAGCGTGCCCATATCCGTATTTTATATGACAAGTATATAGACCAGATAAGTCGTCGTCAAGGTGTTTCTCAAGGAATGCTGTTTCCGGATATTGTGCAGTTTCCGCTTTCCGAAGTGGCTATTTTGCAGGAAATTATGGAAGACTTGTCTTTCCTGGGATTTGAACTGACTGATTTGGGAGGAGGAAGTTATGCCATAAACGGTGTTCCTGCAGGTATTGAAGGCCTTAACCCGATAGACTTGATCCAAAATATGGTGCATACAGCTATGGAAAAAGGTGGCAAGGTAAAAGAAGAGGTGCAGAGTATTCTGGCATTGACTTTGGCTAAAGCGGCGGCAATTGTTCCCGGACAAGTGTTGACGAATGAGGAAATGACAGGTTTGGTGGATGGCTTATTTGCTGTGGCTACTCCTAATTATACTCCGGATGGTAAAACGGTTCTTTCCGTGATTAATGAGGATGATTTGGAAAAACTGTTTAAATAATTTGCCAATGTGCTGGTTTGCCAATGTGCTGCTTTATGTCCGCATGGTAATTGACACATTGGCATATTGACACATTGTTACATTATAAAGAACGTGAAGATTCTTGAACTAAATAAAAACAAATTCAACACACCGTTATTCTTTGGCAGGACTTTTGTACTTTTGAAAACTCATTTGCCGTAGAAGTTTTTTGAGTAAGGACTTTGGGCAGAACAATAAAACTATTATATGAAAATAACATTACTTAGCTTGGTCCTGTGCCTGCTTTGTTCTTTGAATATGGCGGCACAAGGAAGTGACATAGGTAGTAATCCTGAGGATACCACCATTCATCAACTTTCAAAAAAAGAATTAAGACGCCGGAAGGTGGCTAAGCGCAATATACATTATAATATATTGGGAGGACCGAGTTATACTCCGGACTTTGGTGCGTTAATAGGAGGTAGTGCTCTTGTTACATTTCGTATGAATCCGTCGGATACCTTGCAGAAACGTTCTGTGTTGCCGATGGCTGTTGCGGTAATGTTCGAGGGGGGCTTGAATCTGATGGTGAAGCCTCAGTTGTTTTTCAAAAATGATAAATTCCGTATTTTTGGAAAATTCACTTACAAGAATACATTGGAGAATTTTTATGGTATCGGCTATGCTACCAATAAGCATTATGAGCGCAGTGACTCTACCAGTGAATATCGTTATAGCGGTTTCCAGATTAATCCGTGGTTTTTATTCCGTTTGGGTAAAAGTAATTTCTTTGCCGGTCCCCAGATTGACTTGAGTTATGATAAAATATCCGAGCCTGCCAAGTATTTGGTAGATCAGCCTGATTACAAAAGGTTGGGAGGCACTGCTCACGGATATTCCAATTTCAGTTCGGGAGTGGGATTTCTGCTGACTTATGACAGCCGGGATATTCCTGCCAATGCTTATAAAGGCATTTATCTGGATTTTCGTGGGCTGATGTACCAGAAGTTTTTGGGAGGAGATAATAACTTCTACCGCTTGGAAGTGGACTACCGCCAATACAAAAAGGTAGGAAATAGAAAAGTTATAGCTTGGACTGCCCAAACCAAGAATGTGTTTGGGGATGTTCCTATGAACCAATATGCTTTAAGTGGCACTCCTTTGATCTTCGTGGATATTATATGGGGCAGTATCGTGATAAATCCTCTCATGTGGTGCTTGCCGAATATCGTCAGATGTTCAATACGGATAAAAGTACATGGGTAAAGCGTATGTTGCATCATTTGGGTTTTGTTGCATGGGGAGGGTGCGGTTTAT
>ENA-OPZN01000269-OPZN01000269.1-human-gut-metagenome-genome-assembly--contig:-NODE-269-length-18918-cov-2.691608_pt1 | contig 18918 bp, 22 predicted proteins | sample MGYA00242483_ERZ504503 | MGnify/ENA primary metagenome ERZ504503 (study PRJEB26092, sample SAMD00036285) | human gut metagenome | host: Homo sapiens | study: EMG produced TPA metagenomics assembly of... | reverse complement strand
ACTGTTCTAACTTCATAATCTTCTTTTTATAACGCCATAGCTTTGAGTAGCTGCCAAAAGAGGCTCTTTAGGAAAGCCTTTTGACTGCGCTCAACAAAAGTGTACTTCATTTTTCTCAATGACCAGTGACTCGGGATTTCTCCAAGCCAATGTACACCGCTGTCCTTATAGCTACTATATTTCTCCATAAACCTACATCATTTTAAGTAATGATTCAATAAACCCTTGGCTCTGTCGATCTAAATCCAGAATATCACGCTCATTCTCCTCTAAAGAACGAAGCTTAGCAGGCTTATAGAAATACTTATTGAACGAAATCTCGCATCCAATTTTGGTAACAGGAAGGTTAATCCACGCTTCTGCCACATAAGGCTTTACTTCACGCTGCACATACTCCCAAATATCCTCCTTTACTGGAATCTTCTCTGTATCACGCAGGTCACTATCGGCTTCGTAAGTCACATAAGTACCATCCGTTTGCCGGTAATAGCCATAATCGGGCAAAAGACTTTCATCTATGCCGTAAGTAGCTAAGAAAGCTGGAATGTCCTTGTTCTTTGCCTTGAGTACTTTAGCAATGACAGGCTTTGCCGTTGGATCTTGTACTGCATTGGTACGCAAGATGTTTTTCAACTGGGCAGCAGTCAATTTTAATCCTAGTTCTTTGTTCGCCTTTTGGTTTAACGCAAGGAAAAGGTTGTAGTCATCGTATTCAGCCGTTCCCACTTTGTGCATGAACTTCATTGCAGCTTGTTGCAGAGCACGACGCTCTTGCCACTTCTTAGCACTCACCAAGGTAGCAAATTTCTTGTCCGTTAGCTTTAGCTCGTTCTCACTGAGGTATTCTTTGATATCAGTCACCTCTGCTTCGAGACCGCTAAACACCTTGTCTCCATACGTTTGGTAAAGCCACTTTGATAGTTCCATCATGGAAGAATCAAAAAGAAGTTCATCGCACTTAACGGCAGAGAAACGGCAGCGCAAACGTAGCGGACGCTCTATTTGTACGCTGTAATAGCGGAAGTCGTCACCATCAAAAATCTTGCTCGAAATGCGTACGTCATCATTTGCCTCACATTCGGTGCGATTCATGTAAATACGTACAATATCGTCTGCATCCTTAGGCGCTACCTCGCAGTTACGGCTACCCAGATTCTTGCGCAACTTGTCAAAAGCTTTGGAAGCATCAATAAGTTGCACCTCACGGTCTTGTTTATGATTGCTCAGCAACCATACATAGGTACTGATACCGGTATTATAGAAAATATTATTAGGCAATTGTACAATTGCATCCACCAAATTGTTTCTCAATAAGATAGCGACGGATATTGGATTCACCAGAGCCTGCATCGCCTGTAAACAGAGATGAGCCATTGTGAATGGAAGCCACTCTTGAGCCTTGTGGTTGTGCTTCCAAGGACTTCATTTTATCCACTTCTTCGAGAATAAAGAGAAGTTGTCCATCACTGTGCGAGGCGTAGAATCCACGATTTCTTCTTCTCCGATGAAATTAGTCAATTTCAAGTTGAGCGTGCATCAAGCAGATCCTTATCATGATAAATTTTTTCTTGTCCTCTTTCCATGATTTGCCATAAGGCGGATTAGTAAGCATATAACCAAACTGCTTATTATGGAAATGGTTCTCAGTGATTGTGTTGCCACGGTGCATACCTTCAGGATCCACTCCTTTAATAATAAAGTCACTCTTACAAATAGCATAAGTTTCAGGATTGACTTCTGTGCCATACATCTGAATGGCATTTGGTATTACGCCCATGTTAAGCAAGTAGTCACGGCCTTCTGTAAGCATACCGCCCGAACCACAAGCAGGATCATAGAGTGAAATAATTTTAGGGAGATTATCTTTTACGGGTTCAAATACCATCTTTGCCAACAGTTCAATCACATCACGAGGCGTGAAGTGTTCACCTGCTTCCTCATTGTTCTCTTCATTGAATCGACGGAGCAGTTCTTCAAACAATGTACCCATTTGAAGATTGGATACAGCCGGAAGCGGTAAACCGTCAGGATCGATCGCGGGACGGTCGGTCAGATTCAATCGAGGGTCTGTAATGCGCTCAATAATTGAAATCAGTCGGTCATTATCGGCTAGCTTCTTTACTTTCGCATAGAACTCAAAGTTCTTCAGCACATCCTTGACATTTTCACTATAGCCATTCAGGTATTCAATAAAATTGGCATAATTGATGTCGTTATTATCTGAGGATTGATTTTTCAGACGATTGAGCGTCCACTTTGAAATGTTATAATAAGTTTGCTTAGATTCATCTTTAAGTGCTTCCTCGTCTATATTATCTGCTAATCCTGCCTCTATTTGACTTTTGTATTCTTGTTCTACAGCTTCTTTGGTAGGTTCCAACAAAGCATCGAGGCGGCGCAGTACTACCATAGGAAGAATTACATCACGGTATTGACCGCGAAAGAAACACATCACGCAGTACATCGTCTGCTATATTCCATATAAGGGCAATCAGTTGTTCCATGTTTTTTCTTACTTAAATTGTTCTTCTATATACTCAAAGAGTTCCGGATTATTTCTCATTGGATGCTGCAAACTGCGGCCACCATGAAATCCGTGCTCAAAGAGTTTGTCTCACTTAACGCATCACCAGTGTACTCCTCTAGAAGTTCAAGCTTAAAGGTTTTATCTTTGGGCGCTGCTCCATTCCAGTAAGCACTATCGCCACGTTCTTGATTAGCGGCAGTAACAATGGTCTTGAAACGCACACATCGTTCGTCTGACATGAAGAGATAGACTATATCTCCAATTGCAAACCTTACTCTGTCCTGTCGCCAAGATATTGTAACCTAACTCTTGAAGAGCTTTTGCATGGTTGCATTTTGATTTATTTGCGAATACCAACCAATTATAACTCATGCTTCTAATGTTTTTTGTGGAGTCGGTACTAACAAATCTCTAATGTCAACGCCTAAAGCTACTGCCACTCTTCTCAGTGTAGCAAGATCTGGCTGGGATGAATTGGTGCACCATTTTGAAACAGTAGCGGGATCTTTGTCCAATTCTGCAGCCAGCCATTTATTTGTTCGCTTGCGCTCTGCAAGAACAACTTTTATGCGATTCAAATCTTTCATTTCAATTTCTAGGTTTATTGCGTTTGGTACAAATTTAGTGATAATATATGGAATACGTATGAAAATATCTGTCTTTTCTCTTTTGAATTCATGTAATAACGACCATTTGAGAGGACTATGCTATCCGGTTTGCTCCATGTCTGCGACACCAAGCAAAACTCGGCTGATTGGCTTTTGCAACATGCGGAGGAGTTCAGTCCATTGCCACAGAGAGAAGCAGCAGGGTTCCACAACGCTCCACTCAGCTGTTTCTCACAATGGCAATGAGGTTAGGCTGCTTGTCTTCAAATGAAAACATGCTCGATGCTCTACCGAACGCAGGCTGACGCTTGCAGAAGTAGAGCCATCGAATGGTTTTGGAGATTAGCTCACGGATGTTGGCCGCCACTTCCGACTTATCGTATTGCATGCGATGCCGGAAGTGACGACCTTTTGGGGAGGATGTGCCATCCGGTTGCTCCGTGTCGATGGACACCAAGCAAAGCCCGGCTGAATGGGTTTTGCAACAAGTGGAAGACTCCAGTCCGTTGCCATAGAGAGAACCTGCAAGGTTCCACTTCGCTTCACTTTGTAGGTTCTCACAACGGCAACGGTTTTCGGGAAGCACATCTTCAAGATGGCCAGAATACGGGGCTAGCGGACTTTTCTGAGGAATATGTTTGAGATGACCTGTTAGAACTAATACTTTCCCTTGGAGTCCTAGTCTGGAACGTCTTGAAAACCATTGGATCTTCTTAGTCCAACTCGTTTTGTACGTGCAAAGGTACTGCGGACGGGAGAAACGTCAAGTGGCGCTGACGCTTTCGGACGGAGTACTTTCCCGGCAGCCTTCCACAATTTGTGCCAAATTGGGTATTCCGTAAAGTCCTCTGTCCTCACACTTGCCTTATTCCCCCTAGAGTCCGCAGTGTAAGGAGGCACGAAAAAACGGTTTTCCCGACCAAGAAGCTCTAAAGGGTTTCACAAGAGGGAGAAGAATCGGAAACGTAACCAACTTAAATGATACAATTATGTGCAGACTTATGACAACACAGTTGGAGGAAGCCTTGAAAGGCTATCCTCTCTATTCCCAGGACGGCAAGGGAAAGGAAGCGATTTGCCGTGCCATCTTTGCGCTCGGTGGCGTGCGGTGGTTCATTCTTGAAGGCGAAAAGGAAGGAAACGACACCATTCTGTTCGGCATCGTCATGGGACTGATGGAGGATGAATACGGCTACATCTCCCTGAACGAGCTTTCTGAAATCGAACTGGACCTAACCAGACAGGGCTTCGGCAAACTGCAAGTCCGGCAGCAGGAAAACTTCCAGCCGACACCGCTGAAGAAACTGCGCGATAGCCGGCTGCAGGAGTTCCTTGCAAGAATGGGCAGTTGAGTATGACAATGAAGTAATAACAAAATGACCTGCCTTATCCGTCACGGACTGGGCAGGTCTCAAATAGTAGGTATAGTCTGAGATATGAAGAATGGAAATATATTCAGTATCGCAGCCCAACTCGGTTGGACTGCTTCCGCTCAGTACAAGGAAGGCAGGCTCTTCTTTGACTTCCAACGGAAGACCTTGAGCGGTGTGCCGTTTACCTTCACGGCAGAAATGAAGGACGGCAAGGTATGTAACCTGGTGAAGGAGATTGAGTCCTTCGTGGATGCCATCGAACCGGAGACTTGTGCTTCGGAGTGGGTGGTCCGGTCGGGCGCCGTGGCACCTTCCCGTTTCCGGCAGGCCGTGAGCGACATGGATGCCATCCGCACCGAAGCGTGGCTGTTGGCTTGCCAGCTTGCCGAGGCGGACGGCAAATCCGTCCTGGCAGGTCTGCCCTGGAGCCAGTGGAACTGAGTTCCGCAAGAAGGCAAGTCCAAAGGCAGCCCTCTATTCACGAGGGCTGTTCTTGAACTTGCGTCCTCTTCTTGGAAGACCCGCTTCCTTGTAGGCAATGAGGTCGCTTCCCCGGAAAAGGATGCCCCTTTTATCGGTGTAGATCCGGATAAAAGGCAAGGGTCGCTCGGGATTGTTGATGTAGTCATAGATGGTGCATCGGTGTACCCCGAGATAAAGGCAGGCTTCCTTGATGGTGTAGTTCCGGTCGGGAGCTATCGCTATCCATGTGTTCTTCAAGTCGGTCATAGGCATAAGCGTTTGATGCAGTAAAATTACGAAGAAAGCTCTTGTGTGACAATAGCTTCCGTGTGATGCAATGAGGGATTTTGGGTGACTTTGTGGGATTTTGTGATACCCCTTGCAAAAGGTTGCTCAAACATTCATCCGTCTTTCATCCAAGAATGGCACTTAGTGTGGTGTGCAGCCCCAAAAACAATGTGTTTTCTATGGGCGGCATATATTCGGGCGTTGATTCGGGTGACTGTTGACATCGCCCTTGAACCCTTCTCTCGGATTTCAGAATCCCCTCTATATCAATACTTTTCTTTTTTTATAAAGAATAAAGAGTATAGATAGATGCCGGAAGAGTGTCAACGTGAGGATATGAACGAAAAGTAGGCCAATGGTTTTTGTCAACGGGTGTCAACGATTGTCAACACTAATGGCTATATAGATGTATTTGATAATCAGTAGATAATGAATTATCAACCATGTCATTGCAAAATAAGGTGGGTCTGAGTGGAAACGATATGTTTTTTAAAAGAAGGAGAAGATGATGGAAAGCGGATGTAGTAGGCATAGCTTATGGTGATTACGAGGCTAAGTTTCTGTCGTGATACATGCTCATGGAATGAAGCAGGAAGATGACCGCTCACCGTTTTCTCATCTTGCCTACGAGGATATTTTTTTGCAAAGGTAGGCTGTCCCCACCAAACGTCAAATCCCTTGCAGAAAATCTTCCTCAAACAAGTTGAGCGTATTTTCTGCCCTGAATTTGCCTAATTGGTGGCTGCCAGCACTCTGAGAAAAGCAAAAAACATCCCTTCGGACAAGCTGCAAAACAGCAAAACAAGAGGGAAAAAATTCAGAGCGTATGACACACATGGACAATCACCTCAAGAAGCAGTTGGAAAAACCTCAGACATGGTTCTGCAAGTATTTCCCGAAACGCATCCGCAACGTCGGCGAAAAGGAAGTGGCTGACAGACAGATGGTATATGATTTCAAGGACGGACGAAGCTTTGAAGCAGTAGCACAAATGACTGCAGCAAGCCTAAAGGAGCAGTATGGCGATGGCTGCAAGGACATCACCTTTGTTCCGGTTCCGGCATCCACCTCCGAGAAGAACGAACTCCGCTACAAGGCATTTTGCGAGAGAGTCTGCGAACTGACCGGAGTTATCAACGGCTACGACCATGTAAAGGTAACCGGTGGTCGCCTTGCCATCCACGAGAACCGCAAGCTGGAGAAGGAAATCCGCAAGGTGAGCATCATCGAGTTTGATGAAATTTGGTTCAATGGCAAGAATATTGTTACCTTTGACGATGTAATCACTCGCGGCATCACTTGGGCTACCTATTCCGACCAATTGGAGAACTTGGGCGCATACGTTCTCAGTGGCATCTTCTTGGCAAAGACCCATTACAAAGTAAAAACGAACTGACAATGATAGAAAAGAAAACAACGAAGGTAAAGGCAACGGCAAAGGCGGTTGCCTTTACCGGACATAGAGAAATTTCCCATATTCATCAAGAACAAGTAAGGGAACGGCTGAAGGAAGCCGTGCTGCAAGCCATCCGTCAAGGAGCGAACAAGTTCTACTGCGGCATGGCACTCGGTTTCGACATGATGGCAGCAGAAGAAGTCCTTTCTCTCAAGTTGAGCATCCCCATGCTGAAACTGGTAGCAGTCGTTCCATTCAAGGGACAGAGTGCTTCGTGGTCTATGGTGGAACAGCAGCGGTATGCCTATATCCTTTCCAAGGCAGACGATGTGGTGCATCTGAGCGAAGACTACTTCAACGGATGCTATTTCAAGCGTAATGACTACATGCTGTCGCATTCCGGCAGTGTGATTGCCTACTTTGACGGCAAGCCGAAGGGTGGTACTGCCTACACCTGTCGCAAGGCAAGGGAGAAACGGATGCCTGTTGTCAATGTGTATTAGGCAAGCGATGTTATACGCTTTTCATAGATTTTTCTGAAAAGTGTATAACATTATTCGGAAAACTGCTTATCTTTTGTGCTGAAATAGTGTTTAGACCATGGATAATCAGGAAAAACAAGCGATAAATCAAACGGAAAACCAGCCCAAGAAACCCGGAAGAGGTGGTAAAAGACCCGGTGCAGGTCGTCCTAAGGGAGATGGCACCAGTAAACTCTATGCGTTCCGGGCCGATAAGGAAGTGGCTGCCTATCTGGACAGCCAGGAGAACAAGACGGACTTCATCAAGAAATGTATCACCCGGCAGATGGAAGTAGCTAAAAGCAGGCAGGAAGAGGAAGCCTTGATGCAGTTGGGGGAAGTGGTGCCTACCAGCCGTATTAAGCCGTTGACACTGCCTTTTTTTGATGTGAAGGTGGTGGCCGGTTTCCCCATTCCTTTGAACAACGATGAACTGGCGCAGGACATCGAGGTGTTGAAGATGCTGTGTCCACACCCGGACTCTTCGTTCTTGATCCGTGTGCAGGGTCGTTCGATGATAGAAGCCGGAGTGAATGATGGCGACATCATCATTGTCGATAAGAGTGAACGGAATCCCACAGAGAAACAGATTGCGGTCTGTGAACTGAATGGAGAATACACGCTGAAACGGGTTTGCAGGAAGGGAGGAAGCCTCTGGCTGGTTCCGGCCAATCCCGAGTACCCCGAGATTGAAATCACTGATGGCGATGATTTCAGTGTGTGGGGAGTCGTGACATATATCATCCATAAGCCTATCTTTTGATAATTCTTTATGATAGCATTGGTTGATTGTAACAGCTTCTTCTGTTCTGTGGAGAAGGTTTTCCACCCCGGACTGAACGGAAAGCCCGTCTGTGTACTTTCCTGCAACGATGGCTGCATTGTGGCCTTGACTCCGGAAGCCAAGCACTGGGACTGCGCCGTGGAGACCCCATCTTCAAGAAGAAGGATATAGTACAGCACTATGGGGTGAAGCTGTTCTCTACGAACATGTATCTCTATGCGGCCATGTCCAAACGGGTGAACAACATTCTGCGGTCTGCTGTGCCTCATTCAGAAGTCTATTCGATTGATGAATCCTTCCTCTATCTGGATGGGCTGGAGAAGTTCCATAACCTGGAGGACTACATGCGTGGAGTGGTGGAGAAGGTCCGGCTCTATACGAACATCCCGGTTAGTGTAGGAATTGCACATACCAAGACTTTGGCGAAGATTGGAAGCAAGTTTGCCAAGCAGTACAAAGGCTACCGCTCAGTGTGTATGATAGACAATGAAGATAAGCGACGGAAAGCGTTGGCGCTCTTTAAGTTGGCAGATGTGTGGGGAATCGGCAAACAGACCCTGGCCAAACTGAACTATCTGGGCATCCGTACTCCTTTGGAATTTGCTAACAAGAAGGAAAGTTGGGTGCGAAGCCACTTCACCAAGCCGGGACTGCAGACGTGGAAGGAACTGAACGGCATTTCGTGTATCGACACTTCGGAAGTAGCGCAACGTCAGACCATCTGTACCAGCCGGAGTTTTGGGAACTTGGTTATGGACTATGATGCGTTGCAAGCATCGGTCGCTAGTTTTGCGGGCAGTTGCGCCAACAAGCTACGGGGACAGCACTCGCTGACTTCGGCCGTGACGGTCTTTGTGTCGAGCAACCGCTTCCGGGAGGACCTTCCTCAGTACTCCAACGGGCAGACCAGGATCCTGCCCATGCCGACCTCGGATACGATCGAAATTACGCAGGCGGCGCTGGCTGTGCTGAAGGAGATTTACCGGGAAGGCATCAGTTACAAGAAGACGGGAGTCATTCTCGGAGACATCACCGATGCTTCCTATATCCAGCAGAATCTCTTTGACGAAGTGAAGAACCGGCCGGAACGGATGCAGCTGATGAAGCGTATTGATGAACTGAACCACCGCTTCGGCTTGCGGAAGATACATCTGGCCGTGGAGGGCGAAGAAAAGCAGGCCTGGCATGCCAAGAGTGAATTCAGGAGTGGCAATTATCTGTCGGACTTAAAGGAGATACTGACGATTCAGATTTAGTGATGCTGGGATTGTCACTATATTTATGTGGTTGTTTATCAAAATTCCTACAATTAAGGTTAAAGAAAGAATATCAATTGGCAAATATGCCAATTATTACTATCTTTGCATTGTTTTGATAACATTTAAAGGTGGCGGCAACACTTACAATGCGGCAGAATAATTATGACAAATAAAAATGAACTTTCCTTTTTGGAAATTCCCAATCAATCATCCGCGCAGATAATTAGCCGGAACGAGGTAGAGGTAATAGCTCCCGATGGTGAGGTCTTTACCGTGTTATGCCAGATAGGTGCTTATACAAACAAGGAGACACAAGCCATTGAACTCCACTGGTTGGAGTCTTTGTTTGACAAGAACTTTTCCGCTGATAAAGAGGAAATGATTAATGCTATTTGGCGAGAATCCATGCAATTTGCTATTGGTGGCGGAATAATAGGCATCAGTACAGGCACTCGCCATAAGGATAGAGCGCGTATCGGGGAACGTATTCGCCAAATCCGTATGGATAGAGGCATGGAAGCTCGTGATTTAGCAAGACTTGCCGGTGTAGATGCAGCTAATCTGTGTCGTATCGAGAATGGTAAGTATTCTGTAGGGCTGGATATTTTATCCAAGATAGCAGCAGCTTTGGGGAAGAAAATTGATTTTGTTGACCTTTAATAGCTTGTTATGGTTGATATTGATGATTACAAAGTAGAGGTTTCTTGTGAATATAAGGGAGAAACCTATTCCGTACGAGATAACGGTGCTATTATGAGACACCCTAAAAAAGGCGGACGAACAAGATCGTTGGATGGTAAATGGACATTTGGAAAGAAGAATGAAGCCAATGGTTATATGTTCTTTTCTTCTAAACATTCGTGTTCATCAAGTTGTTGCTACAGCTTTTTGGGGGCAAAATAAGGAGGAAGGAATGGTGGTTGACCATAAAGATACCAACAGATGCAACAACAGAGCTGAGAATCTTCACTGGGTAACGAGACTTGAAAATGTATTGAACAATCCGATTACTCGCAGAAGAATTATCAATATTTGTGGAAGTGTAGAAGCTTTTCTCAAGAATCCAGCTTTGATACGGGATAGTTCTGCTGACCCTAATTTTATCTGGATGCGTACTGTTTCTGAGGAAGAAGCTGCGAAATGTAAAGCTAACCTAGAACGGTGGAGTAAAGAGGATGTAGAATTTTTAAATCCACCTAAAGGCAACGGTTTAGGTGAATGGATTTATGGTGATGTGCGACCCTATAATTCCCGTAATGACGTTCTTCATGAATGGAGGCCAATACCCCAACATCTTGAATTTGGAAAGTCAGATGAAGAACAAGTAGAACTTGAAGAAGATCCAATGTCTAGTTTCGATGAGTCATTAACCCCCAATGTACTACAAGAGGATTGGAGAACTCCTACAGAATTTTCTTTATGTCCTTCTGAAGTTCTGTCATTAGAGGCATATTATGCATCACTTGAGAAAGGAAAAGTCTTTTATTCTAATACTTATGGTTCAGGCATTATCATTGAAGCAGCAATTTCTGATGACAAAAAAGAATTGTGTGTTGCGACCCATAATCCTGAAGCATTAAAGAATTGGGGCATTACATACATCTATATCTTGGACGGGAAGTACATTCATCGGAGTGGTGGAACATTCTTTTCAGAGATAGGTGCTTTAAAAGCAATAACACTTTTCCAAGGTAAAGAATGGATAGGTGGCGATTGCATAGATGATTACTGCTAATCAGTAAGTTTACATATATTTAAAGGGAAAAGATTATCATATAAGATAGTCCTTTCCCTTTTGTCATCAAGATAGAATAGCTCAAAAAATGGTATAAAACGCATTTTGTGGATTCTTTTTGGATATGATTAGTTTTTTCTAATGGAATAACTGTTTATTATACTGATATACAAGCGAAAAACGCAGTTGTTTGATGTTTGTTGGAAGTACAACTAAACAAATGGAACAAAGGGAAAGAATACTCTAAATGGAATATTCTTTCCCTTTGTTCATAATGGGTGCCCTTAAACCGATAAGGGCTCACGGGTTACTTCCGGATGGCAGACTGCAATGATGGGTTCACCCAGTGCATCCTCGATGGCAATCAGCGTATCGATGGTGAAGTTGTGCGTGCCGCGCATCCATCTGCTGATTTCGGACTCTTTCTTTCCCAGACGCAGTGCAAGGTCTTTCTGTTTCAGACCTTTGGCTTTCAGTATCTCGTGTATTCTGTCCACGATTTTGAAAGACAAATCGACCATGCGCCTGATTTCAGGATTCACCTTCCGGCGTCTCGCTTCGATTATACTACTCGTTTTCATATCGTGTAAAATTTAAGTTGCCTATCAGTTCCTTATCTACCAAAATGATTTTACCATCCTTGATGCGTGAAGCAACAAAACGGCTGGTGTCTATCAACATTTCCACGTAGGGAGCAAGCGTTTCGCTGTTCTGCCAGGAGTTGGCATCCTTGATGCCTCCGTTGCCGAATATGAGGATTTTGTCTGAAATTCTCAGGCAGTAGAGCCGCAGCTTGTTGCCTATATCAATCGGTATGACTCCTACACCGTCACCATATTTACCCTCAGGGCGGAAATAACGTTCCAGTGCGCCGTTTTCTCCAATCTTGTCTAGCCATGCGATGATGGTGTCTATTTCATCATCGTATGCACAGCCTTCGGGAAACTTTTCAAAGAAGCGTTCAAGCTCGCTGAGTTCTTCTTCTTCCAAGTGGATGCTGTAGAAGTTTACATGGTCATGTTCTTTCAATCAATTCAATGTGATATTTTCTGTTCCATCTTAACATAAAAGTTAATCGTAATGCAAATATAAATACTTTCTCTCAAACATCAAAACTTAACTTATAAAATTAACTTTTTGAGTGGATAATAGGACTGATTATTCCGATTCTTCGCTATCTTCCGCTATCGCTTCCGTTTCCAAATCCAGTCCGAACATCTCCTTGAGCTGCAGGTAATCAAAGCACATGGCTTTCGGTCGGTTGGCTCTGATACGTCGGAACACCTTGCCATCCTTCTCTTCGATGATGTAGTCCGGTGTGCCGTTCAACAGCATGATGTGGAACCGGTCCTGTTTCAATCCGAGAAAAGCAGGATGGGATTTCAGGTAAGAGAGAATGGTGGACCACGACGAGCGGTTGGCCGTGATGTTCTGGGTGGAGTTCCGGCTGCTGAACAGCGAGGAAATGGCCGCCATGTTCAGATAAAGAATCGGGTGGGCTTCCTTGAACTCGATGTCCATGTTCGTCAGCATCGGACGGAACTTCGTGAGGTAACGGATGTTGAAGTGTACCTTCTCCACGCATTTGCCGATACTCTGCCAGCCCTGGAGCATATTCCAGAAGTCTGCCACCTCGGAACTTTCTTTGGCCAGCTCATTCTGGTTGCGCATACCGCTGATGCAGGCCTCCAGCATCTGGGGGTAGTTGAACGGCAGGTTCAGCACGGTTTCCAGCGTTCGGAAAGCTGCCAGCGGAATCACCCAGTTGCCGAAGATACGGTCATGAATCTGTTCATCCTCCATCCGGATGGCCAGTTCGTTCTTGGTGATGCCGTACAGGGTCGAGAAATTCTTCTCAAAGAGGTCACGGTATTTGAGAATCTCCAGGGTCAAATGGGTCAAGCCTAAGTTACAGATGGCCTGCAGCTCTTCGTAGTTCTTCTTTTCCAGCACGCTGAAGGTGGTCTTGGAATATTCCAAAAACAGCACACGGGTATAGAGCGCCATGTCCTGAGTAGGCTTTTCCTGACCGCAGATGACCACTCCGGTCGTTACAATGGTCTGGGTGGCCATACCGTCCGTCTGGGTGTTCTTTTTGGTCTGCCCACCGCCGCCCCAAAGGCCCTTGAGAAAGGCAATCTTACGGATGTCGAGGTCGTTCTTGTATTCGTCAAACACGACAAGAATATTTACAGCCTGGGAAACCCGGTCGTTCATGGCCGGAACGGAAGCCACACCCATGTTGGGCGGCTCCGCATCGTGCAGGAAGAAAGCCTCCAGACTGGTAGCCAGCGTGGTCTTACCTGTACCTTTCTCGCCGAACAGGTTCAGGATGGGGAAATGCCGGGTCTTCCGATATACGATGTCACGGAATAGGGTAGCAAGCAGATAGCCGAAAGCCACCCGGGCATTGTTTCCGAAGACGGTGGTCAGCTTTTCTACATAGTCGTAGAGCAAGGCGCCGCTCTTGTTGGTATGCACCATCAGACGCTCAAACTGGAAGATTTCCGTGTTGTCGCGGTAAATCTTGGAGGTCGCCGGAATGTAGTAGGCATTATTCTGGTTGTCGGTGATGATGCCCATGTCATCCACTTCATGGAACTCGCCGTCCTGAACAATGCCGTTACCGAAGGCAAAGAACTCCTTGCTTTCGTTCCAACCCAACTTGCGGATGCGTTCGGCAGTTCGGGTGCGGGCATAAAGGAACTCCTTGACATTGTTGAGCTTTTCAATCTTTCCCAACCACAGAAAATTGCCGCAGGAACCTATCTTCTGTTGGAAGTTGGCAATGGACACCAGGTCGGATTCCTTCAATTCCACCATGCAGGTTTCACGGAACGAATTGGTGAGCCGGAACAGACGGACACCATTGCTCTCGTCATGGATGTGGAAGAGGGGTTCCATCACGAAGTTGGAGAGACGGATGGGGTCTTCATCATCTTTCCCCATACAGAAATAACAGTTGTTGCGGACGAAAAGCTCCACCTGCCGGAGCGCATCCGTTTCTTCCTGCTTCCGGTCCATGGTTGGTGTGCGGCTGTTCTTTTTGGATTCGTTCCGTACCTGCTCTACGGCACTCCGCCACAGCCGGGTCTTGCCGTGGATCTTTCCCAGCTGCTCGATGCACCGGGTATAGACCATCTGGTCCTTTACATAGCGCAGCAGTCCGGCAATCCGGCTGACGCATTGACCCTCTTCTGCAAGCGAATCCACTTGGGCAAATAGCTTCTCGGCCATCCAGACAATGAAATACTTTTCCTTCAGGTTGCGGTAGATGTCCATGTCCAGAATGTAGCTGTCCGCATCATTCTTGACAAGCACTTCCCGTTGGGCGTCTTTCGGGATAGTCCCTTCGTACTTTTCCTGCAATTCTTCTTCCGTCAGTTCTCGCAAACCGAACGGCAGTTCCCTAACGGTGACGTTGAATCCTTTCTGTATGGCCAAGGCGCCGTTTTCCATGACCGCCTTGAAGCCGGGCCCGTAGGGACTGCCTTTGGCTAAATCCGTATCGGGAATGAAACAGAGCGAACTGGTGTAGTGCTTCAGGATCTCAAACTGGTTTTCGTTCCAAGCTGTTCCGAGGGTGGCCACTGTGTTCTCCAATCCGATGGACTGCAGGCGCAGCACATCCGGCGCTCCTTCCACGATGATGAAGTTGGCCGCGTCACGCAGACGGAAAGCCCGGTCAATGCCGAACAAGGTTTCTCCCTTGGTGTAAAGCAGGCTGGTGATGGAGTTGATGTATTTGGGCGCTTTGGGATGGGCGCCGATATACCGGGCCGTATAAGCGATGATGCGTCCCCATTTGTTCCGGATGGGAATCATGATCCGTTCCCGAAACATCGGATAAAGCTTGCCTTCCTCGTTTTTCGGAGCATCCCCAGTTCAATCAGAAACTTTTCGTTCAGTGCCTGCTGACGGCAATAGTCCATGAACGCATGGCTTTCCCTGGGCGCATAACCGATACCCGCTTCTGCACAGAAGTTCTCCGGCCATCGGTTGTAGGCATACTCCCGGGCATGACGGCTGTCGTCATTGGCGGCCACGCGCAGATGGTCTGTAAAGAAGGTCTGTACCTTTTCCAGTACGGCATACAGAGAATCCTTGTGAGCTTGTTTCGCCTTGTCGGCATCCGTACGCTCTTCATCATATTCGTCCTCCATCAGGATGTTGAACTTCTCGGCCAGCAAGCGGACAGCCTGCTGAAAGTTCAGGTTCTCCTTTTCCATAATAAAGGAGATGCCGTCACCGCCCCGGTTGCAGCCGAAGCAGTGATAGAGGTTCTTGTTCAGGTTGATAGAGAAGGAGGGTGTGTTTTCGCTATGGAACGGACAGAGTCCTTTCATGCTGGTACGTCCGTCCTTGGCTAGTTTGACGTACTGCCCCACTACGGTCTCGATGGGCAGTTCCCTGACTTTATCAAGTGTATCTTCGCTGATCATAGCATGCGGAGTTTAAGCCAGCAGTCCAGGATGGACTGGCCGGAATATTTCAGACGGCGGGAAGTAACCGGATTGATGGGCTGTATGTAGCCGTTCATCCGGTATTTACGCAATGTCTTGTAGCAGACACCCAGTTCCGCACAAGCTCTTTTTACTGAATAGACCCCCAAAGGATCTACTATTGGCTTTGATTCTATCATATCTTTCTACTTTTTGGATATACCAATGGCCTATGAGAATGGGGTACACCAGATTTGTGTGGTATTCTCATTACATATTCAAATTGATAAAATCCAGTTCCTACTATTATGGTTTGTCTCCCAATAATGAATTAAGTGGCTATACTCTGGGAGGATGACGAGGTTAAGTATAGTTGCTGTCGTTTTAATCTAGTCTTTTTTATCTTGCTTACGTACTCGTTTAGTTCTTATTTGAACTTTTTTAAAGTAGTCTTGAGTGGTACGCTGTAGAAGTCTAAGGTCTGCAGTTCTGTATTCTAACTTACCTGGTCGTTTGCACGGCTCAACCTTCCCTTCTTTCCGCCAGCGTTCAACATTACGTCTGCCAATAATCTCCAGGCCTTGTTTGACTGATGTATTCAGGGTCATCATGGGTGGATTGAATCATGTTGGCAATTCTAGCTGCTAGGTCATCGGCGAACTCTTCGTATGGAATCATTCGGTCCGAGAATTCTAGGACATTCATAGAACTCAGGTTTACTCTACGAAACTCGTGTAACCATAATCGTGTGGGTCTCCCGATTTGTTCTGGTTTGAACTGTCGGTTGAGAATCATTCCCAGTTCGGAAGCTTGTGTTCGAACACTTTTCATCTTTTCGATGGGGAACTCCATGCTTTCGCCTACTTCAAGAGAAACGAGCGCAGGACGGATTTTTGTAGAAATTTCATTCATAAAACTTTGATGTTTGATGTTTAATGTTTAACTTTGCCCCATGGTTATGGGTTTGTACACCGCAAATTAAATGATTTATGTTTATATAACCAATAAATGTTTGATGTTTTTGAGCTTCAATTAAAAATTTCGTTCGGATACTATGAGTATAGGAATAAAACATGTTCATATAGGCAGGGAGATTGATAAACGACGTCTAGAGCTAGGTATCAGTAAATCAGAGCTTGGACGGCGCATTCATGTACCCAGCAGCATATCAACCGCATTCTGGAGAAAGAAACCATCGACACAGGCAAACTTATAGATATAAGTGTAGCTTGGAGAAGAATTTCTTTGATCTGTATGCTTCCGATACGCACAACGTATCTGCATATTTAGCAGCAGTGTCCATTCATGGAGATGCCAATAATATGATTGGCGAGTCGGAAGTGGCGAGTGAGCTGTCCCAAACGAAAGTTGTTTTGGAGGAAAAAGACAAGACCATTCAAGTTCTAAATGACGAGATCAAGCGTCTAGAGGAATCTCTTGAAGATAAAACACTCATCATATCCTTCTATAAGGAGAAGGTGGGTGAACCCATAAAGAAATAACCGTAGTATTAACCATAGTTGCCTAGTCTGGAGAGATTGGTAGAGCTTGTAGTGAGTACAAGATTTTAGTGAAGAAATTGATTTGAGTTGCAGAGTCAGAGCTTGCCATCAAAGTGTAAGCATCTGATAGTTAAGCCAACTTTTCAACGATGCCTTTAAGCCATGATGGAAAATCCATCAAACTTTAAGCTTTAAATAAACATTCGCTTACACTCCGCTTACAACGATAGTGTTAGCAGTTGAATATCATAGCTATATTAGAGTGGCGCAGGCTGCTGTTGAAGATATGAAGTAAATTGAATATTTTCTGAATATAAAGGTGGGAGGTGCTTGGAATAAGTACCTCCTACTCTATTTTATGGCATTTTATTTTTCAATAAAAACATAGTTTATACATTTGCCTGCAAGACAAAATCTATATTCATATGAAAAACAAATGCCTCTTAGTATTACTGTTAGCTTTGGGATGTTGCCATGTACAAGCACAAAAAAGTCAAAAGGATCCTTTGTCCGAAGCACTCGTCCGGTTGAATCAAAAAGTGGATTCCGAATTGATTCCCGAAATAAAAAGGTTTCCCCTGATTGGAATTTCCACAGATATAAGTCCGAAACGGACAGCCGTAAACACGGCATATGTACAGTCAGTCATTCTCTCTGGAGGAATTCCTTACATGATACCTGTAACGGATAATGTAGAAATACTGCGTCAAATTGTATCCCGGCTGGACGGAATTGTCTTTACAGGTGGAGAAGACATCCAACCAATGTATTATGGCGACCTTCCTTATGAAAAACTGGAAGAAGTAAGTCCCGCCCGGGATACCTTCGACTTGATGGTGCTGAAAATGGCCGCAGATCGGAATATTCCCATATTAGGAATTTGCAGGGGACTACAATTAATGAATGTAGCTTTCGGTGGAACTTTATATCAAGATCTGCCCACGCAACATCCTTCAAGTGTCAACCATCGCCAAAAAGAATCCGGCACTACCACCACCCATCCGATATCCATCATAAAGGGAAGCAAGTTGGCAGACATTACAGGACAAGAAGTGCTGCAAGTCAATACATTCCATCATCAGGCTATCCAGAAATTGGCACCGGGATTCAAAATCACGGCTTGGGCACCCGACAGCATAGCGGAAGCTATAGAAGCTTATCCCATACGACAAATGATAGGTGTGCAATTTCATCCGGAAATATTTACAGCTGCCGGAGATACCACCATGCATAAATTATTTAAATTTCTGGTGAATAAGGCTGACACATTTAATCTGGCCAAAGATATCCATAGCCGTATCCTTTCCATTGACACTCATACAGACACTCCTCTTTGGTTTAAAACGGTTACAGTGTAGGCCTGAGAAAAGACAACATGGTCAGCATCCCCAAAATGGAGGAAGGCAAATTGGACGCACAGTTCCTAGCCGCATTTATATGGCAGGGGAAACGGGATGACGCATCTTCACAAAAAGCCGTAGAAAGCACCACCCGATTAATTCAATCCATTTATGACGAAGTAGAGCAATACAAAGATTTTTGTGGCATCGCCCTTACGGAAGAGGATTTGGTACGTTTAAAGAATAAGGCAAGAAAGCTTTCTTTATAGGGATCGAGAATGGTTACGCCATCGGCAAGGACTTAAAAAATATAAAAAAATACAAACAGATGGGAGTTAATTATATAAACTCTCTGCCATTCTTATGATAACGATATTTGCCATTCGTCCACTCATACGGAAGATGCGACTCAAGGACTGACACAGTTTGGTCGTGAGGTAGTGAAGGAAATGAACCGGTTAGGTATTATGATAGACATATCACATGCCAGTGAAGGTACTTTCTGGGATGTGATAAAATATAGTGCACAACCTATCATCGCCTCTCATTCCTCGTCAAAGGCTTTATGCGACCATGACCGTAATCTAACAGACGAACAACTCCGTGCCCTAGCGAAAAATGGCGGAGTGGCACAGTTATGTCTCCTCGATGCCTATATCAATAAAAAAACAAAAGCCGCAT
>ENA-OPZN01000268-OPZN01000268.1-human-gut-metagenome-genome-assembly--contig:-NODE-268-length-18918-cov-2.922676_pt1 | contig 18918 bp, 17 predicted proteins | sample MGYA00242483_ERZ504503 | MGnify/ENA primary metagenome ERZ504503 (study PRJEB26092, sample SAMD00036285) | human gut metagenome | host: Homo sapiens | study: EMG produced TPA metagenomics assembly of... | reverse complement strand
TTAGTTGCTAACTTATATTATTTCTGAATGTCCCTTATTATGGCCCAAAATCATTTGATATTCTGATGTCGGCAAAGCATATTACACATGAATCATAGATTCCCTAAACATTCATAACTACACAAAAAGAAGGACTACCTTCTCACGAAGCCAGTCCTTTCATTTGCTATTAATAATCTAGTAATTTTCTGGTAAATTTTGAACGCTTTCTTATCTAAGAAACAAGCATTAACGCTCTTTTGTTTATTCCTCCATTGTAAAACTTTTCAGTATTTTTTCGGCAATATTTTCATTTTCCTTGCTATAGATAATAGATATATAAAATCCACTACCTGCCGCCTTAGTCATCAGACAAGCATAAAGACAATGATCTGTTTCGCAGCTTCCTTTTAAATAAGTACCGAAAAACTGTGGTAACTCAAACTCCTGCACAGCCGACTGGTCTTTCACCCCGTCATCATTGGCATAGTCTTTTAATACACTCTTCAAGTCACTTTTTGTCATACCATCCGAATCCAAAGACTGAATGGTAATATAAAACCTGGAATTGTTCAGAAGAAAAGTCTCCTCTGTATCCTCCTCCACCAAAATCCCTTTTGGAGCCTCAAAAGTCAGACCATAGGCTGTCCATGTAATAGGAACCAAGGCTTGCGCACTTGCTGACAACCAGGTCAGACTTAAAAACACAAGAAGTAAAACCTTTTTCATTTTTAATTATTTTACCAATAAAACTCCGATCAGTCCACAACTGATTATTTATCCTTTTCACGGATTTCCACACGACGAATCTTTCCACTGATGGTCTTTGGAAGTTCTTCTACAAACTCTATGACACGCGGGTACTTGTACGGAGCAGTCACACGCTTCACATGATCTTGCAACTCCTTTACCAACTCAGGTCCTTCCTTACCCTTAAAGTTTTAGAAAGGACAATCGTCGCCTTTACCACCTGACCACGGATTTCATCAGGCACACCGGTAATGGCACATTCCACAACAGCCGGATGGGTCATCAAAGCACTTTCCACCTCGAACGGGCCTATACGATAACCCGAACTCTTGATCACATCGTCAGCACGGCCTACAAACCAAAAATAACCATCCTCGTCACGCCAAGCCACATCACCTGTATAATAAATACCATCATGCCAAGCATCTTCCGTTAATTCCGAAGCACGATAATATTCTTTGAACAATCCCAATGGTTTGCCCCTATCTGTACGAATAACAATCTGACCTTGTTCTCCATCCTCAGCAGAACGCCCGTCGTGTGTCAACAAATCTATATCATATTGAGGATTAGGTACTCCCATACTTCCGGGTTTAGGCTCCATCCAGGGAAAAGTACCTAAAGTCAATGTAGTTTCCGTTTGTCCAAAACCTTCCATCAGACGGATACCTGTGATTTTCTTGAACGTTTCATATACAGAATAGTTCAAAGCCTCTCCCGCCGTAGTACAGTATTCCAAAGAAGAAAGATCATATTTACTAATATCCTCCTTAATTAAAAAACGATAAATAGTAGGAGGAGCACATAAAGAAGTGATATGATAATCCTGAATCTTTCCAAGAATATCTGCCGGTGTAAATTTTTCATGATCATACACAAAAATATTGGCTCCTGCTATCATCTGTCCATAAAGTTTTCCCCAGACAGCTTTCCCCCAACCTGTATCGGCAATGGTAAGATGAAGACTGTCACGATGCAAATTATGCCAGAAACTGGCAGTTACAATATGTCCCAAAGGATATGTAAAATCATGTGCCACCATCTTAGGTTCGCCTGTAGTGCCCGAAGTGAAATACATTAATGAAGTATCTTCATTCGTATTGGGATGTTCCGGTTTGACAAAAGGAGCAGCTTTTTCAATACCTTTATGAAAATCTTCAAAACCCTCCGGAATATCCGGTCCTACACTGACCAGTTTTCTTACTGAAGGACAATCGGGCATGGCATCTATAATATGCTTTGTTATCACTCTTCTCCTGCAGCTACAATCATCTTGATATCAGCAGCATTACAACGATACACGATATCCTTTTTTTGTCAACAGATGAGTTGCAGGAATAACCACAGCTCCTAACTTATGCAAGGCAATAATAGAGTACCAGAACTCATAACGACGCTTTAAAATAAGCATCACCATATCACCATGACCAATACCAAGGCTCTGAAAATAAGAAGCAGTCATATCCGTATACTTTTTCAAGTCTGCATAAGTATATTGTATATGCTCCCCTTTATCATTAGTCCATAACAATGCTTTCTTATCGGGTTCTTCGGCAGCCCAGGCATCTACTATATCATAACCAAAATTAAAATTTTCAGGGATTTTAATCTTTAAATTCTTTATAAAGTCCTCTTGTGAGGTAAATGTGGTCTGTTCTAAGAATTTTTTCTACCATAATCTTATTCAATTAAAAATTAGAACCAAAAATTAGAAATAGTTGCGGTCAATGACAACGCAGTCTTTTTAATCTCAATTTATTATAATATTACTGCCAAGAATTTCACAGTCTTATCATCCAATGCCATCATACCATGTGGAATAGAAGAATCAAAATAAAGACTGTCACCTGGATTCAAGATCAATTCTTTTCCATTTATATTAAGTAACATTCTTCCTTCAATAACCAAATTGAATTCTTGTCCCTCATGTGAGTTAAAATGAATCGGAGTATTTTCCGGTTTCGGTTCTACAGTCACAATAAAAGGATCAGCCTTACGCCCGCGAAAACCGGAAGCCAATGACTGATATTTATACGCCTTGGTCCGTTCTACCGACACTCCTGAACCACAACGGGTCAGAAAATAAGAACTCATCTTAGGTTCTTCACCAAACATTAATACATCCAATGCGATACCGTATTTACGGGCTATTTTCTGTAAAGCACTGACAGAAATATCTTTCTCCCCGCTTTCCATACCCAAATACTCTTCCATTGAAAGCTGGCAACTTTTAGCCACTTCATCAGGAGTCAGTTCCAGAACGTCCCTTAATCCCTGGAGACGCTCAGCTATTTGTTTTATCTGGTCACTCATAATCTTATTGTTTTATGCTTCAAAGATAATGAAGATTTAAGAATTCCTAGCAAAATTTCATTAAGTTTCGAAGAAAACCATCTGACAGACAACATTAGTTAAGATTATATGCAAAACGTTTACTCTCCGAACGTACAGCATCATCAGCACATTTGAAACAAGACAAGAACCACGAAGTTAGCTTCCGAAGCCCCTCATCCTTTCCACAAAATTCTGAATCCACCGGATACATAGCCTCAGGCGATTCCAACTCATAGCAAAGAGTTTCCAAAGGACACCAACCTGTCCGGTTTCTGTTCCAAATACGAGAAACTATTTGAACACACTCCACCCTAATATTCGCCTTGTGCAATACAGCCAATGCAGGCTCACTGATGATATCCGTATAAACCTCCCGGACACCCCCCAGCACCATCAATGCGGCAGCTGCTTTTCCTACCACCTTGTCAGCAACCTGCGCTCCATGCAAAAAGACCGGATGCTGATTCAGCAAATCATATAAATCGGCTACCCCGCGTTGGGTAAAAGTACGGATCTCTTCCTTTCTGATAACACAGGAATAGCCGCCTTCATGCAACAATCTGATTAATTCATCCATCTTCCTTTCTATTTCATTCAGATAATACGATGCATCTCATGACCTTCTACATAAATAGCACTAAACGGGCGGCTCGGACAAAGATTTTCACAAGCGCCACAACCGATGCAACGTTCTGTATTCACAACCGGTATCTTAAGTGATTTTCCATCATCGGCATCTTTAGGAACCATCAAGATAGCCCCCGTAGGACAATGACGGGCACAATTTCCACAACTTACCCCATCTGTGTTCACTATACAATTCTGAGCAACCCACACAGCATGACCAATCTGTACAGATGACTTCTCTGTCAAATCAGCCAAGTGAATAGCATCAGTAGGACATACTTCTGCACATTTCGCACACTCAGGACGACAATATCCACGTTCGTAAGACATCTCGGGCTGCATCAGATGTTTCAAATCACCGGACGGACGCAATACCTGATTAGGGCACACCGACACACAAAGCTGACAAGCCGTACAGTGCTGCGCAAAATGACGGAAACTCAATGCTCCCGCAGGAACAATAGGAGTGGCACGCTTGGGAACTTTCTTATCTATAAGAGGAGCCAGACCGCCATCCACTTTCTTTTCCTGAGCTTTTACGGCAACACTTGCAGCAATCAAAGCCGAAACCGTAAAGAACCCACGCCGTGCAGTATCTACCTTTTCTTTGTTTAAAGACGCCTGAGAAACCTGTTTGCCAATTCCTTCACTTGCCGGAGCCTGTTTCTTCAGAAGCATCTGCCCCGATACATATTTTATTGCCCCTTGGCGGCACTTGCCTAGACAATCCATACAAGCAACACAACGGGAATAATCAATCTCATGTGCTTTGGGATTAATGCAGGAAGACTTGCAATTACGAGCACAAAGTCCGCAACCATTACATTTAGACGTATCAATAACCGGTTTAAAATAAGAATATCTAGATAAGAATCCCAATACTGTACCCACCGGGCAAATGGTATTGCAATAAGTTCTTCCTCCACGCCATGCCAAAATAAAAAGCACAATCACAGTACCCACTGCAACTGCAAAAGTAGAAAGACCTTTCATCCAAACATCTACCGAATAAAAAGCATAACTGTCCACACGCTCCGCCCATAGGGCAAGTACATTGTTCCCCCACTGATACAAAGGTGTCAGCAGGTTAGAAACGATACGGCCGTATGCACTGTAAGGAGCAATCAACGCCGCCAATGAAACCGCCCCTGCTACCAAAGCGACGACAAACACTGCCAATACCCCATAGCGTAACCACGACAAAGCAGGCGAGTAGCGGAAACGATTCTTCTTTACCTTTCCCGAAACCCAGGAAATGATATCTTGAAACACCCCTAACGGACAGATAACCGAACAATAGACACGCCCCAAAAGCAGAGTCAACAAAACAAGGGCTATCACCACCCCCACATTCAATGCCAGCACGGCAGGAAGGAACTGTATTTTCGCCATCCAGCCAAACCAACCATGCACAATCCCTGTAAAATCCAAAAACAGCAACGTGATCATTGTAAAGAACAAAAGGGCGGCGGCAAGTCTTATTTTACGTAACATAAGCATTCGTTATTTTATCATGTTTATCCATTCCATTATAAAGTCTCTTGTTTCAACTGTTCCACATATGCGTCTATGCGATGCAGTTCTTTGGGAATATCAATGCTTTGAGGGCAATGCGGATTACACTGGTTACATCCGGTACAATGGCTTGCCTGCCGCAGTTTGGGCACACTACGATCATAACCTATCAGGAAAGCACGCCGTGCACGGCGGTAATTCTCATCCTGACTGCTTTTAGGCACATTTCCTTCGTTGACACATTTATTATAATGCACCAGAATCGCCGGAATATCCAACCCGTAAGGACAGGGCATACAATATTTGCAGTCATTGCAAGGAATCGTAGGGAACTTCAGCATCAATTGGGCTGTTTCTTCCAAGAACTCTTTTTCTTCCTCATTCAAAGGTTCCAAGGGCGAATAAGTCCGAAGGTTATCCTGCAAATGTTCCATATAAGTCATTCCACTCAGCACACACAACACGTTGGGATACGTACCGGCAAAACGGAACGCCCACGATGCCACACTGTTCTCCGGGCGACGCTGCTTCAAGCGCGCCACCAGGTGGTCGTTCAGTTTAGACAAACGTCCTCCCAACAGCGGCTCCATAATCACAGCCGGAATTCCACGCTTGGCCAACTCTCCATACAAATATTCCGCGTTAACATTTCTACCCGAAGCATGGCGCCAATCTACATAGTTCATCTGAATTTGCACAAAATCCCATTTCACATCCAGCGACAGCAAATAATCAAACACTTCCACCGATCCGTGAAATGACCATCCCAAATTACGAATACGGCCTTCTTCACGCTCTTTTAGTAAAAAGTCAAGAACTCCATTGTCAATATAACGGTCATGGAAAGTCTTGATCCCTTCCCCTCCACCTACGGAATGAAGCAAATAATAATCCAGATAATCCGTCTGCAATTCTTTCATCGACTGATGGTACATCTTGATGGAATTCTCACGAGTATAGTTTTGGAAATTGGACATCTTTGTCGCAATCAAGAGCTTTTCGCGGGGATAACGTTTCAAGGCCGCACCGGTGGCTCTTTCAGAAAACCCTTGGCAATAGACAGGAGATGTATCGAAATAATTCACTCCGTGAGCGATAGCATAATCCACCAGTTCATTCACCGCATCCTGATCTATCACATTTCCATCGCTGTCCGGTGCAGGTTTCAACGGCCAGCGCATACATCCATATCCTAAAAGTGAAACACGCTCCCCTTTGGGAGAAACGCGATACGTCATTTTATCCACAGGCACTTCGCCCAACACAGAAGCCTCGGATGAAGCCGGTTTCTCTTCGGATGCACAACCATACAGGGCTGCCGCCGATGCAGCCGCACTGACGCCTACTATCTTCAGAAACTTCCTGCGGCTCATTTCCTCTTTATCTCTCTTTTCCATAACCTTTTTTTATACTTAAGCACTGATTACCAATATTCGCAAAGATAAAAAGATTCCTTGATATTTATTGCGGCAAAGCACCTCATAATTACATAAAATGCGCACATTGTGCCACATGAATAATATTCTATCATAAAATGCCAAAAACTTCTTTCATTTTTGCATAATTCCAAACATACAGATCATTATTCTTCAAAAAAATACCATCCCATGAAAAAACTACTTCCGGCAAACTTATGCCTCTTCTCTTCCTTTCCGCTCCGGGTATAGGAACAAGATATTCTGATAGCTACTCCGAACACCTCCCTGCCGTTGTCCGTTCCCGAAAACGTGAAGCCATTATTACCTACAAGAAAATCCGTCCGATGATACAGCTGGGCAATTTATCATACCGTCTCATCTCGCCTTACAATGATAGAGGTGCTTTCTCACTGATGCTCTACACCCCACAGAAAAAACATGCCGTGTTCTTGCCTACAAGATTCAGCATTATTGCAATCAGATTGTTCCCCGTTTCCGCATGGACAGGCTGAAAGCCGACAAGCAATACCGCATCACGGAACTAAACCGGAAAAGATGCCCGTCCGCTGCCACTGGACAACAAAATGTTCTCCGGAAGAATATTGATGAAACAAGGTGTCGAGCTACCGCTACAACATGAGTACGCCAGCCGCATACTGGAGCCGCCCGAAGTGAGCTAAACCTTCCGGTTGATATTGACAGACAAAAAGAGGATGTCAAAACTCTGTTTTTGAAAATATGAACTTATAATCTGGCATTTGAACATCCTAAAAGGCTAAAGAAAGGGCCGTATCATTACTCAATACAGAGCTTGATACGACCCTTTTTTTAAGTGTTATAAATACGATCTGTAACTTTGCGGGGGTAGCCATTTTAGTTTTGACACATTTACCCTTTTTTGTCTATCAGTCCATTCCGATACGTTTCATCAACTCATCATATTCCTTCTCTTCCCTGCACAACGGCCTGTACCAGGTATATTTCAACACCACGGTGGTCACCACCAGCAGCAACACCGACGCAATGAGTCCCCCCCGTACCGCGCACCACCAGATACATGGGCACAATAGTGAGACAGCACTGCCACACGATACCAATCGCCACATTGAACATATCCCGCTTGAAATGGCGGTTGCGCGTCACCTGCGGATAGCGTGCTACCGCCTTGGCCGCCACCGGTTTCCACCACCCCCACGGACGTACCCGGATATAGAAGTCCACCAGCGTCTCCTCGTCAGTAGGAGGTGCCGAGTACGTACCCACGATACAACCCACCAGCGAAATGCCGAACAACACGGGGAAAAATAAAGTACCAACGAATCGGGCACCGTGAACTTCATCACAATGGCAGCCACCACACCCGAAGTCATTCCCCAGAAATACCCTTCACCATTAAACCGCCACCAGTGCCATTTCAACACATTGGCGGCAATATATCCGCCGAACAACGCGCCCACAATCCACTGGAAAATCTCGTTGATGTCCTTCAGAAAAAAGCCCATCACCGTACTGATAACCACCACCAGTACCGAAACGAGGTAACTCGCCCGTATCTGTGTCCTGACGGAAGCCCTTGGGTTGATATACTTCAGATAAATATCATTCACCACATAGGCCGGTGCCGCATTCACCGTAGAAGCGAATGTAGACATGAATGCCGACAGCAATCCTGCCAGTAATAAACCCGCCAGCCCCACCGGCACATACTTCGTAATCAGGTGAGGAAGAATTGTTTCGAAATCCGTGTGGACAGCCGTCATCTGTTCCAGTCCTCCATCCACTTTAAAGAAATAGATAGCCAGCAACGCAAACCCCATAATCATCAGATAACGCGGAATCAGCAGAATGACCGATACCGAACCGCTCATCAGCGCCGCCTCCTTGGGTGACTTGCACGACAGGATCTTCTGCATGTCATAGTTCGGAGCAGGTCCCGCCATGCTCATAAAAATCCCTTTCAGCAACGCCATCATCACAAAGACACCCATCAGGCTGTAAGGCTCGTCCGCCATGCGTTCCGTCAGCAAACTCATCCGTTCACTCCAGTCAATGTCCAGCGTCCAGCCGAAGAAAGGCGACTCCCACCCTGCAGGCACAAATTCCCGGATCATTTCAGGAGCCACCATGTTCATCCCGATAATGGCAATGACCACACCCGCCACCGTCATGATGAGGAACTGCACCACATCCGTCCACACAATGCTGAGCATACCGCCCAGCATCACATAGAAGGTAGCAATGGCCGTAAAGAAAATGCCGTAAAAATGAGGCACATATTGTACCGGAATATCCCAGGGCACATACTGCGACACTACCTCCCACGGAAAAAAGATCTCCATGAACTTGCCGATTCCGATAAACCCGTAGCTCAAGAAGCCCAGCACGCTGAGCAGAGCAAAGACAATGACAATAGTATGCGAGAGCGTAGCCCCCCGCCCCTGCCCGAAACGGGTCTTTATCCATTCGGCGCCCGTCAGCACATTGCTCCGGCGGAGCCACACCGACAGATAGACCATCAGGAAAATTTGATTGAACACGGGCCACAACCATGGAATCCACAGACTTTTGAACCCATAAGCAAAAGCCCAATACACCATCAGCATGGTGCCGGTAATATCAAACATGCCCGATGCATTCGACAGTCCCAACATATAAAACGGCAACGACTTTCCGCCCAAAAAATAAGAATCCATATTCTTTGCCGCCTTCTTTTTCAAAAACAACCCGATGGCGACAATAACCATCAGATAAGCACAAATAATCAGAATATCAACGATATGCAATTTCATAGTATCCGCTTCATCTTTTATTCAAACACCTGTGTCATGGGGCGTCCTATCCACACCTGCGGTTGCTCCAGATTGAAAACAGATGCTATAGTAGACGCGCAGTCAAACTGCATCATGCTCTCTTCGAAAGCTCCCCCCTTCTTGATGTTCTTTCCGGCGATAATGAACGGCGTTTCCATCTCCTCCATGGTCTTTCCGCCATGTCCCTTATTGATTCCCCCATGATCAGCGGTGACAATAATGATGCTGTTTTCATAAATACCCGCTTCTTTGATGGCATCCACAATACGGCCCACATAGCCGTCCAGTTCTCTCAGTTTGGCATAATAAGCCGGAGTATCGTGTCCGTCACCGTGCCCCACGTGGTCAGGGTTGTCGAAACAGAAAGCACTCAACACCGGTTTCTTCTGCGTAATATACTCACAGGCCATGTCACACAAAGCCGTAGGATGCGTGTTATAGTCGGGTGCCTGCGCATGATGGTTCAAAGCCAGCGTATCTACCAGATACTTGATACCATCCCATTCATACAGTACGCCCATCTCGGCATCGGGGGCCGCCTTGCGCAACTCGCTGAACACGGTGGGGAAAATGCCATGCTCGTTCAGCACACGCGAGGGTAGTTCGGGTGTTCTTGATCCCCACTCCGTGTACCCGTGCAGTTCAGGACCTGCCCCCATAAACATGGAAGCCCAATTTACAGCACTGGATGAAGGAAGTACACTGCGTTTTTTCAACGTATAGCATCCGGCATCCATCACGCCTTCACGTTCGGCATATCCGCCTTTTCCACACTGTAGGCGCCCCATCCGTCCAAACCGATGACAAACACATGCTCCGCTTTCCATTCCGGAGCTTCCGGCAACCCGACAACACCATTACGGCTATGCACATAGCCCATAAAGCAATCTTTTTCATACAATATCTATTTTGGGTTTATAATTACAAAATTAGCCATTTATTCCCTTTCGACAAGAAAATAAATGGCATTATCCACTTCTCTTTCCACCTAAAAAACAGCCATTCCGCATTAAAAACGACTTTATCTTATCAATGCCTTTATATTCCTTCTATTTTACCCGTTCAGAAATGCCTCGTTGCGATTCTAGCGCGTCTACCGCCGCCACTGAAGCTGCGGAACGCAATCCGTCGGCAGGCGTGTGCAGACAGTAGTCCACCAAGCGATCCACCGTAGAGACCGCCACGTGCATCCGCGTGTCGCTGGAGGCATAATAGATGTATACCGTACCGTCGTCATCGGCTATCCATCCGTTCGAGAAAAGCACATTGGACACATCGCCCACCCTTTCCCCCGCCAGCGGAGCCAGCAGATAGCCGGCTGGTTCAGCTATGACGCGCCACGGTTCATCGGCTGCGGTCATATACAGATAGAGCACATAGCGCAGTCCGGCGGCACATCCGCGTACTCCGTGCGCCAGGTGCAGCCACCCTTGGGAGGTGCGGATGGGGTGCGGTCCCTCTCCGTTCTTCACCTCTTTGATCGTGTGATAATAACGGTGGTTTATTATCATTTCCTCCTTCACCTCCGCCCGGGTGATGTCGTCTATCAACGCCCATCCTATTCCTCCCCCATTTCCGGCATTAATAAAATCATCCTGCGGACGGGTGTAGAGGGCATATTTTCCATTCACAAATTCGGGATGCAACACCACATTGCGCTGTTGGCTCGCCGCTTTCAAGTCGGGCAACCGTTCCCAGTCCACCAGATTGCGCGTGCGTACGATTCCCGCCTTTGCCACCGCCGCCGACAGATCTCCCGCCGGTGCCTTGTCATCATGGCGTTCGCTGCAAAAGATACCATAAATCCATCCATCCTGGTGAGCGGTAAGACGCATATCATACACATTGGTTTCCGCCGGATCCACATCGGGCAATACCAGCGGACGTTTCCAAAAGTGGAAATTGTCCACCCCGTTAGCTTTCGGCTATGGCAAAGAACGACTTCCGGTCTGCTCCCTCCACACGCACCACCATCAGATACTTTCCGTTCCATTTCAGGGCACCACTGTTCATGGTAGCATTAAAGCCGATACGCTCCATACAACAAGGTTGGTGGCAGGGTTGAAGTCATAGCGCCATTCCAGGGGAATATGCTGGCGTGTCAGTACCGGATAAACATAACGGCGGATGATACCGTTCGTTTCTTCCTGCATTTCATTAGGACGTTGCAACAACGCTTCATGGCGTTGGCGCAATGCTTCTATTTGTTTTTTGAAATATCCGTTCATATCTTATTTTCTTTTCATTGTTATCAATCCATCTTTTACAGTAAAAGAATGCTATCCAAGCATCTAGAATTATACTATTTTATCAAAAATCAATCATATTCTATACAGTGTTGTTATTGGTTCTCAGGATAAAGAGACATACGGTAAACCCGCTGGTAAATCGCATCTTCCAATTCCAACTCAAACACAACATCTTGTGTTTCAGGATCTACTTCTGTCACGCGTGCACCACGATTGCCATTGCTAAGCACATTGCTCATTCCCGGACAAATTAATCTGTTACCCGTTTGTTCCAAATATTGCACCCCGGAACGGGCCGGAGTAAAATACGCGGCACCACGCTCTTTTCCATACTGCCAAACTTGGCGAACCGTACGGTTCACTTCATCCACTTCATATTCTATGCCGCAAGTATAAATATTTTTCCTGTCTGTAAAATCCAGTTTGAAGTTACGCCCATAACCATTATTGAAATAAAGAATGTGTCCATTAGGTAATGGGACAGCTGTATGACATCCCCAAGGCCATTCAAAATCATCACAATTCTTCGTTCCGGCTATCACCTCAGGATCAGTAATAGGAGTCCCGTCGGCATGAAGAGGATTCAATAATAATTTCAAGTATTTATCTCTCCAATACCCATGAGGCGATATAATCCACTCAATACCTCCAGCTTTATTAAACTTAAAGATTCCTTGATAACGAGCTGTAGCCAGATAATCATCTCCCCACTCTACTATACCATTATTATGCGCCCAATTACTGGCACTTTGTGCAAAAGGGTCTGAGGTTAGATCATAATCGGTCATTCCATAGCGAGCCGAATCCAACATGTGCACCAAATCCCATTCTTGCAATATCTCCCCTTTTTCGGGATCCATCATAATAATAAAATCATTTATCCGTACATCTTTCCCATTGGCGATTTTAGCGGAAGTCTTGCTCACAGTCGCTAATATATTGCCTTGCTTATCTTGAGATATGGCATGATGCATAGTGTATCCCCTTTCCAGCATATCCCAATTATGAATTGTATTTCCCATCATATCCACCTCCACCATCCGATGATGGTTTCCGTCACCGGTCATATAATGTCCGTTCTGCATCCGGATCAATCCGCACCCGATTCCGATATATCGATGTTCATCCGACTTCTCCCAATCAAGAATCCAACGGATTTCTCCGTCAGCATCTATCATATAAGGAATAGATGTGTCTGTTTCATCCTGTCCGGGGGAGTTTACCAAATTCATGCCTGGCTCCATTCGGTCATATTGAGCCTTTACCACTCTGATTTCCTTAGGCAGCCTTCTGCTTTCCAATGTTTTCGTCTGAAGCTTTAGATTGGACCGAGCACGTTCATTTCCTTGCAAATCCGTATAAATTAAAGTGATCTGGTTATTATAATTGGGATAAAGTCCCAATACCGGAATATTCTGTTTTAATCCCACATCTTTAAATGTATATTCCACGTCAGGCGTATGCTTTCCCGGTTTGCTGTGCACAATCAGTTTAATGCGTCCCAATACAGGTAATTTTACAACTACACTGGCCGATAATGGATTGCAACCGGAAGGATTGACTGTAGAACTCAATATCAAGTTGTCAATCGAAGTACCTAAGGTAGGTATAACATAAGTGCTTCCATTGGCAAATGTCAAAGTCGTTTTCCAGTTTTCCGCATCCACATCTACACTTTGGATTAACTCTTGCGGAAAAATTATCTTATTGGACTCAAATAACAAAACACATTGTTCACGTTCTTGAGAAACAGATTTCAATAAATCATTTTCCTTCAACTGGTTTTGTATATCCTGCATAGCTTGGGTACAATCCTGTTCTTCATCACGACATGACAAAAATACAAATATCATAACCAACAAAGAGCATAAATAATATCCTTTCCTTTTCATTTGGCTTCATTGTTTTTATGGGAGTGTGTCAAAACTAAACCGGGCCTATCCCATCGTCAGTTGTAGGGGAAGGGTTTGCCTGCCCGAAGACACAAAGCAAACTGTTTTCGGGCGAGCGGACCTCGCCCCTGCGAACTAAACGATGGCATTATCCACGTTTTGACACACCTCTCATACTTTTTAATTATCAGTTCAATACAATCATCTCCATTCCGGCTTTTGCTCCAAATTCAAATTAGCGTCCACCTCTGCCTGAGGTATCGGGAAGTACAAGAATTTAGCTTCAAAATGGTCAAATCCTTGTGTATCCGAAATGCGGTCTGTCGGTTTATATCCTACCAATTCCTTTTCACCACTTTCATTTTCTTCGTAAAGCAATTCATAATGTTGAGAATCGGTCTTGCGTTCGTGCATGATAGCTTTCAACTTAGCAGGATCATTTCCGTACCAACGAACCATATCATCCCAACGTATATTCTCTCCGGCAAATTCCAGCAATTTCTGTTTCTGGAGTTCTGTCATTATAGCATCTTTTCCACTCAAGTTTTTCTCCGGCAGCCCGGCACGTACACGAATCCGGTTAATATCTTTCATTGCTCCGCTTTCATCATTGGTTTCCAGACAAGCCTCAGCGTGGAGCAACAAATCTGCAAAGCGCATAATACGTAAATTGTTGATACGTCCGGCATCGTTAGAATACATCGTACATCCTGTGGGAACCCACCAAGCTGCAAACTTCTTCATCATGAAACGCCCTTGAACACCCTCGATAACCGGATAAGCAGGAGCATATCCTTGCTTGGCAATACCATATTTGCCATCGCCTTCGGGCAGTACCGTCCATTTAAACATATCATCAAATTCCACTTTACCACCATAGAATTTTTCATCCGGCTTCACATCACCGAAATCAGAATATTTAAAGAAGCACGTAGTGTACAAACGCTTATCCCATTTGGAATCAGATCCTTCCGGACGCTGTTCGGAAATGAATTCTTTTATCAAATAGGGAGAAGGCTGCATCTTATACCAACCACCGCCAATATTCTCACCTTTCAGTGTCGGGCCAAAATAATGAGCAAGGTTGTTTCCCATAAACGAGTCGTCACTAGTGCCATTGCCCCAAGCGTCACCCGAATTACCTTTGGCATCATAATTGATTTCCCAAATAGATTCAGCATTAAATTCCGTATCGTCACGGAAGTTGTCCTCATACTTTTGAGTCAAATCGTAACCATAACCATTCATTATAATTTCAAACTCATCCTTAGCGGCCTGATAATCCCCTTTCCAGATATAAGCTTTACCCAACATAGCAATAGCCGCACCTTGAGTTACACGACCGTTCTCATCGCTTGAACGAAGCTTAGGCAAACGAGACTTGGCTTCCTTAAAGTCTGAAATAGCCTGTTCCAGCACTTCATCACCGCTAGACAGTCCATGAGTTTCCGGATCTGCATCCTGCGGGAGAGTACGGATAACCGCATCACGATAATCAGTACGCAAACGGAAGTACCAGAATCCACGTAAGAAATAAGCCTCACCTATCATTTGCTCACGTTTGGTTTCGTCCATATCAACCGTAGCCGCACGATATATGAATTCGTTTGCCATCTGAATGCCTTCATAGATGTTTCCCCAGCTCAAATCCTTTGTATTCGTTGTGTTGACAAACGACAAATATTCCCAAATATAAGGTTCTTCTCCACGAGTGGGGTAAAGGTCGTCACCGCGCATCTGAAGATGCATGATGCCTTCCAACCCACCATAATATCCACTGGTCATACGGCGGAAAGGATTATAAACTGCGGACAAGCCTTTCATCACATTATCCTCGGATGTCCAAAAAGTGGTCGGAGTCTGACGGTTAGGATCAATCTCATTCAGAAAGTCATCACTACAAGAAGACAACAACATTGGAGCTACAGCCAATGCAGCTATGTATTTTATAAAATTCTTTTTCATATTCTGCAAATATTACTTATTCCTAATTAGAAATTTACTTGTAAACCAAAGGTGATAGTACGTGCCATCGGATAACGACCGTCATCACAACCACGGGTCATTACACCCGAACCACCTGATGTACCGGCACCATCGGCATCTACCATACCCAAGTCAGGAGTATATCCTTTATAATCGGTTATAGTGAAAAGGGTTTCCATAGCCGTATAAACACGCACATTCTGCAAACCGGCTTTAGATACCCATACTTTGGGCAACGTATAACCTAATTCCAAAGTCTTCAAGCGCAAGAATGAACCATTTTCCAACCAACGGTCCGTATAGCCCCAGTTTGTACCATTAGGATCGCTAGTACCAAACAAACAGCGAGGAATGTCAGAATGATTGTTTTCAGTCCAGCTGTTCATGCGTTCTGCATATTGGTTTCCCGTTGATTCATTATAAACCGTACTATAATACTGGGCATTGTAAATCTTGTTGCCAAAGTTTCCGTCAAAGAACATATTCAAATCCAAACCTTTCCATTCAGCACCCAGACTTACACCCAAGTTAACTTTCGGGAAAGCAGAGCCTACATCCTGACGGTCATTATTGTCAATCTTACCATCTCCGTTATAATCCACGAAACGCAAGTCACCCGGTTGTGCATTAGGCTGGATCTTATTACCGTTCTTATCCACATACGCATCAATTTCTTGTTGGCTTTGGAATACACCATCCGTCTTTATCAAATTGAAATAACCTATGGAATGACCGGTCTTGGCATAAGTAATCGTTCCTTTGGCATGAGGATTGAATCCCTGCCATTCATCACGACTTCCGTTTACTTCCGTCAGTTCATTCTTGATAAAGGTGGCATTGACACCTACATGATAATACAAATCGCCTACATTATTACGGTGATTCAATGAAATTTCAAATCCTTTGTTTTCTACTGTACCTGCATTTACTGTAGGATTCCCACTCAAGCCAAAACTCAAAGACTGCGGCATAGACAACAACATATCTTCTGTTTTCTGAATAAAATAATCAGCACTGACACTGAACTTATTGTTCAAGAAAGCAAAATCCAAACCCAAGTTCAAGGTCTTCGTCTTTTCCCAAGTCACATTCATGGGTGAAGTCCATTCCTTACCGGTAATGGCACCTTCCCAAAGTTCTGTGCCCATCATGTTATTCATACCTTTATAAACAACAGACTGGGTAGCATAATTGCCAATGCCGCTCAAATTACCCAGTACACCATAACTGGCACGAATTTTCAATTCATTCATGGTTTCCTTGATATTTTCAAAGAAATCTTCATTCATCACATTCCAACCCAAAGATACAGACGGGAATGTGCCCCAGCGGTTTCCATCTGCAAATTTGGAAGAACCGTCCCGACGAACAGAAGCAGACAGCATATAACGATCGGCATACGAATACATCACACGCCCAAACATAGAAATCATTGTATTGGCCCACGCGCTACCCGATGTATTTTGTGAAGAAACCGAACCGGCGTCAATCACAGAGAAACCTTCCGGGAAACCCTTACGTCCTGCACCAAAACCACGCGCATTGTTACGCTGGGCAGAATAACCCACCAAAGCAGAAACCGTATGATTGCCAAACGTATTATCATAATTGATTGTATTTTCAATCAACCAATCGTTCTCCCAGTCTGTACTTTCCGACAATTCCGCTTCATTCTTTTGTGAAGTAGAACTGAAATAATAAGGAGAACTATAGGCATAATTACGTCTTGTATATTTGTTTATACCTACATTGAATTTATATTTCAATCCTTTCAAGAACAAATCCACTTCGGCATAGCCATTCAATAAAATGTCTATCCCATGTCTTTGGTAATCATAGGCTTCTGTCCAACCTACAGGATTATCTCCTCTGGTCCATTCCGGAGCGACACCCCAAGTGCCATCTTCACCATATACATTCCACATAGGCACAGCTGTCAGAGCGGAGGTATATGAAACATCTTCGTACTTCTTTTTTATAGAATTTCATCATCAACGTAGTCCCCATACGCAAATGATTATTGAAAAAAGAAAAAGTATTCTTAGCACGAATGTTCCATGCCTCATAACCGGTAGTATTCACAATACCATCCTGGTTAAGATAGCTTCCCGACAGATTATAGGTCGAAGTCTTGTTTCCTCCAGATACATTCAAGCTAACCTTGCTCACCATAGCCGAGTTATAAAGTTCTTTCTGCCAGTCTGTTCCAGCACCTCCATTCCAATTCAGCAACCCTTCTGCCGAACTATAACCGGTAGCCTTTGCCAAATCGCGAAGCTGATTACCATCCATTACATCAATGTATTTGACAACCATCTGAACGCCTGTATAGGCATCCACTGTTACACGGGCAGGAGTTTCCAAACGACCGCCTTTAGTAGTGACCAATACAACACCATTAGCAGCACGAGAACCATAAATAGCAGCAGCCGAAGCATCTTTCAACACTTCAATAGACTGAATGTCAGCGGGATCAACCATATTGATATCACCATACACACCGTCAATCACATAAAGCGGACTGGTGGCACTCAATGAACTGATACCACGGACATTAATATTCAAGCCTTCCCCCGGCTGACCGTTGGCAGCCGACACAGTAACACCGGCAACTCTTCCTTGCAAAGCAGCTGAAGCACTACGTGCAACATTTGCCTGTAACTCTTTACCGGAAACAGAAGCGACCGCACCTGTCAAATGGCTTTTCTTCACTGTACCGTAACCGATAACCACCACCTCGTCCAACAATTCACCTTCCGACAATTTCACATTAATCACACTGCGGCCATCAACCTTAACAGTTTGCTCCTGATAACCTACATAAGAGAAATTCAAAGACTGACCGGAAGCGGCCTTAATGGTATATTTGCCATCAAAATCGGTAATCACGCCATCCGTAGTTCCTACTACAACAACAGCCGCACCAATCAACGGATTATTCTCCGCATCCGTCACTGTTCCGGTAACAGTAATTTGCTGAGCATAGGCACATATACTAAGTATGCACAGCAACCATGTAAATGCAATTTGTTTCATAAATAATGTATTAGAGTTTAATTAAAAAATATTGCTGTAAAATTAAACTAAAAATAGATTTCCAACACGTTATTGCTTTCGCAAACAACGGTAATGCCCCATGGATGGAAGAATAGCAGCTGAAATTAAGAATGTCTTTGTTTTCATAGTTATTTGAATTAAAAATTAACATTGCAAAGATGGCAATTCAAGCAAGCAGGAACAAATACAATTCAAGCATTAAACAATGAATCTTATCAATATCAAAAAATTCTTCAAGACAATGGAAAACACATCTGAATTGAACGTGAAATATAAATTTTTCCTACACAGCTATTCTTCT
>ENA-OPZN01000267-OPZN01000267.1-human-gut-metagenome-genome-assembly--contig:-NODE-267-length-19005-cov-2.592224_pt1 | contig 19005 bp, 26 predicted proteins | sample MGYA00242483_ERZ504503 | MGnify/ENA primary metagenome ERZ504503 (study PRJEB26092, sample SAMD00036285) | human gut metagenome | host: Homo sapiens | study: EMG produced TPA metagenomics assembly of... | reverse complement strand
GTCACAGCTGTTCTAAGATAACATATATTCCAGGGAAATGCAAGCATTTTTTTGTATTTTCTTAATAATTTTATTAAGGGTTTGTATTAAAAAAGGAAACAGGCTTTTTACCACCTGTTTCCCTTTATTCTGCCCTGTTCTTTCTACAATTAATACATCAGTAATACATTAATACCGGTACTGTTAATCCCTGCATCAGCACATCCTGATCTGATCCTATTTAATATAGAAGAAACAGATATCATTTTATCAGTCCTCTGTACAGTTTGGTTCTTCCGGCTCTGTGAAATAAGAGCTTACATCGTTATCATCATCTGCTGTACTTAAAGAGCCGCTGGAGCTTGTTTTAAACTTCACTCCGTCACTGGTCTTTACAGTAGAGTTTTTCATAACCTTTCCGGAAGAATTTACTACATAGTTGCTGCTGTCGATCTTATAGCATACATACTTCTGACCATCTGTAGCTTTCTGAAGCTTTCCTTTATAATAGAGGTAATTATCTTTTACACCGGTATAGCCGCGGCCGTTTTCACTGAAGTAGAAATCTGTCTTGTTTCCATCATCTTCTTCTACTTTCATCTTTCCACGCTGTACACAGCTCTGTGTCTTGGTTCCAAAATAGAACGCGGTCCAGTTGCTGTCACCGGATCCGATATAGACCTTCTTAAGTCCATAGACCGGATTGCCACGCTTATTAAATAAGTAGGTCTTTCCACTGATCTTGGTCAGATCCTGTGTGGTAAGGTGATCTGAGTCTGCAGCTTTTGGCTTTCCATTATTTGCAAAGTAGAACCATTCTACATCTCCATCATAACCTTCTAAGTCTTCCGGCGGTTCTATGGAATACCAACCGATCTTTGCCTTTCCGTCAGAGCCAAAGTACATATAGTCTTTGATCGAGTCAGAACTTCCTCTTACATTCTTCCAGCCCATCTGTAAAATGCCGTCATCATCAAAGCAATAGTAAATGCCATCGATCTTTCTGGTGCCATAATCTCCGTTGTCGTTGCCGTCACTTGGAACATATTTCTTGCCGTTTGTTCCAAAATAGTACCAATACTGGCCATCTTCGCCGTAATCTAATGTACCTCCCTCAGCTCCCGGGATCACTTTGTTGGAGTCTTCCTCGTAATTATCCGGCGGATACAGTTTTTGCCAGCCGGTACGCATCACACCGTCATCTCCGGTATAATACATATCGTCTAAGATCCAGCCTGTTTCCATACGGCCGTTTCCGTCAAAATGATACCACTTATCATTGATCTTCTTCCAGGTGTCATCTATGGTCTTTCCGCTGCTTCCAAAATAGTACCACTCTTCTTCTCCGCCGTCAGAAGTAGTCTTTAACCATTTGTCCGTAACCATAATGCCATTGCTGTCTACATAATAATCAGAATCTGCCCATGCATTTACAGCCATATATCCTTCTCCGTTCAGATATCTCCACTGGCCGTCAGCTCCCTTTTTCCATTCATTATATACTTTATTTCCATTGCTGTCATAGTAGACCCAGCTGCTGTTTTCCTGTGCCCATCCCTGTGCTGCCATAGCCGGGAACGCTGCCAGCCCTGCTGATAGTAACGCTGCCAGAAACCAGGCTGCTTTCATTTTTTCCTCATATGCCCTGTTCCTCTCTTCTTCTGCTTTCACCCCGAAACTGCTGTAAATATACAGTTTGCGCTTTATAACTATTGTACCAAGAGTTTTCTTATAGTTCAACCAGATTAATCTTTCAATTCTATTACAAGAATATGTCGCAGGACATTTTAAAAGGGCAATTCCGGACGAATACCAGAACTGCCCCATTTACTTTGCTCATTTACTTTACTTATTCTGTTCTTCTAAAAGTTGTTTCCATACCTCTTCTACGATTCCGGCATTTTTTTCTGCCCCATGTTCCAGATACTGTTTTCCAAGCTCTGCGGTTGCATCTCTCGGATCAGGATCCATGATCATATCTTTGGAAAATGGGGACCAAAAAGGTTTAAAATACCATAGTCAGGCATACGCAGCGGCTCCTCTCTAGGTGGGAATTTACTCAGATCCACACTGCCTCCATTCAGATACATCTGAACAGCTGTCTCCTTAACAGAGCCGTGTCCTCCATTCAGGTCTCCCTCTTTTAATGCATAAGTAGCACGTACTCCGATCACTGTGCTGTCTGTCTCTGCAGTCGTTTCCTTTGCTATCCTGTGGATTGCCTCTTCCTGGGCTACTGCTCCATGACCATTCACGATCACGATCAGTTTAAATCCCAGATTGACTAACAGCCGTACCTGTTCCCGCAGCATAACCGCAAACAATTCTGCCCGCAGGTACATACTTGGAATACTGTTTTTAGGAAAATCCATTCCTACTACATAGGTATCTGGCTGCAGTCCGGCAGTCTGCAGAAACTCATTTATCACGAGGCGTCTCCGTACCCATAAACATTGTAGGCACTACCGCTCCGCCTGTGATCATTGCCGTCCGCCGTGCAGATTCCCCGGCTGCCATTGCATCTGTTCCATAGGGCATCGCAGGTCCGTGCCACTCCAGTGGACCTACCGGCAAATATGCAATAGATTTTTCACGTAATACCTGGCAGATCTCATCAGGACGCATCAGTTCCAGTCTCACTGTCCTCATTTTTTCCTCCTTATCCTTTTACGGCGCCTCCAGTCAGTCCACCGATAAACTGCTTCTGCATAAAGATATAAAGCAGCAGCATCGGAAGCATTGTCAGTAAAATAGCCGCAAATACCAATGTATAATCAATATAATATTCTGTCTTAAACCGGTCCAAGAACAATGTAAGAGTGTGAAAATCCCGATCTGTCAGGATCAGACTTGGCAGAAGATAATCATTCCAGAACCAAAGTCCGTTTTTGATCACGATCGTAGAGATCATCGGTTTAAGGAGCGGATAGATCACACGGAAGAATACATCCGGTGTTCTGGCTCCATCAATATAAGCCGCCTCTTCCAGTTCTTTTGGAATGAAAGCCAGATAACCCACAAATAGATAAACACCATCACATGTGGCAGACCCCAAATAAAGCAGGACCATTCCAAGGGGATTCATAAGCTTTGCACGGCTCATCAGAGAAACCAAAGGCATCATCTTTACTGGCAACGGAATAAAAATGCCTGCTACCATTACAATATAAAGGATCTTAAAAAGGCGGCTGCTCCCCATTTTTCTGGAAATGGATATGCACACATAGGCAGAAATACAATACAGCCAAGAAGGGCGCATCCAGTGATCACTACCGTATTAAATAATGCCCGGAAATAATTTTTTTCTGTCAGAACTGTAATATAGTTTTTCAGGCTTGGATGTACTGGTAAGGCAAAGAAATTACGGGATACCTGCTGCATATCCTTAAGGGAAGTTATTACAACCAGATAAAAGGGAATAAGGACACATACCAGACCCAGGATCAAAAACACCAATGACAATTGTACACGTCTCGTTTTTTCTCTCATCTAGTACACCTTCTTCCTTTCAGCCAAAGCCGTCTGCAGGATCGAGATTCCGATCATCACAGCAGCAATAGCAACTGCCTCTGCCAGTGCATAACTGAACTTCATTTCCTGGAATCCCTGCTTATAAACCAGCATAGTGATACTTTCTGTTGCTCCCCCTGGTCCACCGGAAGTAAGGGCATATACATAATCGTAAAGCATCAACCCGTCTTTTAACACCAGTACCAGCACAACACTTAAAATCGGCAGCAGAAACGGGATAGTGATCGTTCGAAATGCCTGCCATCTCGTTGCCCCGTCAATATATGCAGCTTCCGTTAATTCCTGCGGCACCGTCTGCAATCCTGCTGTCAGCAGCACAGTAGGAAGGACCACTCCCTGCCACACATGCGTGATCAGGATCCCATAGCGTGCTGTTGCTGCTGAAGCAAGGATATTTTTTTTTAAGGAAGTCAATTTCCAGATATGCCCCCATTGCCGGCAGTACAGTTCCATAGATCTTCTCAAAGATGATCCCCACTGTCAGAAGACTTAAAACAGCCGGAATGAAATAAACGGCACGGAAAAAGGTTTTTCCCCATTTCATTTTGTCCATCATTACAGCCAGTATCATTGCAAGAGCGATCACGATCACCACCAGAAGGAGCGTATATGTAATATTGAATCTCATAGCCCTGAGAAAACGGCTATCATGCAGCATTTTGATATAATTTCCCAAGCCGACCATTTTCCAGCTTTTTGCGATCCCATTCCAGTCTGTAAAACTGTAGAAGATTCCCAGAGCAATGGGAAATATGCCAAATATTCCATATAAAAAGCAGGTTCGGCAGCATAAAAAAGAAAATACCAGAAACGACCGCTCTCCTATTTTTTTCCGTTTCATAGCCGCCTCCATTACTGCTGGCTGTAGTAATTACGTGTTATCTGATCAAAGGTATCCAGGAAAGCAGCAGAATCTTTTGATGTAAACATCTGCTGAAGTGCCTGTGCTACCTCGTCTGCCATTCCTGCCGGCCAGAATGTTAATGCTGAAACAATATACTGGTCAGAAGCTACTGCATCATTGATGGTTGCCAGTGCCTCAACCTGTGAATCAACACCTGTGATCACGCATGGAGCTTTATCCTGTTCTGCATATTTCTGAGCCTCTTCCACAGTTCCTAAGAACTCTACTGTCTGTTTTGCATCTTCTGGATATGCTGTATTAGCAGCCACTGCCCATGCAGTATCTACTTCACCAGAAGCCCATGGTTCTACACCATTCATTTCCGGGAAAAGAGCAGATGCATATTTAAGATCCGGATTTGTTGCTTTAATAGATGTTGCATTCCATGTACCTCCCAGATACATTGCTGCTTCTCCATTTGTAAAATATTCACGGGCGTCTGCGCCTGCCAGTCCCAAGCTGTCAGTTGGAGTATAATCACGCAGCTTCAGGAAGCTTTCAACAAAATGAACGATCTCCGGATAATCAGAATAAGATTTTTCACCTGAAGCTACAGCCTCTGTGATCTCTTTTGCATCATGGGAAGCTGTTCCTGTAAGCATACGTGCAAAATATCCCTGGAGCAGGCCGATATCCTTATCTCCAATGGTGACTGCCGGGATACCTCTGCTTTTAAGTGTATCGCACAGAGTCCAGAACTCATCTTCTGTCTTTGGATAAGTAAGTCCTTCTTTTTCAAATAACTCTGTATTGTAAAACATAGAATAGGAATTAACACTGATAGGAACGGAATAATCTTTTCCATCATATCTGCACGCTTCAAGGATATTCTCCGGCACATTTGCCAGTACCTCGCTGCCGCTCAGATCCATAAATACGCCTTCCTTCATCATCTCACGGAAAAGGCTGTTCATAGGCCATACATTCATTATGTCAGGTACTTCATTGGTTGAGATCAGAGTCAGCAGATTTTCCTGCTTGCCGCTGGTCTGTTTAAAAGTTACACCTGGATGATCCTTGCTATAATCAGCCAGCATATCATCAAAAAGATCTACATTTTCTTTTTTTAATGTAAGAACTTTTAACTCTTTCTCCTGTTCTTCCCCCTGCTCTGTTTCCTGTTTGGTCTCCTGAACCTGTTCTCCTGACGTTTTGCTGCTGCACCCCACCATGGAAACTGCCATAAAAACCGCCGCTGCCGCTGCTGCAACTCTCTTATAACTCTTCCTCATTTTGCTACCTCCTGTTATCTTTCATTCATTGGATCTGTAATCTATTGTAAATATCTCTCAGTGATAAATGAATATCCGGTTTTCGGAATTCTTGCCCTATTTTAAGAACCTTACATTTCTGCCTGTAAAACAGATTAAAAGGGACCTGTTTTCTATACAGCCCCCTTTTATTATCATAAAACCATATTCTGTTTTCTATAAAGCGAAGGTGAAAGCCCTGTTACTTCTTTAAATGCCCGGTTAAAATGGGGTGCATCCTGATATCCCACCATCAGGGCAATATCCTGGATCTTTTAAAAATCCTTCCCGCAGCAGTTCTTTTGCCTTTTCCACACGTACAGCCCGCAAATAATCACGAAAGGTAATCCCAGCCTCCCTTCCAAACACAGTGCTGAAATAGTTTGGGTGAAGTCCTACAAGATGTGCCATTTCCTCCATTGTCACATTTTCATGTAAATGGCGTTTTAAATAATCCTGCACCTGTCTCACCATAGCATGTTCATTCTGCTTCATCTGGTATCCGGCATCTTCAATATAACAGTCAATGATCTCCATAAAGCGTTCCTGCAGCTGAAGAAACGTAGGAAGACTTTTTATGCAGGCCATAATATCCCGGTCTGTCAGTTTATAAGAAGCAACAATGCGGATAAACAACTGGCTTTGCTGCATAAGTGCATAAACAAAATCCGTCAGCATCGTCCTTAACTGATCCCGTTTTACAGATGTATTTAAAACCTCTGAAAAAAACTGTTTCAGGCATGTCTGCGCCCGTTCCCTGCAAACAGATACAACTGCCAGAGCTGCTGCATCCAGTTTATCTTTTAATTCCTGTTCTGACCCTTCTTTGCCGGTGTTTTTGCCGCTTCCATCCCAGAAGGAGGCATCACTGCTTTCAGACAAATCCATCTTTGGCTCATACTCTGCCGGGAAACCAACTACTGCATTGGGATCCATCTTCTGGCTCACTTCTTCCAGCAGCGCCGTCAGATCAGGGATACTGACTGGTTTTAACAGATAATCCCAGGCACCTGATTTCATTGCATTCCGTATCAGATTATAATCATCATAACCGCTGAGCATAATGATCTCACAGCCATAAGCATATTCCCGCAAAGTAGTTAAAAGCTGTATCCCATCGCAGCCAGGCATACGGATATCCGAAATAACAATGTGGATTTTTGTCTCTTTCAGCCGTTTTAACGCCATTAATCCATCGGATGCTGTAAAAATAGAAACTGACCTGCCAGTTCCCGTTCAATAATCTCCTGTAAATGGTTCACTGTGGTTATATCATCATCTGCTAACAGCAAATTAAGCTTCATCTACTTGTCCTCCTTCCACGGCCGGTATGGCATACAGATCAATACGCTTGTCCCTTCTCCCTGCTTACTTTCAACTGACAATCCATATGCTTCTCCAAATACCAGTTTCAGACGTCTGTTTACATTCTGCAGGCCAATGGAATTGGTCTGCTCACGTCCTTTCAACGTTTCCCGTATAATGTGCAGCTTGGACGAACTCATTCCAGCACCATCGTCGGAAACGGTAATATAAACACAGTCTTCCCGGCGATATCCCAGCATTTCGATCCGCAGTTTCGTCTGTGAATCCCGAAAACCGTATTTAAGTGCATTCTCCACTAATGGCTGCAGCAAAAGCTTGATCACCTCCTGATCCATGATCCCATCTTCAAAAAAGACCGCCAGCTGCGCTCTCTCCTGATAATGATAAGAAACCAGGTCAAAATATTCACGGAATTTTTCAAGCTCCGTTGAAAGAGAAACTGTCCTGTTGGTATCACGCAGTCCATACTGCAGATTTTTTCCTAAAAGTTCTGCCATCCTGGAAACATCATAATCCTTTTTGTTATAAGCAGCTACATGAATGTATTCCAGTGTATTATAAAGATAATGGGGATTGATCTGAGAACGCAGCAACTGCAGTTCCGTATTTTTAGCTTCAAGCTTAATACTGTAATTTTCATCGATCAGATGGCGTACACGGGCCAGCATACGGTTAATGGCCGCTGTCAGTGTCCACAACTCCTGAGGCATTCCAAAATCATCGATCTCTACCAGGTCATTTGCCTTCATTCCTTCACAGATCTCCACCAGTTTCTGCATAGGACCATTGATCTGATGCACAATGTGGATAATCGCAACTGTGAGGCACATTAATAATACTACTACTATAGCAAACATGAAAAGGCTGAATGAAACACCGCCAAGAAGGATCTGGGATAAGGGCGTGTAGATCATACATGAAAATTCTCCAGCCCGAACATGCTGAAGATCATAAAGTTTTCCATCTCGCAACAGGATCCTGCTTTCTTTTCCCTGTATATTTTCCCGTTCGCTTTCTTTTATCTTTTCTCCTGCTATCTGTTTATTTCCATAAAAAATGGTAAAGCTCTGCCCCGGCTGTGCAAACTGCTCCGAAAATACCCGCTCCAAATCTCCCAGATCTACTGTCACAGTCATAATTCCTATAGATTTCATCTGTTCCGCCCGAACAATACTTCTTGCCACCAACAATTGAGGATCCGCTATAGCATTTCCCATATAATCAGTTGAAGTATAAAGTCCTATTACTGCGCTCCCTTTCCCATCAAGAGCCTGCTGATACCAGTCTGCCTGTAGCTCTGTTGTTTCTTCAACATAATAATTATTAGCCGGCATAAGGACCAGTCCCCGTCCTTCCATATCATACACAGCAATTTTTGAGAAAAAAACGTCCCGATGTAAACCATGACTTCAGATCACTGTAGATCTTCATCTTAAACGCCTGGCTGTATTCCTGAGGCTGATGTGAAAATTCATTATAAATACTGTCTGTCTGAACACGTACCGTTGGCTGTACCGGATAGGCAGTTACAGCCGCCGCCTGTTTTAAGTCAGACTGGTATTCATTTAATAATGACTGGCAGGTCCGTGCATTGGTATTGCGCCATATAAGCAGCGTCTGATCCGTTTCTTTTACAGTAAACAACACCAGGAATGCCAAAAGGATTGCCACCTGAATTACAACGATCTTGGCCAGCTGAGTTTTTATCAGAGGACGGCTTTTATTTTTCTTCATCCTTAAATGCCCCCAAGCATACATTATTTGTACCCAATTATAAACAGTTTCTCTGTTTCCGTCAAACGCAGCTCCCAAATTGCTTGACGTACTACACGTAAATAGACTATACTCAATTGGAATCCTGTGATTTCAACAGATCGTATCATCATATCCGCCCTGAAGGCGGAAATTGAAATATTATAGAATTATTATAGAAGAAACGAGGTTATCAAATTTATGTGGCTTGCCGACGGTTGGAAAGATTATGAAGTAATTGACTGTTCCAAAGGTGAAAAATTAGAGCGCTGGGGAGATTATCTTCTGGTGCGTCCGGATCCTCAGGTGATCTGGGATACCCCAAAGAAACACAAAGGCTGGAAGAAGATGAACGGACATTATCATCGCAGCAGCAAAGGCGGCGGTGAGTGGGAATTTTTTTGATCTGCCGGAGCAGTGGACGATCAATTATAAAGAACTTACCTTTAATTTAAAGCCTTTCAGTTTTAAGCATACCGGTCTTTTCCCGGAACAGGCTGCAAACTGGGACTGGTTTGGTGATAAGATTCGCAAAGCAGGACGCCCTGTAAAGGTATTAAACCTGTTTGCCTATACCGGAGGTGCTACACTGGCAGCTGCCGAAGCAGGAGCCAGCGTGACCCACGTAGATGCTTCTAAGGGTATGGTTACCTGGGCAAAGGAAAATGCCCATTCTTCCGGCCTGTCTGATGCTCCGATCCGCTGGATCGTAGATGACTGTGTCAAATTCGTAGAGCGCGAGATCCGCCGTGGAAATCACTACGATGCCATTATCATGGATCCTCCATCTTATGGCCGCGGACCAAAGGGCGAGATCTGGAAGATCGAAGATGCCATTCACCCATTAGTAAAGCTGTGTGTACAGCTGCTTTCTGATGATCCGCTGTTCTTCTTGATCAACTCTTATACCACCGGTCTTGCGCCATCTGTTCTTTCCTATATGATGGGCGTTGAGATCGTACCAAAATTCGGCGGAACTGTAAAAGCGGAGGAAGTAGGTCTTCCTGTTTCCCAGAACGGTCTGGTGCTTCCGTGTGGCGCTTCCGGACGTGGGAGAAATAAAATACGATATTCTTTGCAGTCTGCTGACAGATGATAAGATCATATTTCATCTGCCAGCAGTCTTTTTACGTCCAGTTTTCCCCAGCCCTGCTGGTTATGGGGAAGTCCCAGATCGACTGCCCGCTCCCTGATCCGCAGTTTAACGTCTTTATTACTCATAGACGGATATTTTTCCAAAAGCAGGGCAATAGCACCAGATACAAGAGGCGTAGACATGCTTGTACCTGATTTTATAAAATACCGGCCCGGTTCATTACAGCAGCTGATGATCCCGCAGCCCGGTGCTACCAGATCTGGCTTGCACACACAGGCATTGGTAGGACCTCTGCCGGAATAATCCACCATTCTGCTTCCCATCACCTCTACCTCCCGGTCATCATCAGAACAGCCTACTGTGATCACTTTCCGGCTGATCCCCGGCGTAGTCACAGTTCCCGGAGCAGGACCATGATTTCCTGCAGCCACCACCACTACCAAGCCGTCATCCCAGGCAGCATTTACCCCTTTTACCAAGGCGGAATTTTCCGTCATTTCCCGTCTGGTAAGGGATCCTACAGAAATATTTATGATCCGTATGCCATATTCTTTCCTGTGTTCCCGGATCCACCTAAGTCCCATTAAAACATCTGCCGCATATCCATTTCCTCTGTGATCTAAAACCTTGATCGCTGTAATACTGCTTCCCGGTGCGATCCCCTTTAAAAGGCCGCCTGAGGCAAGACCGCTGCCTGCGATCATAGCTGCAATATGGGTTCCATGACCATTATCATCATAAGGAAGCTTTTTTCCATGGACAAAGTCCTTAAATCCCTGTATCTTTCCTTTCAGGTCTTCATGAAGGTAGATGCCTGTATCTAAAACTGCAACACCGACGCCCTTTCCGGTAATTCCCTTTAAAGCCGCCTCATCACAGTGAATTTCCATTCTTGCCCGATTCACAATTAAAAAATCCCTTTTCTTATACTGTATGCGCAGAAAAAAGCTCCGTACCTGTCAGTACGGAGCTTTCTTCTAAGGATTTCGGATTTTCAAAAAGGGTTGAAGGATAGTTCTTAAACTTTCGTGCATTTCTTATGTAACTAAAGTATATCATGCAATCGCCGGAAATGTTTGAATGTTCTTTGAATAGATTATTAAGAAAGTCTTAAGATTGCAGTAAGAGTCCCGTACAGCGACTGGGGATACAGGCAAGCTTACTTGCATGGATACACAGTCATTGGACGGGCTGAGGCGAAATGAGCACGTGCGTAGCAATCCACTCTTACTATGAATTACGAAAGGACAGATTCGTAAAGTGTGCGTTTTAACTTTTCCACATCCCCGTCTGCAAAGCAATAACCGTCCATACCGCAGGCTTTCGCTCCTGCAATATTATTTGGCAGGTCATCAATAAAATAGCACTCTTCCGGTTTCAGACCGAACCGTTCAAAGAAATGACCATACATTTCTTTCTGTGGTTTCATGCACAGAACTTCTGCGGAAAACAGGATCCCGTCAAAGCATTCTACTGCCGGCAGCACCTCTTTGTAGCAGGTAAGCATACGTACAGATGCATTGGAGCATAAATAGATGCCGTAGCCTTTTGCTTTCAGATCCCGGACCAGATCTCCCATCTCCGGCTTCTGGACCAGATTATACTCATGCCAGTGGTCGAAAGACTTCACAGCCAGTTTTTTTCTTCTTCTGTATCCAGACGGCTGATCATCTTCTTAATACCATCTTCCTCTGTGATCACTCCCATATCCAAAAGAACCCATTCCGGTGAATCAAACACAGCCGTGCAGACTCTCTTTGCCAGTGCCTCATTGTCTGTAAAATGACGGCATACCGGCATACCAGAATAATCCATTAGAACTTTTCCCATATCAAATACAATATTCCTGATCAAAATAACCCCGCCTTTCTTATTATGCAAAAATCCGGACGTTCTCACCTGTGCAGACCGGCTGCCAAGCTCCAAACCTCCGACATTTTTAATGTTCATTTTCTTTGTAAAAAACCAGTCTTATTTTGTCTCTGGCTTCTCTACCTGAACGATCGCAGCTTTCTGCATTGGGATACGGCAGTTTTTGTTGCTGCCGAACTCAACGATCACGGTATCATCGGTCATATCAATGATCACACCGTAAAAACCGCTGGTAGTAAGAATGGTATCTCCTACAGCAACGCTGCTTAACATCTCCTGCTGTTTCTGTCTTTCCTTCTTCTGTGGACGGATTGAAGTAAAATAGATCAGAGCTGCAAAAAATACGATATAGATAACTATAAAGCCCATTCCCTGCATGGTTTTTCCTCCTTCACATCTGCTGCCGCCTCGCCGCAGCAGTTATAGTTTTTTGTTTACCCGCTTCTACCTGCTATTTGCCTTCCATACCGGCAAGTTTAGCTGCCTTGTATTCTGCGAAACGGTGTTCTTCGATGGCGTCGCGGATCTCCTCCATCATTTTATTATAAAAATACAAATTATGCAAGGTACATAACCGCATTCCCAGCATTTCTTTTGCCTTTAACAGATGACGGATATAGGCTCTGCTGTAGGAACGGCAGGCCGGACACTGGCAGCCTTCTTCAATCGGGCTGTGGTCCAGTTCATATTTCTGGTTAAACAGATTTAATTTGCCATGGTTGGTGTATACATGACCATGACGGCCGTTTCTGGATGGGTAAACACAGTCAAAGAAATCTACCCCACGCTCTACTGCCTCTAAGATATTGGCAGGTGTTCCTACCCCCATAAGATATACAGGCTTATCTTCCGGCAGATGAGGTACCGTCACATCCAGGATGTGATACATTTCCTCATGTGTCTCACCTACAGCCAGACCACCGATAGCATAGCCATCCAGGTCCAGCTCTTTAATGGTTTCTGCATGCTGGATACGGATCTCATCTACAACACCGCCCTGGTTGATGCCAAACAACAGCTGTTCTTTGTTAATGGTGTCCGGAAGGGAATTCAAACGATCCATTTCTGTCTTACAGCGCTTTAACCAGCGTGTAGTGCGGTCTACGGAATTGCGGATATAATCATAATCTGCATGGCTTGGCGGGCACTCGTCAAAAGCCATGGCAATGGTGGAACCAAGATTTGACTGGATCTGCATACTTTCTTCCGGTCCCATGAAGATCTTATGTCCGTCAATGTGGGAGCGGAAGTATACGCCTTCTTCCTTGATCTTGCGCAGATCTGTCAGGGAAAATACCTGGAAACCGCCGGAGTCTGTAAGGATCGGCTTATCCCAGTTCATAAACTGATGCAGTCCGCCATACTCCTTGATCAGCTTGTCGCCGGTACGCACATGAAGGTGGTAGGTATTGGAAAGTTCTACCTGAGTACCGATCTGGCGCAGGTCATCGGTAGATACAGCGCCTTTAATAGCGCCTACAGTTCCTACATTCATGAAACCGGTGTCTGGATGGTTCCATGTACAGTTTCCATCTGGGCACGTTTCGCCCGTCCATCTTTGGTTATTACCTGATATTTCATATATTATGCCTCTTCGTCTGCCAAAGCAGCCTTGATCATGATGGCACATTCGATCCTCTTTTTCTGCATCTCGCAGCCGATCTCATATGCGCCGTTAATAGAACCACTGAAATTATAGGCATTTGCACTACATCCACCGCTGCAGTAAAATCTTGCAAAGCAGTCCTTGCATGTCTCTTTTGCATATACATTGCAAAGCTTAAACTCATCACGGGTCTCTGTATTTACAATACCTGTGTCTACATTTCCAAGAAGGAATTTTTCATTGCCTACAAACTGGTGGCATGGATACAGATCGCCCCATGGGGTAACTGCCAGATACTCAGTACCGGAACCGCAGCCAGCCAGACGTTTTGCAACACATGGACCTGCTGTTAAATCCAGCATAAAGTGGAAGAAGTTAAAACCTCTGCCCTCTTTTTGCGCTTGATGTATTCTAATGCCAGTTTGTCATATTCTTTTAAGATCTGAGGAATGTCCTCTTCACGGATGGCATAATCCTCTGCAGGATCAGCTACTACCGGCTCCATGGACATCTGCTGAAAGCCAAGATCTGCATAATGGATCACATCATCTGCAAAATCCAGGTTATTTCTTGTGAAAGTACCTCTTACATAGTAATTCTTCTGTCCTCTGCTCTCAGCAAACTTCTGGAACTTCGGAACGATCATATCATAGCTGCCGCTGCCGTTTCTGAACGGACGCATCTTGTCATTGATCTCACGGCGGCCATCCAGGCTTAATACTACATTGCTCATCTCACGGTTGCAGAATTCCATGATCTCATCGTTTAAGAGAACGCCGTTGGTGGTTAATGTAAAACGAAACTTCTTGTGGTTTGCCTCTTCTAAGGAGCGGCCGTATTCAACCAGCTGTTTTACTACCTTCCAGTTTAAAAGAGGCTCTCCGCCGAAGAAATCCACTTCCAGATGCTCTCTGTTTCCGGAATTAGCTACCAGGAAATCCAGTGCTTTCTTACCAACTTCATAGCTCATTAAAGCACGGCGGCCATGATACTCTCCTTCTTCCGCAAAGCAGTAACGACAGGCAAGGTTGCAGTCGTGTGCAATATGCAGACAGAGCGCTTTTACAACGGTCTTGCGCTTCTTAAAATCTAAAACAAAGTCACGATAAATGTCACGGGTAAGAAGCTGTTCTGTATCGATCAGCTCCTGAATATCTTCCAGTGCTTCACAGACCATTTCACTTCCATAGGTCTCGTCTAATTTTTTATGAACATTTGCAGTTACTTCTTCAGAAAGCTTCTCAGGCTTGTCCATTTCCGGAACCTGTTCTGAAACTGCTGCGATGGCGTCATAAACCACCGGATCTACTACATGGACGGAACCGCTGTTCACATCCAGAACAATATGATAACCATTATTAATATACTGATGAATCAAAATTAAAATCTCTCTTTCTAAACGTAATAGGCCTTTCAGGCCAATCCAAATCACATGGGAAAGCCCCTATAATCTCTGTGACCATAGGGGCTTTGCACACTTAATCCGTTACCGACCTATACCATTAGCGGGCAGAGTTTTCGCAGCTCTGGTTACCAACGGTACAGGAAGTCTTACATGCAGACTGGCAGGAAGTCTGGCACTCGCCACATCCGCCCTTCTTCATGGTATCCTTTAAGGTATTGGCATTTAAAGTCTTTACATGCTTCATTGTACAGTACCTCCCTTTTTTTTTATATGCCTCAAAAAGGCACATATGAATAAACTCCATAAAATTATAACATAGGTTATGTTGGCTTGCAATGGTGAATATACTTGACTGTAAACATATTTTAGGGAGATGTCTATGGAAACTAAAGTGATAAAACCGCTGCTGCGCTCTCTTTTTATCTCCTATGCCCTTTCTGCCCTCTTTTTAGGGGCACTGGCTTTTGCCCTTTACAAACTGCGCCTGGGAGAAAGTCTGGTAAACCTGCTGATCTTTGCTGTGTATTTTGCAGCCTGTTTCGCAGGTGGATTTTTCACAGGAAGAAAAGTCAGAAACCGGCGTTTTTTCTGGGGACTGCTGTCAGGAATGTTTTATTTTCTCATCCTTTTTGCTGCTTCCTGGGCTATGGATCCCCGGGCCTCTATCCAGGCTGCCAGATCTCTCATGGTATTAGGCGTGTGTGCCTTTGGCGGAACCCTTCGGGGGAATGCTCAGTTTTTAAGGTCTATATCCTCCAACAGTTCCCCGATCAGAAATACCAGGCTGCCTAAAATACAAAATATCTCCCAGATTAAGATCACCTTTTTCAGCCTTTTAAATTCAATGGAGAAATAATCCACTACATAGCCTTTTACCAGACGGTCATAAAGATTGCTGATAGCACCTCCAAGGACCATGGAAAGGCCGATCTTCTGGGCCAGGCAGCCCTTTTTGTCATAAACGCGCCTAATGCGCCTGCTGCAGCAGATGTAACTGCCAGGGGGATCCCTTTTACCAGTTCCGGGCGTTCTTTTAAAAAGCCAAAAGGAATCCGGAATTATAACTTTTATGAAGGCGTATCAGCCCTTTGTGCCGGGAAGGTCCCTTGGAAATTCTTCTTCCCCTTCCCGCTCTATTTCGTCTTTTATAAACAGATCCAGGGCAGCAATGCCGCCAGTAAGCCACGGTAAGATCATATTATACATCCATCCTTTCTGGTACATGGAACAGGTTCGTACTTTTTCATGAGTCCATTTTACAATATTATCCCGTTTCCGTCCAGATATGCAGGTAACTTCCGGTGATTTTCCCATATACTGATAACAAGCATTTTACCGGTGGTTTTTATGGCTGAATGTATCTTAAATCCTGCTTCCCAGGATGTCGCTGATTTCATTTACCGTTTTGGATCCCTGCAGAATAATCTCCGGGACCCGGAGCAGTTTCCCTGTGTGGATTATGTAAGCAATGATTATGCTGTTTTTTATACAGAGCTTGAAAACGCCCTTCCCCTTTCTCTGGAACGTCAGCCCTACTACAGCATTCCCTCTCTTTTTACCCTGTTGGACGACTCCGCCATGGAAGCTGCCGGGATCGTTTCCGCCCTTCAGACACCTGCACTGAGCAATATGGGAAGCGGGGTGATCATCGGTATTGTAGATACAGGGATCGACTATACAAGTCCTGTTTTTCGTAAAAGTGACGGAACGACCCGGATCCTTGGTCTGTGGGATCAGACCCTTCCTGAGGATCCTTCTGTTTTACCGCCCGGTGTACCGGAATATTATCCCATGGGCGGTGCCTCCTATGGAACGGAATTCACTCATGAAGAGATCAACGAAGCTTTAACCTTAGAGGATCCTTTTTCCCTGGTACCTTCCAAAGATACAGATGGCCACGGCACTTTCCTGGCAGGTCTTGCAGCCGGAACTGCTTTCCCTCTCCAGAACTTCACAGGCGCTGCTCCCATGGCAGATCTTGCCATTGTAAAATTAAAGCCTGCAAAGAAATATCTGCGGGACTATTATCTGCTTTCCGAAGATACCCCTGCTTTCCAGGAAAATGACATTATGATGGGAATTAAATACCTGCGGGTCATCGCTGACCGGTTCAGACGCCCCTTAGTCACCCTTTTAGGACTTGGAACCAATTACGGCAGCCATACCGGTACCTCCCCCTTAAGCCAGGTAACGCAGAATTATGGCGGCTTTTTCGGGATCGCCACTGTAATCGCAGCAGGAAATGAAACAGGACTCGCCCACCATTACGCAGGAAGGTTTTCCGCTGACACTTCTTTTGAAGATGTGGAACTTCGGGTAGGAGAAGAAGAAGGGAAACGTGGCTTTATCCTGGAACTGTGGTCTTCTGCTGCCGATCTGTATACAGTAGGCTTTGTATCTCCCGGCGGAGAACGGATCAGCCGTATCCCCATTTTATCCAATAATGAGACCCGTATCCCTTTTCTTTTAGAGTCTACGGTCATCACGGTAAGTTATCAGCTGATCGAGGCAGGAAGCGGAAGCCAGCTTGTATCCATGCGCTTTGAGCGTCCTTCCCCGGGGATCTGGACCATTCGTGTATACAATACACAGTTTCTTACGGGAGAATACCACATGTGGCTGCCGGTTCAGGGTTTATCTCCGATGAAACTGTATTTTAAACCGGATCCTTCAAACACGATCACGGTTCCCGGCAATTCCCGCCTGCCTATTACAACAGGGGCCTACAATCACAGAAACAACAGTATCTACATCCATTCCAGCCGTGGCTACACCAGCAGAGATTATGTAAAGCCGGATCTGGCTGCTCCGGGAGTGGAGATCCTGGGGCCATCGGTGCGGATCTCAGCTGCTTTTCGCCCTGGGCTTTCATCCAGTGTAGCAGCCGGTACTGCTCCTGCCTTCTCCCGCCGCACCGGTACCAGCGCTGCAGCCGCCATCACTGCAGGAGCAGTTGCCAATCTTTTAAGCTGGGGGATCGTTATGGGAAACTACCCTACTATGAGCGAGGCTTCTATTAAAAGTTATCTGATCCGGGGCGCAGCCAGAAATCCGTCCCTTACCTATCCTAATAAAGAATTTGGGTATGGAACCTGGATCTGCTGCAGACATTTTTACGGCTGCGGGAGTGATCGAATTCCATACCCAATTCATTTTATCCTTCTCTTACCTGGATCAGGGGACCTCCCTTTTTCTCCAGATAAGGCCTTGTGACCACCACAGACCCGATATTCGGGTCTTTTGGTATCTCATACATGATATCAAGCATAAACTCTTCCAGAATGGCTCTGAGGGCTCTTGCGCCTGTTCCACGCTTTAAGGCTTCCTCTGCGATCCAGGAAAGTGCGTCTTCTTCAAATACAAGTTTTACCTCATCCAGTGCCAGAAGTTTTTCATACTGACGCAGGATGGCATTTTTCGGTTCCTTTAAGATCCGGATCATCATATCCTTATCCAGTCCCTTTAAGGTAACATTTACAGGCAGACGTCCTAAAAATTCCGGGATCATTCCAAATGCCCTCAGATCTTCATTGGTCACATGGCTTAAAAGATCCGGATCATTGTCATAGCTGTCTTTTAAGGCAGCTCCAAATCCCATGGAGGATTTCTTTGTAAGGCGCTCCTTGATGATATTTTCCAGATCCGGGAAAGCACCTCCACAGATAAACAGGATATTATCTGTATTTACAGTAGCCATAGGAGTCATTGCATTTTTCTGATTGGATCCCACCGGAACTTCTACGGTACTGCCTTCTAACAGCTTTAAAAGTTCCTGCTGAACGGACTCGCCGCTTACATCCCTTGTATTGGTCTGTTTTTTCTTTGCGATCTTATCGATCTCATCAATAAAGATAATGCCTTTTTCTGCCCGTTTTACATCATTTCCTGCAGCTGCTAACAGCTTGGAAACAAACGCTTTCAATATCATCGCCAATATAACCGGCTTCAGTCAGGGATGTGGCATCTGCAATAGCTAACGGCACATCAAGAAGCTTTGCCAGCGTCTTTACCAGATAGGTCTTGCCGCTTCCTGTAGGGCCGATCATTAAAATGTTGGATTTTCGATCACAACACCGTCTGGGTCGGAACCACCTAAAAAGGCGCGCTTATAATGATTATAAACAGCTACTGCCATGACCTTCTTTGCCTTGTCCTGGCCGATCACATATTCATCCAGCTTGCCTTTTATAACGTGAGGCGCCGGAATATCTTTCATAGTCAGCTGCTTTTCCGGTTCTTTTCTTTTCTAGTTCTGTGCTCTGTAGGATCTCATTCACTGGCGGC
>ENA-OPZN01000266-OPZN01000266.1-human-gut-metagenome-genome-assembly--contig:-NODE-266-length-19075-cov-2.081170_pt1 | contig 19075 bp, 29 predicted proteins | sample MGYA00242483_ERZ504503 | MGnify/ENA primary metagenome ERZ504503 (study PRJEB26092, sample SAMD00036285) | human gut metagenome | host: Homo sapiens | study: EMG produced TPA metagenomics assembly of... | reverse complement strand
GAGACTTGATCAACCTAGGCCAGCGAATGAAGATCTAAGTAGATACGATATATTCTTTTTTTCTACCAATTCGGCTTCTGTTAATTCCTGACCGGATTTTTTCTTATGGGCTAATTCGTTGATGCGCGCTAAAACGTCATTTATTTCCATAAAATCCTCCATGTAAATTATTTATTTTCATAAAATTCTCAATACGAACTTTTCATATTCATTATAGCATATTCAGTCAAGCCGTTTGCCGTTACATCATGAGTAATTGATATAATTGATGTCGAATGACAAATTATTTTGACCAGATACATTATCTTGTAAAGGTAAACTGTTTTGAATAAGTAATGTTATTTAGATTTATAAATTATTTTGAATGAGTATTCTAAGATAGATAAATGGAGCATAGAAGACAGAATGCGTGTAACGAAAGCCATTAAGGCAGAACAAATAGCTATTTTGGAAACCGTCTATAAAGATGCGAAACCTGCCTTGCATTATAACAGTCCTTTTGAACTGCTCGTAGCCGTAGTTTTGTCCGCACAATGTACGGATGAACGGGTTAATATTATTACGGCGCGATTATTTCCCACTTACAGTGATCCGGCCGACATGTTGGCGTTGGGAACGGCTAAGTTGGAAGTGTTAATTCGCGACTGCGGTCTCTATCGGGCGAAAGCGGCGAATTTAATAAAAACCTGTGATATTTTGGTTAATACTTATGGCGGTGAAGTGCCCCATGAGTTTGACAAATTGGTAGAATTGCCCGGCGTAGGGCGTAAAACGGCCAATGTGTTGGTGTCGGTATTGTTTGATACACCGGCTATTGCCGTAGATACTCATGTATTTAGGGTGTCTAATCGTTTGGGCTTGGCTCGCGGTAAAACGCCGGAAGAGGTAGAAGAAAAGCTCAAGAAAGCAATTCCGATGGAAAAATGGAGTGCCGCTCATCATTGGATTATTTGGCATGGTCGTAAAGTTTGTAAGGCCAGAAAGCCTTTGTGCGGCGAATGTCCGTTAGCTCATGTGTGTCCGTCAGCCGGTAAGGAGGCATAATATGAAGGAAGCAATGCAATCACTTATAAAGAAGTTTAAAGCAATCGGTGTTACCGGTAGCGCAATGGTAACGGAATTATTGCGTTTTCGCGTACTGGATCAAATACTTCAGACTAGTCCCGAAGTACGCCAGTGGGGGGATTACGGGTGATAAATTATATGAATTGGCGCAGCAAAGTACCGTTGAAGTTTTTTGGCGAACTTCCTTACGATCAAGTAGCCTTTGAATCTGTATACGGCCCTTCTTTTGCCGTAGAAGTGATGGACTTTATTACGGAGACGGGCTATGTGGAAGCCTTGCGGCCGGTGAACAGTGGCGCTTGCCTTTTAAAGACATCATTGAATTCCACAAGAATTCGGAAGGTATTATCCTCTTTGCCAATATTGAAGAATATGCCGCCTTGGCAGAAGAAATTTTGCAAGCCATTCCATCGGAGCGTTTATTATTATATACATCATCCGAAACATGCTATAATTTATTTAAACAACTCTATCCGTTGGCTCCGGTTATTGATGAATGGCCGGAAGATGTTATTTTTGACCATATTGTAGCGGCGTCTACCGGCTTGTTCCGGGCACCGGTTGAAATTATGCAGGAATTGGCTAATCGGGTAGGCAATATTACAGAACTCGGTACAGCTCACTACTTCATTCCGATTAGTGCCATTCAGGACCAAGTGGGCATGAATCGCATGGCTGTTCAGTATATGTTGTTGCAACCACGTTTGGAAGCGATTCGCGAATGGGCGCCGCTGGGCACTTATGAATTTGTGTACACAAATCGTTCGGTTAAAAAAGTAAGCCCTTGAGATTCGTGAAGTAATGGGGGACACATGGCGCTCCACACCGTTTATTGCTTTGCCGCATGAAGTTTTGGCTTCTATGGATACGTTCTCTATGGTACAGTATGCCTTATCGTTATGCGGTATAGAACCGGCTATGAAAGCGCAATTACCGACATTTGGGCGAAGACGGTTTACTTCCAAGATCCTAAAGTTCCTTTATATGTACAAAAAGTATTTAATTGCTTTTGAAGCGACCGCTTGGAATTAGAACGTCAGGGGACTGAGGTTCAATTAAAACTGGTTGACCATGAAGGTCGTAAAGCAGGGGAAACTTTGGACGAAGATTCCTATGCGGAACTCATGGAACAAAGTAAAGTGGCCGAGGAGGATACAGCGTATTGGATGTTTACCAATCCGGAGGCTGCTTATATCTGGTATACCTATTTCCGCAGTCTACAGGGGGAACAGGTTTTAACTAAGCTGGCTCAAATGGTGTTGACGCCGGAAGCCTTATTGCAGTTGATGGGCAGTGTGCGTCGTCAAATTATTAAAGAAGAACCGTTGGCAGAATTGGCCACTCGTTTTGAAAAAGCCCGGGCGGCTCGTAAAGCGGCCTTAGCTAAGGCTGACGCCGATTGGCAGGCTGAGATTGAAGCCATTGCCAAAGAAATTGTACCAAATCCAACTGAGAGTAATTGACAAGAAAGTCTAAGTGGGATAAAGTATAGAGTTAGATAAGGAGGTAAGACATGGCAGTTGTAAATTTTGAAATCTATAAAGTATTAGGCACCTTATCTGAAAATAAAGATGGGTGGAAAAAGCAACTTACTTGCACCAGTTGGGGGCGTTATAATCCTAAATTCGACCTTCGTTCCTGGGACAGTGAATATAATGGTATGACTAAGGGGATTACCTTATCGCTCGAAGAAATCGTGGCTCTTCGCGATTTATTGAATGAAGTGGATTTAGAAGCGGCTTACGAAGAATCCGTAGCGGAACGTCAAGCTGCCAAAGCAAGCTGAAAAAGCGGCTGAAAAGGACTCCGCTGACGAATAAGCAAAATTTAAGTAATGAGTTGCATTAACTGATTGTCCATGATATAATCAATAAGCATAGTTTTGGACAGTGGAAAGAGGTGTATAGAATGAAACAAGGAATTCATCCTAATTATGGTGAAGCTACTGTAACTTGCGGTTGTGGCAATACGTTTAAAACAGGTTCCGTTAAAAGCGATCTTCGCGTAGACGTATGTTCCAAATGCCATCCGTTCTTCACAGGACAGCAACGTACTGCTCAGGCTCGCGGTCGTATCGAACAATTCAACAAGCGTTACGGTAAATAATTACTGTAGTCTAGCTATACAAATAATACGGCAGAGCTTCGGCTCTGCCTATATTTTGTTTTGAGAGAGGAGACGCATTGGAAACGAAGCGAGTTAAAAAAGTTTGTCGGAGGCCAAGCCGTCATTGAAGGTGTTATGATGCGCGGCCCTAAATATACAGCTACAGCGGTTCGTGAACCGGGTGGCCAAATTGTAGTGGATACGAAACCGACGAGTTCAATCAGTGATAAGTATCCCATTTTGAAAAAACCTTTGTTACGAGGTTGTGTGGCTCTTTATGAGTCTTTAGTTATCGGTATGGGAGCCCTTTCTTTTTCGGCTAAAGCAGCCGGTGAAGAAGAGGAAACCATGTCAAATAAAGAGATTGCTCTTACCATGGTATTTTCTACGGTACTGGCAATTGCCTTATTTTTGGCATTGCCCACGTATGCAGCTAAATGGATTCCCGGTATCGGTGACAATCACTTTGTATTAAACTTGGTAGAAGGGGCGATTCGCCTTTCTTTTATTTTTGATTTATATATGGGCCATAGGTCAAACGAAAGACATTCGCCGTGTATTCCAGTATCACGCGCGGAGCATAAAACGATTCATACCTATGAAAGTGATGTACCGTTGACAGTTGAAAATGTGCGTGAGCATTCACGTTTACATGCACGTTGCGGCACTAACTTTTTATTAATCGTTATGGTAACGAGTATTTTTGTATTCGCTTTCTTAGGTTGGCCAAGCTTATGGGAACGCATTATTTCCCGCGTTCTTTTGATGCCGGTAGTAGCCGGTATTGCCTATGAAATGATTCGTTTGGCGGGACGCAGTGAAAGTGTCATCGTTAAGGCCTTAATTACGCCCGGTTTGTGGTTGCAGTACATGACAACTCGTGAACCGGATGACGACCAAATTGAAGTGGCTATTCGAGCTTTGGAATCGGTACGGCCGGCTGAAGAAGACGCTTATGAATCTTAGCTGTGCCGACGGAGTATTAAAATCTGTTACAGCAGTTCTATAGTGTCGTCAATATTAGTTTGAAAGGGGTACCCGTTTCATGGTTTTAGTAGATAAATTACAAGTTATTGAAGATAAATTTATGGATTTGGAGCAGCGCATCAGTGACCCTGAAGTGATTGCCCGTCAGCAGGAATGGCAGAAGTTTAACACGCAACACGCTTCCCTTACAGAAACCGTTAATACCTTCAGAGAATATAAACAAGTTCTCGCCGGTCTTGATGAAGCCTTGGAAGTAGTAGAAGATAAAAGCTTAGACGAAGAATTTCGTGAAATGGCGCAAGAAGAGTTAAAAGAATTAAAAGAGCGCAAAGAAGAGTTGGAAGAACAACTCCATATTTTGCTTTTGCCAAAAGATCCTAATGATGAAAAGAACGTTATCGTGGAAATCCGTGGCGGTGCCGGCGGTGATGAAGCGGCTTTATTTGCCGGTGATTTGTTCCGCATGTACACTAAATACGCGGAAGCGCAAGGTTGGCGTTGTGAAATCATCGATGCCAACGCACCGGAATTGGGCGGTTTTAAAGAAGTGGTGTTCTCCGTTGACGGTAACAGTGCTTATTCCAAATTGAAGTTTGAAAGTGGTGTACATCGTGTACAGCGCGTGCCGGAAACCGAATCGTCCGGTCGTATTCATACCTCTACCGTTACCGTAGCCGTATTGCCGGAAGCGGAAGATGTAGACATTGAAATTAATGATAAAGACCTTCAAATCGATACCTATTGTGCCAGCGGTGCCGGCGGTCAGCACGTTAACCGTACTGAATCGGCCGTGCGTATTACGCATAAACCGACAGGCATTGTAGTTGCGTGTCAGGATGAACGGTCTCAGTTAAAAAATAAAGATAAGGCAATGCGCGTATTACGTGCTAAATTGCAAGATAAAGCCGAACAGGAAGCGGCCGCCAGCGTGGCAGCCGATCGTAAGAGTCAGGTTGGTACGGGCGATCGCAGTGAACGTATTCGTACGTACAACTATCCGCAAGGTCGTGTGACCGACCATCGCATTAACTTAACGCTCTATAAATTGGATGCCGTACTTAATGGCGATTTGGACGAACTGATTCAAGCTTTGATTGCAGCGGATCAGGCCGCTAAAATGCAGGAGGCCGATCAAAATGCCTAAGGAGCTGTGGACTATCGGTCGCTTGCTCCAATGGACAGAGCAGTATTTTCTCGGCAAAGGCGGCAGTCGCCTTGATGGGGAAGTGCTGCTTTCTCATATATTGGGGAAAGATCGAATTTACTTATACACACACTATGATGAACCTTTGAATAAACAGGAGCTCGACGCGTATCGTCCGCTCGTACTTGAACGCGCCAAAGGGTTTAGTGTAGCTGCGATTATCGGTAAAAAAGAATTTATGGGTTTGCCGTTTATTGTGAATAAGGGTGTATTAATTCCGCGTCCCGATACGGAAACTTTGGTTGAAGATATTTTGACCGTTTTTGACAAAGAAAGTGCCCCGTACATTCTTGATGTGTGTACCGGACCCGGTACTATTTTATACAGTTTGCTTCACTATTTACCTAAGGCTACGGGGCTCGGCCTTGATATCAGCAAGGAGGCGTTGGCGGTGGCTGTTAAGAATCGGGAGCAGTTGGAGCTGGCGGATCGGGCTAAATTGTGTTACTCCGACTTATTGAGTGCCTTGGCAACGGATACAGCCTATGAAAACGCTTTTGATTTAATCGTCTCCAATCCGCCGTATATTCCCAGTGAAGAAATTTTGACCTTGGAACAGGAAGTTCAAAATGAACCGGTAATAGCCTTAGACGGCGGTGCCGACGGCTTGGATTTTTTATCGCCGTTTATTGGCAGAGGCACCTAAGTATTTAAAAGCAGGCGGCTATTTAGCGGTTGAAATCGGCTATGACCAAGCAAAGGCGGTAACGGAGCTTGCCAAAACTATGGGTGTTTACAGTGAAGTAGTGGCACTAAAAAGATTTAGGTGGTATTGTACGGGCCTTACGTTGGCAGAAAACAGGTGATGATAATGGCCATAGAAACTAAAGTATATAAACATTTGGATGATGCAGCCATTGCCGAATTGGGCGCACGTTTACGAAACGGCCAGTTGGTGGCCATCCCTACGGAAACCGTATATGGACTGGGCGCCAGCGGTTATGATGAAGCGGCGATGAGTCGAATCTACGAGGCAAAAGGACGCCCGTCGGACAATCCTTTGATTTTACATGTACCGGATCAGGACGCGGTAAAACCGTTGGTAGCCTCAATTCCACCGACGGCACAAAAGCTCATGGATGCTTTTTGGCCGGGACCTTTAACGATTATTATGCCAAAATCCGACAAGGTGCCTAAGCGTGCTACGGGCGGTTTAGACAGTGTGGCTATTCGTTGTCCCGCTCATGATGTGTGCCGAGCTATTTTAAAAGCCGCCGGCGTACCAGTGGCGGCTCCCAGTGCCAACATTTCCGGTCGTCCCAGCCCGACTACGGCAGATGCCGTTTTACATGATATGAAGGGACGCATCGAGGCTATTGCCGATGCAGGCCCTTGTGATGTGGGCGTTGAGTCGACCATCGTAGAATGCGGTGATGATGCGGTTACTATTTTAAGACCGGGCGGGATTACCGATGCCATGTTAAAACGAGTGGTGAGTACGGTGACTTTTGACGAAGCTTTGAGTGCGCCCGATGTGGCACCGAAAGCACCGGGTATGAAGTATACGCACTATGCGCCGGACGGTGATATGACCACTTATGTGGGGGCACCGCGCCTCGTTAGTCAGGCTATGATAGAGGCCATGGAAGCTATTAAACAAGAGCATCACGACAAACCGCTTCGCTTTGGGTTCCTCATGAGTGATGAAGTGGCACAATTCCTTGATATCTATTTATCTTCATCGGATGTGCCTTTTGAATATGTAATTTATGGTAATGCGGCGGATTATAAAGGACTTGCCCATAATTTGTATTCTTCATTATTGGCTTTTAATAAGGCCGGCGTGACCCATATTTTTGCCACCGGTGTGCCTATGCAAGGCTTGGGTCGAGCTATCATGAACCGTATGGCGAAGGCGAGTGGTCAAAAAATCGTACACGTAACAGGTAAACCGTAAGGGAGCCTTGTAAATAGGAGCCCCGGTTTTATATCGGCAGGCTATAAAAGAGTTATAGAAAAGAGGTAAGACTATGAACATATTATTTGTTTGCACCGGCAATACTTGTCGCAGCCCCATGGCGGAAGGTATGCTTAAAGCGATGGCAGAGGACGCAAAAAAGATGTAGTGACTTTGTCGGCCGGTTTATTTACGGCTCCGGGTGGCCGTGTATCACCTCAGGCCATTGAAGCAGTTAAAGATGTGGCTGATATTTCCGGTCATTTATCGCGTCCGCTTAATAAAGCTCTTTTGGATGCGGCTGATTTGGTTGTCGGTTTGGCAGCGGATCATAAAAAAGTATTGTTGCGCCAATTCCCTGAAATGAGCGATAAAATCGTAACCTTGGGTGAGTGGGCCGGTACGAATGAAGACGTAGCCGATCCGTTTGGCGGTACGCAGGAAGAATATGATGCTTGTGCGGCACAGATCAAAGAGCTTTTGACAAAAGCCTTAGCAAAGTTGGATTAAACAGTAATAAATTCTAAGTCGTCACTTCGAAGGGCGTTTAGAGAGCGGTTAGTCATATCTTGATTGGTAGTCAATTTTAAATAATATCTCTATATTGCGTACAAATGTCATTGCTTGATTTTATATGACATAGTAAAATAGGGTAGAGATGTTTATATTTAATGGATACCGATTAGGAGGGATAGGATGAAAGTAGCCATTGGCGCTGACCATGGCGGCGTTCATTTAAAAGCGGCAATTAAAGCTTTGCTTGATGAATTGAATGTGGCCTATACTGATTTTGGTACCGATTCGGAAGCATCCGTGGATTACCCGGATATTGCCGAACCTGTGGCTAAAGCAGTAGCAGCAGGAGAATATGATCGAGGTATTTTAATTTGCGGTACCGGTATCGGAATTGGCATTGCTGCCAACAAAGTAGCCGGTATTCGTGCGGCCTTATGCCACGATACATTTTCAGCCCACGCTTCACGGGAACACAACAATGCCAATATCTTAACGATGGGCGAACGTGTTATCGGACCCGGGTTAGCCGGCGATATTGTTAAAATTTGGTTAACTACCGAATTCGAAGGTGGCCGTCATGAACGACGGGTTGCCAAAATAGCCGAACTAGAGGCTTAGTCCAGATAATTTGGGGGACAGCTTGTATTTCATAGGCACTATGATTTGAGTGTGTAGGAGGTAATGCTATGAGCATTCTTAAGAGTCAAGATCCGGAATTAAAAAATATGATTGATTTAGAGTTAAACCGTCAACGCAATAAGTTGGAAATGATTGCATCTGAAAAACTTCGTATCCGAAGCGGTTATGGAAGCACAGGGCAGTGTATTGACCAATAAATATGCGGAAGGTTATTCCGGCAAGCGCTATTATGGTGGCTGTGAATATGTAGATATGGTGGAAACGTTAGCGATTGAACGAGCTAAGAAATTATTCGGTGCTGAACATGTCAATGTACAGCCTCATTCCGGCTCGCAAGCTAATTTCGGTGTTTATTTTGCTTTGTTAAAACCGGGCGACACTATCATGGGTATGAACTTATCCCATGGTGGTCATTTGACTCATGGTTCGCCGGTTAACGTTTCGGGTACATACTTCAATGTAATTCCTTACGGCGTTGATGCAGAAACACAGGAAATTGATTATGATGAAATGCGTAAAATTGCCGAAGAAAACAAACCTAAGTTAATTATCGGCGGCGGCAGTGCGTATTCTCGCATTATTGATTTCAAAAAAATGGCCGACATCGCTCATGAAGTAGGCGCTATTTTTATGGTAGATATGGCTCACTTTGCAGGTCTTGTAGCAGCCGGTTTGCATCCAAATCCAGTGGAATATGCTGATGTAGTAACTACAACTACACATAAAAACATTTACGCGGACCTCGTGGCGGCATGATTCTTTGCAAAGAACAATATGCCAAAGCTATTGATAAAGCAATTTTCCCGCATCCAAGGCGGTCCTTTGATGCATGTTATCGCTGCAAAAGCGGTTGCTTTCGGCGAAGCTTTAAAACCTGAATTCAAAGAATATGCACAGCAAGTTGTAACCAATGCGAAAGTGTTGGCAGCAGCTCTTCAAAAAGAAGGTTTAAAATCGTATCCGACGGTACCGATACGCATGTAATGCTTGTTGACGTACGCAGCTGTGGTTTAACCGGTAAAGTTGCTGAATTCTTACTCGATGAAGTAGGCATCACTTGTAACAAGAACACCATTCCGTTCGATCCTGAAAGCCCATTCGTAACCAGCGGTATTCGTCTCGGTACACCGGCTTTGACAACACGTGGCTTAAAAGAAGCGGATATGGAAGAAATTGCGTCCATCATTGCGTTAGTTCTTAAAAACTCCGAAGATAAAGCTAAACATGAAGAAGCAGCTAAACGTGTAGCCGCTCTTTGTGAAAAATATCCTATGTATCCTAATCTTTAATATATCCGCTTGAGAGAGATTTCATAACATGCCTTATTGAGGCACAGAATAGTAAGACTTAAGGAGGCACCGTATTTATGAATGTTAATGTAATGACTCATCCGTTGATTCAACATAAAGTAACCTTAATCCGTAATGTTGAAACAGGTTCTAAAGATTTTCGCGAATTATTGGAAGAAATTACACTTTTGATGGGGTATGAAATTACTCGCGACTTACCGTTGGAAGATGTAGAAGTACAGACTCCGTTGGTAAAAGCAATCGGTAAACAAATTGCCGGTAAAAAATTAGGCATTATCCCTATTTTACGTGCCGGTCTCGGCATGGTTAACGGTCTATTGGAATTAATGCCAATGGCTAAAGTAGGTCACGTAGGTTTATACCGTGATCCTGAAACCTTAAAACCGGTTGAATACTATTGCAAATTGCCGTCTGATTTGTCCGAACGTCGTATTATCGTGACAGATCCTATGTTGGCAACCGGCGGCAGTGCATCGGCAGCCATCACTCTTTTAAAAGAAAAAGGGGGCTCGCGATATTCAGCTTATGTGCTTGGTAGCAGCTCCGCAAGGCGTTGAAGCGGTTAATAAGGAACATCCGGATGTACGTATTTATGTTGCGGCACTTGATGAAGACTTGAATGAACATGGCTACATCTTGCCTGGTTTAGGCGATGCAGGGGACCGTATTTTCGGTACTAAATAGTCTAAAAAATAAGATAGGTGAAGCGTATTAACTTTTACAGTCTGATAGGCTTTACATAATAAATAATGAATGGCTTGGAGCAATGTGCTTCAAGCCATTTTTGTGTTATATTTCATGATTGATATATGTAATTTAATTTTTTGCAATAGACAAAATAAAGCATGTCGAATATAATAGATATGTAAGAAGGATAGAAGCAGTAAATTATACTTCGTAATTTATCGCTAAGAGAAGTAAATAATTAATATATTATAATGAAATGAGGTAGACTATGAAATTAAACAAATCTTTAAAAGTATTAGCCGTATCTTTATTGGTGGCAGGCAGCTTTGGCTTGGCACAGGCAAATTCCGAAATTACAATTGACCAGGCAACCGCTATCGCTTTGGCTAAAGTGCCGGGCGCGAATGCAAGCCATGTATATAAAGTTAAACCGGACATTGAAAATGGCCGTAAAGTATATGAGGCAAAATTTTCTACAACGGCGTTGAATATGAATTCGAAATTGATGCCGCTATCGGTCAAGTTATTGATTGGGACGTAGATCGCGACTAATAGGCTGCTATTGTAATGGATTGACATTTGTTACGAACAGCGCTTTGATGTTCTGATTTATATAAAACTTTAGAATGGCCACTACCTAACGGCAAGCACACCTTTTCAAGCTAAGGCTTACCTTATAGGTAGTGGCCATTCTTTTTGTGATTCAGCTATCATCTCAGAAAGCAAAGCGCTGTTCTTCAATATCGATTTCAGCACATTACAATAGCGGCCTATTAGTCGTTTTTGAGGAGTGGAGGGAAGGGAATTGTATTGGAACAATACAATTCCTCCCACTCTCCCCATATCCTCGGCTATTATTCGTCCATTTATGGTGTGATTCGCAAGTCATTTTATAGGTTGTTATGGGGAAGATGCTAAATATATTGAAAACGCTTTTTTTTGTTGTAGCCGGCTAAAATTACCTGTGAATTGAGATGAGCTATAATCGCTGAAGACCTGATATTCTCTGCAAGGGGAGCCTTAGCTCGAAGAGGTGTGCTCTCCGGTAGAGAATATCAGGTCTCATATGATTTTGAAACTTAATATAAGGTAATTTTGACGGCCGAGCAGTCAACGTTTTTCAATATATTTTTTAGTATTCAATATAATAATTTATAAAAATGACTTGCGCGTGTCACCCATATAAGGTAGAATATAGGCGAGGATATTTTTTTATCGACGGTGGGACGATTTTCGCTCCAGCGGGATGAAAGAGGTACAGCATGAAAGATTTATCGGAGGTGTATCAACGAATAGCTCCGGAACTTATGCGAATTGTGGAAGAGCGCTACATACTGCTGAATCACATTTCCTATGCACAACCTATCGGGCGACGCATGCTTGCCAACCTTAGTAAACTATCGGAACGTGTAGTACGTTCACACGTTGAAATCATGAAGGACAATGGTCTTATTGGTTTTACCCAACAGGGGATGGTGTTAACTGAGGAAGGCAAAGAACTGCTGCCGCAACTAAACTCATCAATGCACGAGCTCAATAAAATCAGTGAGCTTGAAGCAAAGCTTAAAGAAGTTTTGCAAATTGATGAAGTTATTATTACCAGTGGCGGTGGTGAAACCGACATGGAACGCAAAGAGTTAGGCTTCCAGGCGGCGAAAGTGTTGCAAGGGGTATTGCATCCGGGCAGTGTCTTAGCTGTAAGTGGCGGCAGTACGATGGCCAATATGGCAGATGCTCTGCCGGCCAAGAAATGTCAGGCTACCATTATTCCGGCTCGCGGCGGAATCGGCGAACGGGTAGAATATCAAGCGAATGTGATTGCTTCGGTGATTGCCGAGAAAATCGGCAGTACCTACAAAATGTTGCATCTACCTGATGGTTTGTCGCAAGACGCGTTGAGCATTTTGATGAATATGGAACCACAAATCAAAGAAGTGATGGAATTGGCTAAGCAAACCGATATTTTAATCTTTGGCATCGGTGAAGCCTTGCACATGGCGGCACAGCGGCATATAACAGATGCACAACGCTCCACGTTGCGCGCTAAAACGTGCTGTTGGGGAAGCCTTGGGTTACTATTGTGACATTAGCGGCAACATTGTGTATACGACCAATAATGTGGGCATTGCCCTTACTGATATTGAGTCTATACCGCATGTAATCGCTGTAGCAGGTGGTGCCGGTAAAGCCAAAGCAATTATCGGGGTGATGAGAGCCTGTCGCAAAGGTACCCTTATTATTGATGAAAGTGCAGCTGAATCAATAGCAGCGCTACTAAGTATTAGCTAGTCATAGTGTTTATGATTTATTATTAGTCATACATTGTTTTATTTAAATCGTAAAACACTCACATTTTAAAACTGTTTAGGTATTAATTTTTACACTCTAGGAGGAACTATCATGGCAGTTAAAATTGGTATTAATGGATTTGGTCGTATCGGTAAATGTGTATTTCGTGCAGCGCTTCATAACCCTGAGGTAGAAGTAGTGGCTATTAATGACTTGGGCGATATTGAAGGTTCTGCTTTATTATTAAAATATGATTCCGTACACGGTAACTTGCAAGAAGAAATTACTGTTGACGGTGAATATATTGTTGTTGACGGCAAAAAAGTTCGTGTATTCCATGATCCTAACCCTGCTAATATCGACTGGTCTTCCGAAGGCGTTGAAATCGTTGTAGAAGCAACCGGCCGTTTCCGCAAACGTGATGACGCAGCTCAGCATTTGGGCGGTTCTGTTAAGAAAGTTATTATTTCCGCACCGGCTAAAGAAGAAGACATTACTATTGTAATGGGTGTTAACCAGGACAAATATGATCCTAAAAACCACCACATCATTTCCAACGCAAGCTGCACAACTAACTGCTTGGCTCCGTTTGCTAAAGTATTGAATGAAAAATTCGGTATCAAACGCGGCTTGATGACTACGGTTCACTCCTATACCAATGACCAACGCATTTTGGATACACCGCACAGCGACCTTCGTCGTGCTCGCGCAGCTGCTTTATCCATTATTCCTACAACTACCGGCGCTGCTAAAGCAGTAGCTTTGGTATTACCTGAATTAAAGGGTAAATTAAACGGTTTCGCTCTTCGTGTGCCTACACCAAACGTTTCCATTACCGACTTGGTAGCTGAACTCAATGTAGAAACAACTAAAGAAGAAATCAATGCCGCATTACGTGAAGCAGCACAAGGTGAATTGAAAGGTATCTTAGGTGTTTCTGATTTACCGCTCGTATCTCACGACTTCAACGGTGACCCACGCAGCTCCATCGTTGATGCTGATTTGACAATGACAATGGAAGGCAATATGGTAAAAGTGGTTTCCTGGTACGATAACGAATGGGGTTATTCCAACCGTGTCGTTGATTTAGCTAAATTCATTGCTGATCAAGGTTTATAATTTTTGCAGGGGACTATGTAGATAGTCCCCTCTTTTGCTTACCATTTATAAGCTAATGACGAGAGATAGGCTTATTTTTTATAAGCTGTATCGTTAACATATAGGAGGCCGTTATGAAAAAACAATCGAGTCCGTTGACGTAGCCCATAAACGCGTATTTGTGCGCGTAGATTTTAATGTACCTTTAAAAGATGGTGTCATTACTGATGATACGCGTATTCGTGCTACTTTACCGACCATTAATTATTTAATCGGTAAAGGGGCCAAAGTAATCTTAGCGTCTCATTTGGGACGTCCGAAAGGAGAACGTAAACCGGAATTTACGTTACAGCCATGTGCTGTTCGTCTCAGTGAACTCTTGGGCAAACCGGTAGCATTTGCCGATGATTGTGTCGGTGAAGCCGCTCATAAAGCGGTAGAAGCTATGCAGGATGGCGACGTTCTTTTGTTGGAAAACTTACGGTATCATAAAGAAGAAGAAAAGAATGGCGAAGATTTTGCCAAAGCATTAGCATCCCTTGCCGAAGTGGGCATCAATGATGCGTTCGGCGTATCTCATCGTGCCCATGCATCCGTAGAAGGGATTACTAAATTTTTACCAATGGCAGCGGGCTATTTATTGGAAAAAGAAATTAAATACGTCGGCGGTGCGGTAGAGCATCCGGAACACCCGTTTGCAGCTATTATCGGCGGCGCTAAAGTAAGCGATAAGATTGAAGTTATTTCCAATTTATTACCAAAAGTAGAAGTGCTCATCATCGGTGGCGGTATGGCCAATACCTTTATTGCCGCTAAAGGGTATCCAACCGGCTCATCCTTAGTGGAAGCGGACAAAATCGAATTGGCAGGTCAGCTTATTAAACAGGCTGCTGAAACAAATACGAATTTGTTATTGCCAACTGATTTTGTGGTAGCCGATGCATTCAGCAATGATGCTAATCATAAAGTAGTTCCTGCCGACGGCATTGAAGAAGGCTGGATGGCCCTTGATATTGGTCCGGATACACAAAAAGCGTTTGCGGAAGCGTTAAAACCAATGAAGATGATTGTTTGGAACGGACCTATGGGCGTTTTGAAATGGATAATTTTGCAACCGGCACTAACGCGGTAGCCAAAGCCGTAGCTGAAGCTGACGCAACGACTATTGTAGGTGGCGGTGATTCGGTGGCAGCCATTGAAAAGAGCGGTCTTGCCGATAAAATTTCTCATATTTCGACCGGTGGCGGTGCATCCTTGGAATATTTAGAAGGGAAAGCCTTACCGGGTATCGTGGCATTAGCCGATAAATAAGGAGGAGCCATGCGTAAACAAATTATTGCCGGCAATTGGAAGATGCATACTGATTTAGCGGAAGCTACTATTTTAGTGGAAGGCATTAAAGCAGCTCTCGCTGAAGGTGAAGTGAGCCGTGAAGTGGTGGTTTGCCCGCCATTTACCGGTCTCAGCACGGTAGCTGATTTAATTGAAGATACAGACGTTCGCTTAGGAGCTCAGAATATGTATTTTGAGCCAAAAGGGGCGTTTACCGGTGAGTTCGCCACTCATGCTTACCGATGTAGGTTGTCATTATGTAATTCTCGGTCACTCGGAAACGTCGTGAGTATTTCAGTGAATCCGATGCTTTAATTAATCAGAAAATAAAAGCCGCGTTCCAATATGATTTAATCCCGATTTTATGTGTCGGCGAAAGTTTGGCACAGCGTGAAGCCAATGAGACACAGTCGTTTATTGACAGCCAATTGACAGCCGGCCTTTGAAGGCTTAACGGCTGAACAGGTAAGTCAAATGGTAATTGCTTATGAACCGATTTGGGCTATCGGTACCGGTAAACGGCAACTGCGGAACAGGCCGGGAAGTATGTACAGCCATTCGTGCCAAGTGGCCGCATTATTCGATGCGGCAACGGCTGAAGCGTTGCGTATCCAATATGGCGGCAGTGTTAAAGGCAGTAATGCTAAAGAAATTTTATCTCAGCCGGATATTGATGGTGCTTTAGTAGGTGGTGCATCCTTAAAAGCAGATGATTTCATGGCCATTATTAAAGCCTAAGGTTGATTAATGATTATTTAAGTCTAAGGGTGATTAACTATTATTTAAGCCTAAGGTTGATTAGTTTTTGGCCGCTTACATTCATTTACCAAGTTTTTACGCATATTAAATATAGATTATAAAGTTATACTGTATAGTAGATACTAGACGGTAAAACTTATTATAGTTTAATTACGAACAAGATATTTTGAATATAGAAAGGTTTGTGTATGGCAAAATTAAAAGCTCCCGTTATGCTGACCATTTTAGACGGGTTCGGCATAGGGATGTGAACGACCCTACCAATGCGGTCGTACAGGCTAAGCCTGAGAACTTTTTAAAATTATGGGAAACCTATCCGCATACACAATTACAGGCATCGGGTCTCGCTGTAGGCTTACCGGAAGGCCAAATGGGTAATTCCGAAGTAGGTCATTTAAATATCGGGGCCGGCCGCATTGTGTATCAGGAGTTGACTCGAATCACCAAAGATACGGAAGATGGTGCTTTTTTTGAAAAGCCAGTTATTAAAGAATTATATGCACAGGCGAAAGACCACCGTTTACAGATTATCGGTTTGGTGTCCGATGGCGGTGTTCACAGCTCCTTAGATCATATTAAAGCGATTATTAAGGGCGCTAAAGACGCAGGCGTTACTGAATTATACGTTCATGCTTTATTGGATGGCCGTGATGTACCGCCACAAAGCGCACTTACCTATTTAGAAGATTTAGACGCTTATATGACTCAGCTCGGCCTTGGTAAAATCGCCACCATCGGTGGTCGTTATTACGGCATGGACCGCGATAAACGTTGGGAACGTGTTGAGAAAGCCTACCAAGCTATTGTTGATGGTGTTGGTGTTACAGCTGATTCTGTTAAAGCGGCTATCGAAGCGTCTTATGCCAATGAGGTAGTGGATGAATTCGTAGTGCCTGTAGTATTGGATGCTAAAGGCGCTATTGAAGCTCATGATGCGGTGATTTTTGCCAACTTCAGACCGGACCGTGCCCGCCAGCTCACCAGAGCGTTGGTAGATCCTGAATTTACCGGCTTCAATCGAGTTAAAGGTTTGTTGCCGATTTATATGGCTACTATGACCAAGTATGAAGACGGTTTGCCTACTCATATTGTGTATGAAAAAGAACTGCTCACTAATACATTGGGTCAAGTATTAGCTGATGGCGGTTATACGCAGCTTCGTATTGCGGAAACCGAAAAATATGCTCATGTAACTTATTTCTTCAGTGGTGGTCAAGAAGATGTATTTGACGGTGAAGAACGTATTTTGGTGCCATCCCCTAAAGTGGCAACCTACGATTTACAACCGGAAATGAGCGCTTACGAAGTAACCGATAAAGTAGTGGCTGCTATTGAAAGCGGCAAGTTCGATATGATTATTTTGAACTTTGCCAACCCTGATATGGTTGGACATACGGGCGTATTGGAAGCTGCTGAAAAAGCAGTACAAACTGTGGATGCTTGCTTAGCACGTATCGTGGAAGCTATTAATAAAGTAAAGGGGCATTTATTGGTAACCGCCGATCATGGTAACTCGGAAATGATGGTTGACCATCGTACGGGGGCGCCGCATACGGCTCATACGACCAATCCGGTACCGCTTATTTTAGTTAGTGAAGCGCATAAAAACGATAGCTTAACGGAAGGTAAGCTTTGCGATTTGGCGCCGACAATGCTCGCTTTGGGTGGTATTGCGCAACCGGCTGATATGACCGGTCACAGCTTATTGGTTAAAAAATAAGAATTTGCATAGGATGAGTCGATTTATACCAGGACTCACCGGTTTAGATTCAAATCATTTAATTTTTACAAACGGTTACATATAGCCGATTTAAGTATATAAAAGTATTTACGAATATACTTTTAAAAAGTGTTCTTTTCAAGGAGGTAACACATTATGGCAATGATTACAGATGTTTACGCAAGAGAGATTTTGGATTCCCGTGGCAACCCTACTGTTGAAGTGGAAGTGTATTTAGAAGACGGGTCCATCGGTGTTGCTTCCGTTCCATCCGGTGCTTCTACAGGCATGTTTGAAGCCGTAGAACTTCGCGACGGTGACAAGGGTCGTTACCTCGGTAAAGGGGTAGAACAGGCCGTAGAAAACGTGAATGAAAAATCGGTCCTGAAATTATCGGTTATGATGCGTCCGAACAAGTAGCTATCGACCGTTTGATGATTGAACTTGATGGCACGCCTAACAAAGTTAATTTTGGTGCCAATGCAATTCTCGGCGTGTCCATGGCTGTAGCTAAAGCAGCTGCCGCATCCTTTGATTTACCATTGTTCCAGTATCTTGGCGGTACTAATGCCAAAGAATTACCGGTGCCTATGATGAATATTTTAAACGGTGGTGCTCATGCCGACAACAACGTAGATATTCAGGAATTCATGATTATGCCGGTAGGCGCTGAATCTTTCAAAGAAGCTTTACGCGCTTGTGCCGAAGTATATCACACATTGAAAAACGTATTGAAAGCTAAAGGCCTTGCTACCGGTGTAGGTGACGAAGGCGGTTTCGCACCAAATCTCGGCTCCAACGAAGAAGCTTTACAGGTTATTTGTGAAGCTATTAAAGAAGCCGGTTATGAACCGGGCAGCTACTTCAAATTGGCTATTGATGCGGCTTCTTCCGAATTCTACAAAGACGGCAAATATGATTTAGCCGGTGAAGGCAAAGTAAAAACGGCTGCTGAAATGGTTGAATTTTATGCTGATTTAGTAGCTAAATATCCTATCATCTCCATCGAAGACGGCCTTGCTGAAGAAGATTGGGAAGGTTGGAAATTATTGACTGAACGCCTTGGCAACCAAGTTCAACTCGTTGGTGATGATTTATTCGTAACTAACACGGAACGTTTGGCCAAAGGTATTAAATCCGATACGGCCAATGCTATCTTAATCAAAGTAAACCAAATCGGTACTTTGACAGAAACTTTCGACGCTATCGAAATGGCAAAACGTGCCGGTTACACTTGTGTTATTTCTCACCGCTCCGGTGAAACCGAAGACAATACAATTGCCGATATCGCTGTAGCTGTTAATGCCGGCCAGATTAAAACCGGTGCACCGGCTCGTAGCGAACGTGTAGCTAAATACAACCAAATTGCTTCGCATCGAAGACTTATTGGCTGAAACTGCTCAGTATCGCGGGGAAGACGTTACAATATTTTAAAATAATCGCTCAGTAAAAGACAACTGATACAT
>ENA-OPZN01000265-OPZN01000265.1-human-gut-metagenome-genome-assembly--contig:-NODE-265-length-19112-cov-1.825915_pt1 | contig 19112 bp, 24 predicted proteins | sample MGYA00242483_ERZ504503 | MGnify/ENA primary metagenome ERZ504503 (study PRJEB26092, sample SAMD00036285) | human gut metagenome | host: Homo sapiens | study: EMG produced TPA metagenomics assembly of... | reverse complement strand
CGGATTATGTTTTAATGAAAAAAGAAAATTATCAAAAAGCAATTGGATTGTTCTTAAAGCTTTAGGATATATGATCATAGATTGATAAATAAGCTGACGTTTAGCTGGATGAACGGGGGTAGATTTGCTACAGATGATGAAATGAATTGGTTGGTGTATGTACAGATATCTGTGTTGTGTCCAAAGGCCCTGATCTTGAAAGCAAAGGATCCAGAGGCTCTTTTTTCAATCAGAGTATCATTCCGGAAAGGTTCATCCGTTACATCTACAATCGTGGCTGCTTTGGGCAGAGGTCCCGGTCCTTGCCATTTGCAAAAAACTGTTACATTCCTGCTTACTCTTTTGGCGGTTATATGCTTTATTACTTGGCATTATGCAAGTTGCCGGATTTACCTGTCTCCAAGTAGCTCTTTGGCTGGAATAGTATTCTTTTCTGGCTTTTTTGCTCCGTTTATCGATGGAAATATAGGTTTTCAAAAAGATTGTCTTATATGAAAGTAGTCGTGGTATAATAAAGAGAAAAAACGGAATGGAGACAGACAATATGAGTAACGTACTGATCGTAATTGATATGCAGAATGATTTTGTGACTGGATCACTGGGAAATAAAGATGCACAGATGATCGTACCGAATGTTAAAGCTAAGATTAAAGAGTATGCAGATCGCGGAGACAGGATCATTTTTACAAGAGATACCCACGGGGAGAATTATCTGGATACACCAGAGGGAAAGAAGCTGCCGGTAAAGCATTGTATTAAGGGTACCGATGGATGGCAGATCGTTCCCGGACTGGAAACAGGAAATTGTGAATACATAGATAAACCCACGTTGGCTGGCTGAACTGGAACGGATTTGATGAAAAGATGAACTGGAACTGATCGGTGTATGTACAGATATCTGTGTTGTATCCAATGCCCTGATCCTGAAAGCAAAGTATCCGGAGGCTGCAATCTCTGTAGATGCCAGCTGCTGTGCCGGAGTGACACCAGAAAAGCATAAAGCTGCATTAGAGACAATGAAAAGCTGCCAGATCGATGTTTGCGGAGAAGACAAATAAATGATTGATCCATGAAATAAATGTTTGTATGATCAAGAGGAACCACAGATGGAGAATTATATTTTAGAGGTGTGTGTAGACAGCGTAGAGTCAGCGTTGGCGGCAAAAAGGGGCGGTGCAACCCGCCTGGAATTATGCGCAAACCTTGTGATCGGTGGGACCACGCCGGGCTACACTTTATTTGAACAGGTCAAAGAGAAAACAGGACTTCCTGTCAGAGTATTGATACGTCCAAGATTTGGTGATTTTTTATACTCACACTATGAGTATGAGCAGATGCTTTATGATATCCGCTATTTTGCGCAGACCGGTGTTGATGGAGTGGTGATCGGAAGTTTAAAGGAAGATGGTACTCTCAATGAAGAACAGATGCGTGGGATGATCGAGGCAGCAGGAAACAGTGGGATCACGTTACATCGTGCGTTTGATGTATGTGCAGACCCGGTTGTCACATTGCAAAGAGCAGCAGAGCTGGGAGTAGATACGATCCTGACATCAGGGCAGGAGGCAGACTGTGTTGCCGGATGTGAACTTCTTCGCCGGCTTGTACAGCTTTCTGCTGATAAGTGTGAGGGCATAGACAGCTACTGCAAACCTGCCATACTGGCTGGCGCAGGGGTCAGTTCAGCGAATATAGCAGAAATTGCTAAGATAACAGGAGCACACGCTTTTCATATGTCTGGTAAAAAGCTTTGTTTAAGCGGCATGCATTATAGAAATGAGCGGGTACATATGGGACTTAAAGAATTGAGCGAATTTCAGATCTATCGCACCGATGAGACAGAGATCAGAAGAGCAGTTGAAATTCTGCAATCCCTTTAAGATAAAATGATAGAGTTTCTGTTATGTATACGGAGATAATTTGGTAATGAGAAGAAAAGACAGAGAGATCTTAGATCTGGATAAAATTGAAAGCATTATTGCAGGTGCACGTTACATGCATTTGGGAATGTTTGATGAAAATTATCCCTATGTTGTGCCCCTTCATTATGGATATGAAATGAAAGATGGAAAACTGACATTTTATGTCCATGGAGCGAAGGAAGGGCATAAACTGGATTGCCTGCGAAAAAATGATCATGTTTTTGTAGAAATTTGACTGACAGACTGGAGAAGAACATAGGATCAGCGAGAAAATGGCAGATGCTGTGACGGTAATCAAGGTGGATGTAGAGTCTTATACTGCAAAAGCCCGTGTAAGGTAATTGAAAAAGCAGGGGATCTGTAAAAATGAGATATGATTGTTAATAAGCTGAAGATAATGTTAACCATTTGCGATAACTGGTTGACATTATTCTTTTCTTTTGCTATACTCAAAGCGTTTTTCGGAAACAGGTTATGTAAAAGATATAAAAGAATATAAGGAAAGGACAATATAGCTGCAATGGAGTATACAAAGCGTCTGCTTGTATTAGAAGGTCTCCTTTCAACCCTTCCTGACTGTCAGGGCTGGATGATCGCAAAGTGCAGGTTTAGTCTTGGAAACAGGAAAATGAAAACTTCAGACCAGTTTCCTTTGCAGATATTAAAAAAGGACGGGAGGCTGGCAAAGATCCACATTTGTTCTTTTGCAGGAGAGGAAAAAGATCTTTTAGATGTGACTTTGATCAACCCGGGTCAGAGGATGACTTTGGGGAGCTGGGAAAATATGGAAACAGAAAAAGAAGATTATCCCTTTAAGGTCACCAGGGAGGAGACCGATCGCTATTTAAGGGAAGTAAAGGACCAGAATCCCATTCATCAGGGGGAAGGTGCTATTGTTCCGGGTTTTCTGATGGCGAATAAGATCTTAAAACAGTTATCACCCCAAATCCCTTTTCAGGCAGAGTTCCGTTTTCTTACCCCTCTGCAGATTGAAAGATCCGGGTGGCTTGAATTTTTATCTTCAGATGAAGAAAATGATCCGAAGATAGAAGCGGAAAAGGCATTAAAAAAGGTACAGAAAATCCATCTGAGGACGCCTCAAAATATTATTTTAAAGCTGAAATTACAGAGTACAAGAGTAGAAAGGAGCGGACAGCTATGAGTCAGACCGCATCAAAACAGTTCACACAACGAAATCTTACAGTATTTGGAATATACGAAGCCTTACGATTATGGCTTTAATGACAGCACTTCTTATTGTTTCAACGTATATTAAAATACCGCTTCCCTTTTCAACAGCCAGTATTACAGCCCAGACTTTAATGGTAAACCTGATCGGTCTGCTCCTTTCTCCGTTACAGACTCTGGCAGTTATGGTCACATGGATCCTGTTAAGTGTTGTGGGAATTGGCGGATCTTTGGGAAACTGATTATGGAGCCGGCAGGCGGATACCGTTATGGCAACCTGGTGGCAGCTGTTCTGATCTCCATGTTCTGCTGTAAAGTAAAGAAAGTAAGATGGCAGACTGCATTTATCATTATCGTAGGAATTCCGGTAATCTACTATTTGGTGCAGTTCAGATGAAGTATGTGACCAATCAGCCATGGGGCGCTATTATGATCCAGGCAGTGCTTCCTTTTTATTCCTCTTGATATTGTTAAATGTTTTGCAGCAGCAGGAATTGCAAAACCTCTTCGCAGACTGTTTCCAACAGACTAAAATGTTCAAAAAAAGACCTGGGTATTAGATAGATAAGGGAGAGCAGACAATGGAAAATGTATGGATCCTTGGAGGACTTAGAAGTTTTATTGGTGTAAAAGACGGGATATACCGGCATATTCCGGCGGAAGTTCTGGGTGCCCAGGTCTTAAAAGAGATAAAAAACAGATTTTCATTAAAAGATGAAGAGATCGATTATATCATTGGCGGAAACGCAGTAGCAGGCGGGGGAAATATCACCCGCCTTGCTGCGCTTACAGCTGGTTTGGATGAAATGATACCGGCAGTTACTTTAGACCTTCAGTGCGGTTCCGCCCTGGAAAGTATTACTGCTGCAGCAGCGAAGATTGAAAGTGGTCTGGCAGATCTGGTGATCGCAGGAGGTTTTGAAAGTTCCTCCACCCAGCCGGTCCGCATGTGGAATTCCAATCATCCGGACTATCAGGAAGGAAAAAGCTATACAGTGGCAAAATTTATTCCTGACATTCAGGGAGAGCAGGTCATGCTAGAGGGAGCAGAAAAAACAGCTCTTACAGAAAATGTCACCAAAGCAGAAATGGATCCCTGGGTACTGTTAAGCCATAAAAGAGCTGCCCAGGCGGCAAAAGAAGGGATTTTATCTGATATCCAGTTTTCCATTGCAGACAGCAAAAAAGATGAAGGGATCAGACCTTCCATGAGCCAGAGACTCTTAGCCCGGCTTCCCTGTTTACTGCCAGGCGGTTCGATTATAACAGCTGCCAATGCATGTCTGATGCATGACGGGGCAGCTTTTGTGGTCCTCTGTTCTGAAGCATACAGAAAAAACATGGTCTGACGCCTCAGGCAGCGTTCCGTTTCGGCACAGCTATTGGCAGTGATCCTTTTATGAGTCCTAAAACAGCCGTTCTGGCGATCCGCAAGCTGTTAAAACAAACCGCTCTTTCTATAGATGAGATCCACAGTCTGGAAGTGAATGAAGCCTTTGCAGTGATCGATGTACTTTTAGAGCGGGAGTTCCCTGGAATAAGAGAGCGGTTAATCCATTGGGAGGAGCCCTTGCTTACGGTCATCCTTACGGCGCTTCCGGAGCATTATCCTGTTACATCTGTTAAAGGATCTGGAACTGAACCAGGGAAGATTTGGCATCTGCGGAGTAGCGGCAGCAGGCGGGATCGGAACGGCCCTTCTGGTGGAAAAAGTATAAAGAAACGTATATTGCGGAGATAAAATCCATGGAAAAGATCACCAACTATCTGGAACTGATACAGCAGATCCAGGATATAACCCCGGAAAAAGAGGCTTTTTGTACAACAGGCAGAAGTCTTACATACAGCCAGCTTTATGCTTTGGCAAAAGAAAAGCAGGGAATGCTAAAACAGGAGAAAAAGAAATTTCCGGAACAGAACGCCAAAAAGCAGCTTCGGATCATCCAGACAACCTGTATTTTAGACCAGCTGGTGGAATTTCTGGCCTGTCAGGGAACAGACTGGATCCCGGTGATCCTTCCTGCAGATGCCACAGTGTCGGTGGATGAATGGACCCAAAAAACATGGCCTGAAAATGCCTGTATGGCAGTTATGACTTCAGGGACATCAGGAAAAAATAAGCTGCTTTTCAGAACCTTTGGAAGCTGGTATGATTATTTTCCTGTGCAGAATGAGATTTTTCATATAAATTCAGAAAGACGCCTGTTTATGCAGGGAAGTCTTGCATTTACAGGAAATTTAAACCTGTATATGGGGCAATTAGCGGCAGGAGCAACTATTTTGGCCCAGGAGCGTTTTGATCCAAGGCTGTGGATCCGAAATATAAAACAGTGGCAGGCAAATGGTATCTACCTGATCCCGGCAAAACTGCGGGCATTATATCAGGCATTATGCCATGAAAAACAGGCACCTCTGCCAGAGATCCGGACCATCTTAAGCGGTTCTCAGAGCCTTGGAAAAGAAGAGGTAGCACAGTTAAAACAGTTTTTTACAGAGGCAGAGATCACGCTTTATTACGGTGCCAGTGAGTTAAGCTATGTTACCTATATCCGTGATACACAGATGAATGACGATAAGACCAGGATCGGAAGGCCGTTTCCGGGAATTGATGTGCAGCTGGAAGACGGAAGGCTTATGGTAAATACGAAATGGGGTGTGATCGGAACAGGAAAAGAAGCAAGTGCAGGAGATTATGCCCATTTGGATGAGGAAGGTTATTTTTGTTTTGATGGCAGAAAGGATGATATTTGCAGCATCAATGGCCAGAAGATCTCCTGTATCCGTGTAGAACAGGCGATCCTTTCACTGGGGATCGGGGCAGAGGCAGCAGTAAAACCGGTAGAGCGACAGGGACGGCAGTATCTGGCTGCCTGGATCGTGCCAAAAGAGAAAGAAAGGGGAAAAGATCTGGAAAAAAGACGGGAGAGATCCGCAGTCAGTTAAAAACAATCCTTTCCCAGGGTGAGATCCCAAAGTTTTTCTTTTTTGAGGATACACTTCCTGTAAATGAAAGTGGAAAAGTGTTAAAACGGTTATTGGAGTAATCATTGTATTTTCAGTTTTGTTATGGCATAATTAAATATCAGGAAAGTTTTACACCGGTCCCTGGTTGTCAGGACCGGTTCCTTTTGCTGTAAATGGATTTACAAGCAAGATGTATTCTTAAAATAAAGCAATTTGGGAGTACAGCAGGGATAAAGGGAGGAAAAATATGTATCAGCTGGTGATCGTAGATGATGAGGATAAGATCGTAGAAGGAATAGCAAATCTGTTTCCATGGGAACAGTTAGGATTTCAGGTAACGTGGTTCAGCAGCTTTAAAGGCATTGGAATACGTAAAGACCCATCAGGTCCATGTGCTTATGAGTGATATTGAAATGCCGGAGATGAACGGGTTAGAGCTTTGTAAACAGCTTCAGGACAGTGACATCAAGATCGTATTTATCAGCAGCCATCAGAATTATGAGTATTTCCGGTATGCCATCCAGTACCGGGTAGAAGATTATCTGTTAAAGCCTATCAAAAGCGGTGATATTTTAAATTGCTTTGGAAAAATACGGCAGCAGTTAGATGAGAAATACGCAGTTACCCAGGAAACACCGGTAACTTATTACGACCAGGTGATCTCCAAAGTAAAAGAGTACATAAAAGAAAATTATAAAGAGGCTTCTCTGGAAGATGCGGCAGTCCAGGTGTCTTTAAGCCCCAGTTATCTGTCCCGTATTTTCAAGGAAAAATGCGGTATGGGATTTTCTGATTATCTTACTAAGACAAGAATGGAAAAAGCCTGTGAGCTGTTAGGGGACATTCAATATAAAAGTTATGATATTGCTTATTATATCGGCTATGATAATCCCAAGAACTTTTCCAGGGCTTTTAAGGCCTATTTTGGAATGACTCCCAAGGAATACAGAAACGGAAAGGTGCTTGAAAAGGGATGAAACGAAAATTTTTTATACGCCGTTTTCTTCGGTATCTCATGCTTTTAATGGTGCCTACCATCCTGATCTTTTCCTTTGCCATGATCTCCTTTAATTATCAGCTGGACCGGTCCTTAGATGCCAGGGCAAAGAATACTCTTTCCAGTGTAAATAACAGTCTGGAGATGATGGTCAGCAATGTAGCGTATCAAAATGAACAGCTGACCAATAATGCTTATACGTTGATCGCGTTAAAACGACTGATGAAGAGGGAGACCAGGATCCCTTACAGTGACGCGATCTATCTGCGAAATATTAAATCCACGTTAAGCAGTATTATACGGGCTTACCCATATATCCAGTCGGTTTATCTGTATCTGGATGGGTATAACAACTATTTTTCTTCAGATTATGGACTGGAGCAGCTGCAGCCTAAAGGAAAGAACACTGGTACAGCAGTTACCGTTCCATGAGATCGGACGAAGAAAGTCTGATGGAGACCAGGGCAGCGGCAGATACAGGTTATGGGCGCAGCATGATCACCATTTACCAGAAAATGAAGCTGCAAAAAGGCGTAGTGGTCATGAATATTGATGTAGGCGCTTATCTGGCAAGTCTGGACGCGATCCTGCAAAAAGACAATGAAACGGTTCTTTATCTGGATAAAAAGAGACCAGCTGATCCTTGCCTGGAATGATGAAAACGGGGCAGCAGACAGTTTTAGCGGTACAGAGTTTAAAAACAGCGGACAGGAAAACAGCTGGAAAAAGATCAATGGAAAATCCTATCTGGTCCATACGGCTGTCAATGATCAGTATGACCTTCTCCTTGTGTCCCTGATCTCCAGGCAGGCGAAAATGAACAATATCATCCAGGTGGCAGGGGCTTTCCTGGCAGTATTTGTGTTAAATACCATTGCCATGATGGCATTAGCCTATACTACCACTGTGCGTACCTTCCGCCAGATCGAGTATATGATCCAGGTATTTTATGATGCGGAAAGCGGAGTTTATCCTTCCGAACCCCGTCAGGAAGTAAAAGATGAGTATGATATTCTTATGAATAATATCATCTATCTGTTTTTAAACACAGTAAAGCTGCAGACAGAACTGACAGAGAAACGCCATAATCAGGAAGTGGCAGAACTGACAGCCCTTCAGTTACAGATCAACCCGCATTTTCTCTTTAATACCTTACAGACCCTTCAATTTCAGGTACAGTCCGGTGCTTCTTCGGAAGAGTCAGTGACGATCCTGGAATATTTATCGGATATTTTAAATACGCACTGGCAGATGCCACAGAAACGATCAGCCTCAGGGAAGAATTGTTGTATTTAAAGAAATATGTGGCGATCCGGAAATTCCGTTTTGGGGAGAAATTTATCATCTATTATGAGGTAGATGAGGAACTGATGGATCTGCGGGTGTTCCGTCTGATGCTCCAGCCATTAGTAGAAAACAGTATTTTACATGGTGTGCGTTATAAAGAAGACAGGGGTTATATTAAAGTCCAGATCTTCTGCCGCGGCGGCAAGGTCTATTTCCGTGTGGTTGACAATGGGGTGGGAATGGACAAGGCAGAAACCAAACGTCTCAGAGACTCCATGAAGGAGATCAATGTCCATCACATCGGCCTTGCAAATGTAAACAGCCGTTTAAAGCTTCATTTTGGGGATGAGTCCGGGATCCGGATCCGCAGCAAAAAGGGAATGGGCTGTGTAATGGAATTTTGCCTGCCGGAAAGTGCTGTCCGACCGGAACAGACAGATCTGAAAGTAGAAATTTAAAAACAAAGAATGAATAAAAATCAAAAGAAATGATACCTTTGCAAAAACGGTAAAAATGAATAAAAATGAAAAAGCCGGTTCCTTTCGGTTTAGGAAAATTTACTACAATAAGATCATCAAATGAAAGAAAAGAGAGGATTCGGTTATGAAGAAAAGACTTGTGAGCGTAGCATTGGTAGCTGCATTAGCAGCAGGTACTCTGGCAGGATGTGGAAGTTCATCCTCAGGAGACAACACACAGGCTGCTGCTGGTGGAGAGACAGCAGGCAAAGGCGGCAGCTCTGATGAAAACATCACCCTTCGTTTTGCATGGTGGGGCGGTGATGAAAGAAATGAGGCTACCTTAAAGGTGATCGAGCAGTTTGAGGCAGCTCATCCAAACATCACCATTGAAGCTGAGTACGGCGGCAGCGATGGTTACCATGATAAACTGGCAACCCAGCTGGCATCCGGAACAGCAGCAGACATTGTTCAGGTAGACCCGGAAGTGTTCCCAACTTATGTATCTACAGGTGACTACTTCATCGATTATAAAGATTACGATATGGATCTTTCAAACTTCGATGAGAATTACATTTCCCTGGAGATCAACGGACGCTATGATGGAAAGCAGTTAGGACTTCCAACTGGTATTTCCGGTTCCGGTATGCTGGTAAACAAAGACCTGGCAGATGCCATTGGTATTGATTTCTCCCAGCCATATACCTGGAGCGATCTGATCGACATGGGTAAGAAAGTCCGCGAATATGACGACAGCATGTATCTGCTGTGCGCAAACAAAGAATATCTTGTAAACATGGTTGTATTCAACTATGGAAAGCAGCTTCTTGGAAAGACCTTCTTTGACGCAGACACAAAGACACTGAACTTAACAGAAGATGATCTTAAGACGGTATATGAATATGTAAAGCAGCTGTATGATGAAGAAGTAGTTGCACCTGCTTCCTATCAGGCATCTTACACAGGTGACAACCTGCAGTCTGATACCAACTGGATCGCCGGCAAGTATGTAGCAGCTCCAACTTACATCTCTACTATTGATGTTATGGTTGCAGCAAATCCGGAAGCAAACTACATGATGGGACAGCTTCCAGTATTAGACGGCGCTACTGAAAAGGGCTGGGCATCCAATACTCCTCAGGTAATTGCTATTACAAAGACCTGTGAGCATCCGGAAGCAGCAGTAGAGTTTATGAATTACTTCTACAATGATGATACTGCATTAGAGACCTTAGGGGCAACAAGAAGCGTTCCTCCAACAGAGAAAGCAAGAAAGATCTGCTCTGACAAGGGAATTTTAAGTGAGATCACCATGGAAGGTGCTGATATTGCAGCAGCTATGGGCGGAACTCCAAATGATAAGATTTCTTCTTCCCAGGAGTCCAAGACCATTCTTTTTGACTCAGTAGAGACCATTGGTTACGGCGCAAGCACCCCCAGAGGAAGCTGCAGCTGATACCATCAACCTGCTGTCTGGTCTGGAGCAGTAATAAGCATTTGATCATAAACAGAGAGTGCCGCAAAAAGGACACGAAAGTATTTTGCGGCGCTCTTTTTCTGCCTATAGGAGGTCATTATGAACAGGAAAAAACCATGAAAAGGGAATATCAGGCATACCTGTATATCCTTCCCTGGATCTTAGGCTTTGCCATTCTTCAGCTTTATCCTTTTGTTTCATCTTTTATTTATTCTTTTACAGATTATACTGTTGGTGCAAAGGCAACCTTCCAGGGTCTTGCAAACTACAAAAAGTTATTTACCCAGGATAAGGAATTCTGGAATTCTTTAAAAGTAACGATCCTTTTTGCGCTGTATACAGTTCCTGGAAAACTGATCATGGCCTTAGCAGTTGCCATGTTCTTAAACAGAGATTTAAAAGGTATCAACCTGATCCGTACTTTATACTATATTCCGTCTCTTTTTGGCGGAAGTGTAGCAGTAGCACTGTTATGGAGACTGATGTTCCTGGACAATGGTGTGATCAACGCTATTTTAAGCGCCCTTTCATCTGCCGGTGATCCAGTGGTTAGGTGATACACGCTATGCACTGCGGACTATATGTATGCTGGAGATATGGCAGTTTGGTTCTTCCATGGTCATGTTCTTGGCAGCATTAAAGCAGGTTCCACGCTCCCTTTACGAAGCAGCAGAGATCGACGGCGCCGGAAAAGTAACACGTTTCTTCCATATTACACTGCCACAGATTTCCCCGATCATTTTCTTCAACCTGATCAACCAGACCATCCAGGCACTGCAGAACTTTACTTCCGCACAGGTCATTACAGAAGGCGGACCGTTAAAGTCCACTTATGTACTGGGACTGAAACTGTACAAAGAAGGTTTCTCCTATTTTAAAATGGGATACGCAAGTGCTATTTCATGGGTCGTATTTGCAGCAATCATGATCTTTACCCTGGCGATCTTCGCATCTTCCAAGCTGTGGGTACATTATGCCGATGAATAAAAGGAGGTAAATTATTATGAAACAGTCAAAACACAGAACCGCTAAACTGGTTCGTGACTATCTGATCATATTTGTGATCGGTGCCGTTTTACTGTATCCGATCATCTGGATGTTATTTGCATCCTTTAAGTCCAATGACGAGATCTTTGGTTCCATCCGTTTACTGCCTCAGAATTTCAGCTTTAAATATTTTATTGATGGCTGGAAGGGCAGTGGTAAGGCAACTTACACCAACTTCTTTATTAACACCTTTTTACTGGTGATCCCAACTACCATCTTTACAGTTATGTCAAGTGCCCTGGTTGCTTATGGATTTGCCAGATTTCAGTTCCCTGGAAAGAAGATCCTGTTTGTACTGCTTATTGCAATGTTGATGCTGCCAAACTCCGTAGTCATCATTCCTCGTTATACTTTATACAACAAGTTTAACTGGATCAATACTTACATGCCATTTTATGCACCTGCGTTGTTATGCTGTAATGCTTTCTTCCCGTATATGTTGATCCAGTTCCTGAGGGGACTGCCAAGAGATCTGGATGAGTCCGCATACATTGACGGCTGCGGAACCTTCAAGACCTTTACCCATATTTTACTGCCTCTGATGAAGCCGTCATTATTCTCTGCAGGTCTGTTCCAGTTCTTATGGACCTACAATGATTACTTTAATTCACTGGTATTTATCAACTCTGTTAAGAAGTTCCCGATCTCTCTGGCACTTCGTATGTCACTGGATGCGGAGTCTGTTGTACAGTGGGGCAAGGTAATGGCAATGGCTTTCGTAGCAGTTGTTCCTGTTATCCTGCTGTTCTTTGCAGCACAGAGATATTTCGTAGAAGGTATTGCAACCAGCGGTTTAAAGGGTTGATGTATTAGTTAAAAAGTTTAAGAAAATGAGCATGAAAAGGAGAAGCAGAACATGAAAGTAATAAATCCTGTACTTCCCGGTTTTAATCCGGATCCATCCCTGGTGAGAGTGGGAGATGATTATTATATTGCTACATCTACATTTGAATGGTTTCCGGGCATCTGTATCCATCATTCAAAAGATCTGGTAAACTGGGAGATCCTTTCCTATGCTCTTACAGATGAGACTAAATTTGACATAAAGGGAATGGACACTGCCTGCGGCATCTGGGCGCAAACCTTACTTATGATAATGGTACTTTTTATCTGATCTATACCATTGTATATACTAACCGCCATCGTTTTAAAGATACCCACAATTTTATGGTAACTGCCACAGATCCTCAGGGTCCATGGTCAGACCCCATCCCTCTCAATAAAATGGGCTTTGATCCCTCTCTCTTTCATGATCCTGATGGTACCAAGTGGCTGGTGAACATGCTTTTTGATTACAGATTGGATCACAAACGTTTTGGCGGCGTAGGTGTACAGCAGTACGATCCAAAGACCAAAACTGGTAGGACCGATCTATAATGTATTTAAGGGCAGCGATAAGGGAACCACAGAAGGTCCGAACATTTTCTATCATAATGGCTGGTATTATCTGGTAACAGCAGAAGGAGGCACAGAATTTAAACACTGCGTGACCATGTGCCGTTCCAGGAAACTGACTGGTCCTTATGAGATCAGCCTTATGCGCCGGTCCTTACATCTTTTGGAAAAGATGTACAGTTAAAACGTGCCGGACATGGCCAGATTATCCAGGGAAAAGATGGAAACTGGTATATGGCTCATCTCTGCTCCAGAAGTCTGGATGACTGCAGTATTGTTGGCCGTGAAACAGCCATCCAGAACATGACTCTTACAGAAGACGGCTGGTTTAAGCTGTCTGCAAATGATACCGCATCTCCGGAAGATTTCTTTGAGGTGCCGGAAGAGGTGGAAGTAAAATCTGCAAAGTCCGGATTTACAGATTTTGGAAAAGTTACAGAGATCCCGTTGGAGTATATGACATTGCGGCAGAGTGCTAAGACCTGCGGCATCACCATTTCTGACGGAAAGTTGCACATTCAGGGTGGAAATTCCCTGGCTTCCAAATATAACCAGGGATTATTAGTCCGCAGACACCAGCATCATTCCTATGATTTTACAGCGAAAATGGAATTTGCTCCAAGAGATTACTGTCATATGGCCGGACTTGTATGCTATTACAATTATGACAATAATTACTATCTGAACATGTCTGTAGACGATGAAGGAAAACCTTATGTAATGGTAAATGTTTCTGTGAATAAAGAGATCTCCCAGAGTGAAAAAGTATATCTGGGAGAAAATAAAGATCCGGTATACTTAAAAGCAGAAGTAAGAGAGCGGAATGTAACCTTTTTCGTTTCCCAGGACGGAATTTCCTATACCCAGGTGGGAGAGGTACTTGATATGAGAAACCTTTCGGATGAACGGGTGGACGGAAATGGATTTGCCGGAGCTATGGTCGGTGTGACCTGTCAGGATCTTCATGGGGATGGGATCCAGGCAGACTTTGAATGGCTGGACTACAGCGTGTGCAGAGAGTAATTAAGAACATGAAATGAAAATGTGAGATAAAAAAACACATACCAGCGGGATGGGAAAGTCTCTCAGGTATGTGTTTTTGTTTATTTCTGGCTGTCCCGGTACTGGCTGGGAGTACATCCAAAGTATTTTTAAACACTTTCATAAAATAAGAAGGTTCCTGATAGCCGGAAAGCAGCGCTACTTTGGAAACGGGAACATTGCTGTTTTTCAGCAGTTTTTCCGATTCACGCATCCGTTCTTCTAAAACCAGGGCTGTAAAATTGCTTCCTGTGATCTGGCGGATCAGGTCGCTGGCATAGGGAATGCTGATGTGAAAATAAGCGGCAACATCAGGCAGAGTGATTCCTGCTAACTGCTGACAGATCAGCTTGCGCAGCTGGACTTCAAAAGAAGCCTGGTCAATATGTGCTTTTTTATGATCCGTATTTTCCAGTAAAAAAGCTGGCAATGTCTTCTGTAAGCTGGGAACGCATATTAGAAAAATAATGGTCCGAAGAGACACGCAGCCATTTAAAACAGGAAGGGGAAAAATGTTTTATTTTTCTTTATATAGGGATAGGTTTCTTCTGCTTCAGAAACTACCTCATCATCGGACTGCTGATCCAGAGAATGGATTTTCCAGAGATAGCCTGAAGACAGGAGCCAATGGAAAGCCGTCCGGCACTGCCTTTTTATTTCGTTGGTGAGAGTTTCTTCATCTGTACCGTGGATATAAGGAATCCCTTCTTCTAACAGATCATTTAAGTGTTCTCTGTAATCCTCATTTTCAAGTCCAAGAAGATAGATACGCCACAGATCGCAGGGGGCTAAGAATACACCGCCTTTTACCTGAGGACAAAGGGCGATCATACGGGCCGCATTAACACAGCCTAAACTGTGACCGATAAAGAAAATGCGGTTTTTGTCAAAACCATACTGGGTATCATTTAATACAAAATCCAGGACAGCTTTTGTGTCTTCAAAACTTCCCTCAAAGGAAAAATCACCTTCACTTCCCCAACAACCACGATAGAAGAAGATAACAGAAGAGAAGCCGGTCCTGCGTAAAGACTGTGCCAGATCCAGATTTTTCTCATGTCCCGGATAGCCATGGGTGAAGATAAGAACAGGGTGCGGGCCGTTTCCTTCCGCCGTATACACGGTACACAAAATACGTCCTGCCGGTCCATAGACGGCAGGTGCATATAAAGACGCGCCATTTACTGTTTTCATCTGCATTTCCCCTTTGGCAAAGTATATGGGTATTTTAGCATGGGAGAGGAAAAATGTCAAAAAGATGTCAAAAAGGGAAGAGAAGTACTTCAGGCGACAGCAGGAGAGCAGAAACAGAAAATTCCCCGCTGCGTATCAGCGGGGAACCATAAAGAAATCATATTATTTTGCCAGATCTTTAAAAAACTCTGTTACAACATCAGAAACCTCCAGGCGGTAATCTGAGAAGAAGTGATCCGTAGGATATTCAAGAACCTGGATATTTCCACCGCCCAGGGCATCGATCCCGTCTAATAAAGGCTGTAAATGATCTTTTTTCGGTGTACAGATATCCAGTGATCCGGTGATACATAATAACGGCTTTTTGGAAAGAGCAGCAGCCTGATATTCTAAGGCATATTCTTTCTCATGCTCGGTAGCCTCTTTGTAAAGGCATCCTTTTGTAAGGCCTGTCAGCCAGTTTACACTGTCATTTAATACATCTTCCAGGACTTTTGCGTTTTCAGGGTCACTTTGGGCGATCTTTCCGATCCGTCCTACATTACAGGGCATTAAAAGAACAGCACCTTTGATCTCCGGTCTTCTTGCTGCGATCTGTCCGCAGACAAAACCGCCCAGGCTGTGGCCTGCTGCATAGATCTTATCTTTATCAAAGCCATAAGTTGTGTCGTTTAAAATAAAATCAAGAACTGTTTCAGCGTCATCCAGATCATTTTGCAGGGAATAATTTCCGCTGCTTCCCCAACTGCCGCTGTAGTGGAATGTCATTACGTGAAAGCCGGCCCGTCTAAATGCCTGTGCAAGATCCAGGTTCTGTTCACTTCCGGGAATACCATGGAGAAGGAGGATAGTAGGATGGGGACCTTCACCCCCTGCCGTGTATAAGGTAGCAAGGAGCTTTCCATGTTTTCCGGGAATTATGATACCATAAAGATCGGGCCGCTACAACAGGCGCCGAAATGAGTTTCTTTCGCATTCGTATTTTTACAACACATATAAACGGTCCTTTCTGACGTAATTCATGTCTTTAAAAGAACAGACCTAAAATTTGTTCTTATATCATTCTTTGTTCTGTTCTGCTTCAGCAAGTTCTTTTGTTTAAGTCTCTCTTATACCAGTCTTTTCCGTACAGGAAACGGGAAACCAGCATAGAAGCAACTGTATCGCCGCAGGAGTTGATCAGAGTACAGCCTGCATCAAACAGCTGTGTCATCATCATCAGTACCGGAAGGGCGATAACAGGGAAACCAAAGGAAGAGATCAGCATGGTCTCCATAGCAGCACCGCCGCCGGGAACAGAAGATACAGCAACAGAAGCACATACAGCAATGGTCAGTGCAAAGGCATAATCACCAATGCTTCTGAATGGATGTCCAAATAAGGTGCAGCAAAGTACGATCTCGTAAATAGTAGCAAGGCAGGCACCATCCATATGGCAGGTAGCACCAACAGGTACAACAACGGAACTTACAACTCTTGGAACACCTAATTTATCGCAGGCATCCAGCTGCATCGGAAGGGCAGCAGCAGAAGAACGGGTACCAAGTGCAGTCAGTGCAGGTGTTAAGATTTCTTTGAAATAATGTTTTACGCCCCATGGACCGGCAGCGATAAATGCATAAAGTCCAAGAAATACAAAGAAATAAACAAAAACAGTAGGATAATAAATTAAAAGTCCACGTCCATAGCTTTTTAACAGATCGGAACCATATGTACCGGTCAGGTTTGCGAAATAAGCCATCAGACCTAAAGGAGCAGCTTCATTAAGATTGCTACCATTTGTAGAATACCAGGGACATGTTGTTTAACCAGTTTGCAATTTCACGGCCTTTTTCACCAAGGGAAGAAACGGTGACACCAAAGAATACAGTAAATACGATCAGTGCCAGGATATGTCCTCTGGAAATGACATCCGGGAAGTCACCAACTGTAAAAGTATTAACGATCTGGTCACCGATACTGGAAGCAGCTGCCTGTGCAGTAGCATCACCAGCGCCTAACTGAACGGAAGTATCGACACCAAAGATGCCCAATACTACAAACATAAAACTTCCGGCAATGGCTGCAGTCACTACGAAGATCACCAGTGTAAATCCCAGCAGCTTTCCAACGCTCTTTGTATCGCTGATATTAGCGATAGAACTGGAAATTGAGAAGAAAAGCAGCGGAACCAGCAGTACAAACAGCAGGTTCAACCAGATCTGGCCAATTGGATACAGGAATGACGCTTTTTCTCCCATCACCATTCCGATGATGGCGCCTAAAATAACAAAGGCAATAAGGATCAGTGGTTCACGGTAGGCAGAAGCCTGTTTCTTTTTTTCACCCATAGATAATTCCCTCCTTAGAATATTTATGTTACACACACTATAAGAGTTTTCAGACAACTTTTCAATCAACAATTATAGCAATTGAACTGTAATATTTTAAGATATAATGTGTCCAAAAGAAAAATAAGCGACACCGAAGGTGGCATTTATTTTTCTTGGACCATTAACGAACAAATCGTCTGTGTAAGCAGACAGTAGAGCGCAAAGTGCGGAATTTGTGAGTGCAGTTTGAAATTTTAATGATAATATCAGAATTTTCTGAATGTTTGAAATCCTATTGACTTGAAGTCAACTTCAAGCTGTATACTTAAACCAGATACAGACTTTATGTATAAAAAATGTATAGTAAAAACGTATATATAATAGGAGGAAACACTTCATGAGCAATGTAAAACCAGTACCTGGAACAAATGGAAACCAGTATATCCCTTACGATCAGAGAACAGGGGAAGAGTCTGTGGTATATTTCACCAGGGACCTGTCTGCTGCCGGTTTAAAGAAGATCTATGACCGTATCCAGTCCCGTATTACCGGCAAGACCGGCATAAAGCTGCACACCGGCGAAAAGAATGGCCCAAACATCATTCCTCGTCCATGGGTAAAAGAACTGATGGCAGATAAGATGGATGACGCAGTGATCGTTGAGACCAATACTTATTATGAAGGCGACCGTTATACTACAGAGCAGCACAGAGAGACCTTAAAGGTAAATGGCTGGACCTTCTGCCCGGTAGATATTATGGATAAAGATGGAACTGCCATGCTTCCTGTAAAGAACGGAAAGTGGTTTACAGAGATGTCTGTGGGTAGAAATCTGTTAAATTATGAGTCCCTTCTGGTACTGACTCACTTTAAGGGCCATGTAATGGGCGGTTTTGGCGGATCCAACAAGAACATTGGTATCGGCTGTGCAGACGGACGTATTGGTAAGGCTATGATTCATACAGTAGAAGGTTCTGACAATATGTGGAGTATTGCAGAAGAAGAACTGATGGAACGTATCACCGAATCCACCAAGTCTGTTGTAGATCATTTTGGCGAGCATATCGCATTTATCAATGTAATGCGCAACATGTCCCTTTCCTGTGACTGCGAAGGTGTTGTAGCTCTCCCTGTTGTAACTCCTGACGTAGGTATTGTAGCTTCCTTAGACATCCTTGCAGCAGACCAGGTATGTGTAGATATGATCTATGCAATGAAGGAAAATGACCACAAAGACCTGATCGAGCGTATGGAAAGCAGACACAGCTTAAGACAGCTTCTTATATGAAGGAAATGGGAATGGGAAATAACCGCTATAAACTGATCGACCTGGATAATGAAGATGCAGTGATCGATGCAGCAGCTGCTGTAGACGGTGTGGTTCCATTTGGACAGGTGAGAAAAATTCATTATGCAAAAATAATCATAAGATAAATTGCGGTCGGGAAATAAAGACAACAGGATCAAAATGTGCTATGATAAGTGAAGTCTGAAAAGATGGGCGTTAAAATCTGAGATGAGGTTAAAACAATGGATTATCAAGCATTAGAAGAGCATATTAAAGATTCTGTTATGGAAGAGCAGGCGAAGCTGGGATTTCGCAAAGAAGTGATCCGGTTGTATTACCCTGTGGGCATGTTAAATAATCTGTTTGGCACTGCCTGTGATGCAGAAGAAATGCAGCAGGCTCTTGCAGGATTTACAGATTTTGCAAAAGAGCGGCTGGGAGAAGTGACCATCACCCACAAGAAAGACCGTTTCTGTCTGCTCCTTCCGGAAGAAACAAGTATTTATGTTCATGAACATAAAAAAAGAAAATAAATTTAATTC
>ENA-OPZN01000264-OPZN01000264.1-human-gut-metagenome-genome-assembly--contig:-NODE-264-length-19121-cov-3.690534_pt1 | contig 19121 bp, 22 predicted proteins | sample MGYA00242483_ERZ504503 | MGnify/ENA primary metagenome ERZ504503 (study PRJEB26092, sample SAMD00036285) | human gut metagenome | host: Homo sapiens | study: EMG produced TPA metagenomics assembly of... | reverse complement strand
TTCGATTGGGTCAACTGGTACAACAACTTCAGAATCCACTCGACCTTGGGCTACATGAGCCCCGTCGAGTTCAGGGAGGCGGGCCTGATCCTCTCGTAGATTTGTTCAAGAAGGTGTTGCCACATCAATATATGCGCAGGTCAACTCCGGGGCCGGGCCGGATGCGGGGATCGGCGAGTGGACCGTGCGCAGCATCATGAGGCAGGAGGGCCTCGCCGCCCGCGCGCCCAAGAGGAGGAGGCGCTACAGCTCCTATGCGGGCGAGATATCGGAGGCCCCCGGCAACCTGCTGAGGGACGAGGATGGGAAGCACCATTTCGGCGCGAACAGGCCAAACGAGCTGTGGGTCACCGACGTGACGGAGTTCCGCATCCCGGCAGGGAAGGTGTACCTGTCGCCCATCGTGGACTGCTTCGACGGCATGCCGATCAGCTGGTCGTCGTCCACCTCCCCCGACGCCGAGATGGCGAACTCCTCGCTGCTGGAGGCATGCAGGCAGCTGCGCGAGGGCGAGCATCCCAAGGTGCACAGCGACCGCGGCTGCCACTACCGCTGGCCCGGCTGGCTGAGGATATGCGAGGAGCATGGGCTGGTGAGGTCGATGTCCAGGAAGGGGTGCAGCCCGGACAACGCGAGGGCGGAGGGCTTCTTCGGGAGGCTCAAGGTGGAGTTCTTCTAGTGGGCAGGACTGGGTCCGGGGTGACCATGGAGGAGTTCATGGGCAGGCTCGATGCCTACCTGTCGTGGTACCGTGACGGGAGGCTCAAGAGCAATCTGGGCTACATGAGCCCGGCGCAGTACCGTCGGAGCCTGGGACTTGCAGCGTAGGGAACGGTCCAACTTTTCCGCCGCAGCCCCTTCTGCTCAAAAGCTATTGACTAAACACACGCCGCGATGCCGAGCATGCGGCGCACGCCGTCGGAGCCGACGCCGATCGCGGTGACGACGGCCGTTGACTGCACGCGACCGTCCCTCCTGCACTCGACGTACGTGGCGTCGAGGAACAGGTAGGGCACCTCGACTCCGGCCAGGCCGCGCGTCGCGAGCTCGCCGACCTCGGCGTCGAGCGACCTGCACATGGCGCTGACCTGGTCCTTCGAGAGCCCCTCTATGCCCATCTTGCGGGCGATCCGCTCCATCTTCCTCGTCGAGACGCCGTTCGCCCACGACTCCGCGACGGCCCTGTCGGCGCGCGAGTGGCGCTCGATTATCCCCTCGGGGAAGTAGGTCCCGGCCCTCAGCTTGGGTATGCGCAGGGTGATGTCGCCGACGGGGGTGGCAAGGCCGCGCTCGCGGTAGCCGTTGCGCGAGTTCGCCCCGTCCTCGCACAGCATGTCCGCCTGCGCGTCCATCACCTCGTTCACCATCGACTCGAGCAGGGTCCGGGCGAGCTCCCTCATGTCGAGGAGCCCGTCGCCGTGGGTTGGGAGTTGCTGTAAAGTGTCCATTGCGGCCGTTGCCTTTCGAACGAATCCATCTCGTAGCTGATTTGAATTCTAGGCAGCGGCCGTCCCTTTAGCGACCTCCACTTACACCAACATTTCCGACGTGATCAGGCAATTAATGCTTTGTAGATAGACGCTTGAATTCCCATCAGGGAAAATCCTCCCTGGAGACACCGACGACGCTGCGCCCACTTCTTCACACGTCAATCGAGAATCCGTGCAGTACGGCCGATCTTTTCGAAATCTTGGAGCTCTAGGAGAACCGCGGCTCGACCATGCTCGCATCGCGGGCCGCATAGCAAGGCCAACCTACAAAGGGATTGAAAAAGGAGCCTCTCCGTGAGCGTGCCTCACAACTTGACCTAAAAGACGGCAATCGAACAAGCCTCGACTGTAAGAGCCCCTGCGATGCAGTAATCCCACCTCAACAACTCAATCATTGTCGGAATCATCGACACGTTAATTACCTCAACGATCCCATCCGCACCGAGGTATAGCACATAATCGAGGCCATCGGCATTTTCAAATATCCATTTCAGCAAGTTCTTATCACGGCTCAATCGATAATTCGTCAAATGCTCGGGTCTATAGAGATCACCGAATTTGCGCCCTTTTATATTACCCACCTTGATGTTTTCAAACATCTCCAGGCCCGGTTGTGGCATCTCCACCAGAAAAGCTTGGAGCGCAGTCTCGTTCCTCTCAAGATATTTATTTCGGCTATCCATGTGCTTGCACCAGGATGACTTAAACGACGATTCGAGATCGCGGTACTCCGCCATAGGTTGGAAATGCGCCGCGGTTTCCGCTTGAGGCAAAGCCATCGGTGCCGGCACACGCCGCCCCAATCCTTCGGTTAGCCCCCGCACGCGCTTATTGAAAGCAGCTTCTCGCTTTAAATACTCCGACCGCTTCTTTCTGCCAAGTGATGCCGTTACGCGAAAATGCTCGATGAAGCCTTTAGAAGATATGAAATCCGGAAATACGCTTGGCTCCTTATTGGGCTTTACCGAAAACAATAGTTCAGCAAAGCGATCAGTGTCTTCCATAGTGAAGCCGAACATGCGATCGAGGTCGTCGATCTTTTTGCGACCATCAGCATCTCCGCACAAACGCTGCCTAACTTGTTCAAGTGCCCGCTTCTCCGACTCTCCCCTATTGCAGCTCATCAAGCTCCCATCAATAAATCTTGGAGACCTCATACTCGCCCAAAATCGTAAGGAATCGCAGGGGTTCTAATACTGCCGTACGGCTATCTCAGTTGCCTTAGCTCGCCCATCCTCGCATACAGACCGATCTCTGAATTGGACCAATATGGGCAGATCCGCCAGCCCATCAAACCAGGCACATCCCTCTCAAACTTCCTGACCAAAAGCGCCAGCTTACCCTCCGATGAAAAACGATCCCACGCGCAAAAAGCTTGCCGCAACGGCCCCTGTATGCGCTACGTCAATTCCTTTATCTTTTTTGCCGGAACTCCCGCATAGAGGCAATTCGGGTCGCAATCATTAGCAACCACAGACCCAGCCCCTATCACAACACCCCCCCAATTCTCACACCTGGCAGAATGGTGGATCGAGCTCCTATCCAAGCACCGGGCCCCACAATAATATCCTCATAGGTACCTGTGCCTGCCCTACATTCCGACGTTCCAATCTTATGAGAGACACAAATAAACGATACGTCCATTGCAACATACACGTTATCGGAAATCGTGATTTTCGCATCGCCATCCCACCCCGTGTTAAATTGGCAGCGGTAGTTTATAAAACGTTGTTGCCAATTTCCACATTGGGCAAATTGAATTCGGCGCCAGACCTGATGCGTGTATTATCCCCTACTTTAACTCCCAATTTCTTGCATAGATAAACTCTCATTTTCTCGCTATGGCAATGGCGAATCAGGAGTCTGAGCAATGCAGACATGGAACCAGCCCTTCAATCTACGCTCGAGCAAATAGGCTTTTTCAGAGCCGCCCGAACGCACCAGCACTTCAAAGAAAAATTAAACCCACTCATACTGAAATCGAATTCAGGTACATGCATACCGTATTCGCCTGAAATTGCTCAAGGAGCATAGCGATCGCAATGGATACCTCGCGCTCAACGTACGGATGAACGTCCTTTCCTGCCGCTATGGCGCGTGCGAATGTCATGAGTTCATAGCGAATTCCCTCGCCGTCGAGCTGGTAGTAAAACCGCTCGTTCTCGGTGGCGTCTTCGCGACGAATCTCAAAGTAGTCCGTCTTCCACCAAGGTGCCGGCACGTAGATGTACCCCTCTGTGCCAGAAATGACCAGCGATCCTTCCGACTTTACCGCCTTGCCAAAAATGGCAGTACCAACAGCGGTCGGGGTAGACAAGATCGATCTTTCCATACACGTCGAAGCCCGGGGAACTCGAAAGATCACATCTCAACAACCTCGCGTCCTTATAATCAGTTCCCAAAATCTGCAAGATAGGCAGAAGGGCAGTTGGCCCCCAAGCGGTCGAACTCGGCCACGCTCCCTCCGACCCGTTTTTAAGGGCATCTCGGTCAGCGAGGCTCGTGCATGTCGCTTGTATTGAGACAACACGTCCTATTTTGCCGCTCTTGACGAGGAGCAGAAGCCGATGATAGGCGGTGGAGTATGCGGTTTTAATCGCCTCTCGCAGTATCAGGCCACGTGACTCCGCCATGTTAAACAGCTCGCGGCACTTTTTTTTTGCAGAGAGAGCGATGGGAGAGTCGCACAAAACATGCTTTCCCTCGAGCAGGGCTGAGTGTACTTGATTCGCCCTGCAATCCGGATCGGAAGCGATTAGAAACGCATCCATCGTTAGCTCATCGCCAAGCGCGACCGGAGTGCCTTCCTTCATGGTGAGGGTCTTTTTATCAAGTAGGAATGGAGAAATCCCGTTGACATGCTTGCATTCACGTGCGTATTTCTCGGCTATTTGTCCGGTGCCAATAATCCCGATGTCCATAGAAGAGCGTTCTGAGCGTATCTCACTGCTCGACACACCCTCGGTGCGATCAAGATATACAACCTCGCAGTAATCGGAAAGGTAATCGAACTTGCCGCGCCAATCCGATCCGACAGTAAAAACATCGATTCCCAAGCGTTGAATGTCATCGATCTTCTGCCCCTCGTACTCCTCAACAATGATTTCGTCCGCGAGCCCTGTCGCCCTTACCGCTTCCATGCGCTCGGCGAGCGACTGAACGACATTGATTTTTCCCCTCCCGCGATCGAAACTGTCGGCAGTTACTCCAACCACCAGATAGTCCCCCAGCTCTCGCGCCCTTTCGAGCAGTCTCACATGGCCGCGGTGTAACAGGTCGTACGTTCCGTACGTAATTACCTTCTTCATCTCTCGCCTATCCAGTTGTCAAAGTGCCAAGCGTGGGAAATGCCAATTAACCCAACTATCGAGAAGCGATCTCTCTAAACGCTGTAAGCAGAGCAGCTTGATCAGCCTCGCCAATATCGCCGATATGACCCACACGGAACACATCGTCGGTATGTTCTCCGCCGTTAGGGCAAAACCAGATGCCGTAATCTGACTTAGCCGCGTTAACAATCGCGCGAGCGTCCCCGGCGGGCGCCCACAAGGCCGTCACCGCATTGGACGGCGATACCGGCACCTGTTTAAAACCAAGATCAAACGCAAGGCTCCTGAAGCCCGTCGCTCGTGCAACAATGCGGGAGCGCTCGGCAACTATTCCTTCCGATGCGAGAGCCTTCAGACGGACATTGAGCTGCATAAGCGTCGCAACAGCCGGGCGTCCAAGGTGTTTGCCCGCGCTCACCGTTCGAAAGTGCCTGCTTTAAGCTGAGATACAGGCAGCGTTCGGGGTGCTCTTCCACCCGATCTTGAGCTCGACGAGACAACGCCACTATCGCGATACCCGGGTGACAAGCAAGGGCCTTTTGCGAGCCCGTAATCACCACATCCGCCCCGAGCCTTGCCATATCAAGCTCGTCGGCGATAAATGCGCTGATTGCATCGACGATCAACAGGATTCCATGGGCTTTGCAGAAATCTGAGATCACACTCATGTCGTACAGAAGGCCGGAGGATGTTTCGTGCATGTTGACCACAAGCGCCGTTGCGCCACCGGCAACCAGCTCAAGATCCGACACGCCAATTTGCGAGCCGAATCCGGGCTTAACCTCCGCGACATCGCTGCCATGTAACCGACACAGGTCGGTAAAGCGTTGCCCAAAGCTCCCGCCGTTCACCGCAATCACCCGATCAGAAGGTGACAAAACGTTCATGACGACAGACTCCATTGCCCCCGTTCCCGAGCAGGTAAGAAATACGCACCTTGCGTCCTTTGGAGAGGAAAGCAAGTCGAGCATAACCCCCTCGTTCTCAAGCAACATCGCGGAGAACTCGGGCGTTCGAAAATAAGGGGCGCTCTTGCCGGAGACGGAGAGAACCTCTTCTTCCGACATGACTGGTCCAACAGTGAAATTAAGCATGGCATTCTCTCCCAAAACAGGGCACTTTCTCCAACTTGGCCACATGGGCGACAATTTCCCAGCCCTGCTTTTCATACCAGGGAATCAAAGCCGGGATATAACAGTACGCAAACGGGATTTTTCCACGTAACCTTGCATCGAACACAAGATCAGCTAAAACCACCGCACCATCCCCCTTTTGGGACCCCTTCCCCGCCTTCACTCCACCAATTACGGCAAGGTCGGAAGATTCACCATATGTGGCCGCATGCGCAACAATGGCACCATCTCTCTCGATTACCATGCTTCGGCAGCCTTGTGATTTTTCCCTCTCGACCAGCTGAGAGTAAAGTTCGTCAACTTCATAGTGCTTGCCAATTTCCGAGTCTCCGCAAATAAGTTTTGCCACAGAGAGTAACTCTTCACGCGATGCCCTGCGTGCCATGCCGGAAGCAGATGCCGCTTTGGGCGCACGCATGACGACTCCGGGTACCAAGGAGTAGCTGCCAAGGAATGGCAATAAGGCCGAGGCGATTGCCCTATTGCACTGCACCATGTCCAAACGTTGGGAACAAATCCACGATGCCGCTCCCTGTATCATCGAGTCCGAGACACCATCATCCGCGACGATATGGCCACCAGAATGATATCTATATACCACCAGGCGATAGACGTCTCCCAGCTGCACCGCGCCACATGAAATATCGCTGCCGGCAACACCGAGCGTCTCGTAATCTATCTTTAGATAGGGTGTCTCGTGCAGCTTTCCGTCAATATAATCACTTAACGGCTGAGTTTTGGATTTCACCGGCTCGAGCTTTTGAATCGTCATCAGTCAATCCTCCACGCCTTGTACGAATGAGTAACTCGAGCGGACTCTGGCGGAAGAACCATATAGTCCCCGTACCACTGTCTTAAGCCCGCATCCCAACACGACATTGCCGGAAATTGCCGACCCTCAAACTCCAACAGAACGCTTGATTCGTAATCGCCCTTAGGCAGTGCCCAGCTTTTTGTCAGTCCGGCGGCATAGCTGGTAACATAAGTCGCCTTGTCGTAACCGGGCGTGATGCTCAAACGCTCCAAATATGACATCATGTGACGTTTCGCGCGCTTCTCATCAAGAAGAACACAACCCAAGTTCTTAACCATACCTTTAATTTTGCCGTCTTCCTCAGCAGCTCCGTAAAACGACCAGTCAGACAACATTTGCATCCTGCAGAACTTCTCTTGGTTTTTTGGCGCTCATTCTCACGAGATGGAGCACCATCAACTGGAAAAATATCCATCCACAAGCGCCCCTCGTAGACTCCAGCAGAAATTGGTTCCTGTGCAGCTATTCCTAAATTGACGTATTTGCAGAACGGACAAGAGTAGCCGTCGGATTCGGGAAGAACAAGCCCATAGCCGTTTGGTATCGACGCTGCAAGCGACAGTAGTTCCATATAGTCCGGACGAGGCATACAAACATCAAGGTCGTCATCCCAAGGAATAAATCCCCCGTGCCTTACGGCTCCGAGCAGGGTTCCTGCATATAAGGAATATCTAAGCTCGTGAATCCGGCAGAACTCATCGAAGGAAGTTAAGACTTCGATGAGCTCATTTCTGATTTCTTGGGTTGTCAGATAGTTCATGTCGGCCCTTGCTCCTTCCAGTCTTGTTGTTGGCATTTACAACCTCCAGATGAATCGAAATGTTCCTTGGAGTAACTGTTTTTCACGCTCCAGCCTTGTCCGTTGCTCAGACGCAGCACAACATCTAGTCAATTTACTTCCCAATGCAACCCTTGATTATGTTCAGTCGCACGCGAACAACCTTCGAACAACGGCTGTTACCGCTCCTGCGCGTGGTAGCGGGCCTCGGTGGCCTCTTTTGGCGGGGCGCCACCAGACCTCGTTAGCGCGGTACCACTTGATGGTCTCCGCGAGTCCTGCGGCGAAGTCCGTGTGCGCCGGAACCCAACCCAGCTCGCGGCGGAGCTTGGAGCTGTCGATGGCGTAGCGGCGGTCGTGGCCGGGCGATCGCGGACCCAGTCGAAGTCGTCCTCGGGCGGCCGAAGGCGCGCAGGATCTCGCGCAGGACCGCGAGGTTGTCGCGCTCGCCGTCGGCGCCGATGAGGTAGGTCTCCCCTATGCGGCCCCTCGTCAGGATGCGCCATACTGCCGAGCTGTGGTCCTCGGTGTGGATCCAGTCGCGGACGTTGCGGCCGTCGCCGTAGAGCCTCGGGCGCACCCCGTCGATCAGGTTGGTCACCTGCCTGGGGATGAACTTCTCCACGTGCTGGTAGGGCCCGTAGTTGTTGGAGCAGTTGGAGATGGTCGCGCGCAGGCCGAACGTCCTCACCCAGGCGCGCACGAGCATGTCGGAGGCTGCCTTGGTGGAGCTGTAGGGAGAGCTCGGGTTGTACGGCGTCTCCTCGGTGAAGCGAGCGGGGTCGCCCAGCGCCAGGTCGCCGTAGACCTCGTCGGTGGAGACGTGGTGGTAGCGCACATCGTATTTGCGGCACGCCTCGATCAGGGTGTAGGTTCCCCGGACGTTGGTCTCCAGGAAGGGCGAGGGGTCGGCGATGGAGTTGTCGTTGTGGGACTCGGCGGCGTAGTGCACCACGCGTCGGCCCGGCCGACCAGGCGGTCCACCAGCGCGGCGTCGCAGATGTCGCCGACCACGAGCTCGACGCGGCTCGAGGGAAGCCCCGCGATGTTCTCGGGGTTGCCGGCGTAGGTGAGCTTGTCCAGCACGGTGACGTGCACGCCGGGGTGCTCGCGCACCACATGGTGGACGAAGTTGCTGCCGATGAAGCCGCAGCCGCCGGTGACGACGATGTTCTTGGGCTTTGTGGTCTTATCTCTCATTTCCAATCTCCTTATTTCTTACTTCTAGCAGATATCCAGATATATGGTCTATCGATAAGGTTCCCGCAGTTCGTAAGTATGGCTTGTTCGCCAACGCTTTAGAAGCAACATCATCATCCGTCAGGTGAGCTCAAAATGCCTATCTATGTAGACCGACGCTATTCGACTACTCCACACGAACGTTCGCCACAATAGCGGACACGCAGTCACCAATCTCCGTGCTACTCCTCCCCAGTCTAAACTCAACCCATTCAGCCCCTGAGATGTCTAGGCCATCGAGCTGAATTGGAGCAGTTGAGCGACTCATTTCTGGTGAGGTGTAAATACTTTGATATTCAGGCGAATCAGCATATTTAACTAATATATCCAGCAGAACCTCCCGACCGCTTCCTTCAGGCGACACATCAGACGGCGCTATGGTTAGGCTCATGCGTGAATATTTGTTACCAAGATAATAGGCGGCATACCCATAATCATCGGGAGCCCAATAGCTCAAATAGGAGCAATCCCCCGCTTGATATCGATTTCCAAGGCTATCTGTCATGAACTCTTCATTCATCTCAAACCGATTGGAATCAACAACCTTCTCTTTTAAGAGATTCTTTATCGCCTCATGCTCTCCTTTGGATTCACTCGAAGCAGGTTCCAGTTTATTTAAGCGATCCTCCATGCCATCAATTTGTTGTTTGAGCGTTTCAAGCTCATCTCGGAGCGCACTGTTGTCTCCTTTGAGTTGCGTAACATCTTCGCCATTTATCACGAAGCTAAATACCTGCGGAGAGAAAAAGCTCACAATGAGACTCACCGCGCTTGCAATTATTACACCAACTACCCCCTGTAAACCTGACTCAAGTAGCCTACGTTTACTGGAGGGAATGGAATTAACTGGTTGATTGTCCTGCGACGAACCATGGACTTCAGACGTCTCATTCTGACTTTTATGCTGTCGATCCATGAATCTCCCTTTACAAAGATTGCGAATTAAGAAAATGGTCTATTTTCTCGGCGGAAGAGGACAATCCCTCTTCGGCAACCGCAATAAGGTAGCGCCCGTAATCAGTCTTTCCCATTGTTTTCCTAGGAATAAAGTGCCTCGCATTAATGAAACCACGCCTGAAAGCCACTTCCTCGATACAACCAATGTAGTACCCTTGGCGCGATTCAACGGCCTCAACATACTCGGCAGCCTTCAATAAACCTTCGGGCGTTCCAGTATCCAGCCATGCCATTCCGCGCCCCATAAGCTCCACAGAGAGTTGACCACGATTGAGATAGAAACTATTGACGTCAGTGATCTCCAGCTCTCCACGAGAACTAGGCTCCACCCCAGCTGCAACTTCGGAAACCGATCCGTCGTAGAAATACAATCCGGGAACAGCATAGTTCGATTTCGGTTTGCTGGGCTTTTCCTCAATGCCGAGCTCACGCCCCTCATCGTCAAACTCGACAACACCAAACGCTCGCGGATCCTTCACTGGATAGCCGAATACAACGGCGCCTCCCTCAACTTCCACCTTTTTCCTAGCCCGCCTCAGAAGACATGTAAGATCTTGACCATGAAACAGGTTGTCACCCAGAACAAGCGCGCAAGGTTCATGCGCGAGAAACTCTTCACCAATGGTGAACGCCTCCGCCAGACCTCGTGGCTCCCTCTGCACGGCGTATTCGATTCGCATGCCAAGTTCAGAACCGTCATCTAACAAATTTCGAAACACCGGTAGATCGCGAGGAGTCGAGATGATGAGAATCTCGCGTATGCCCGCAAGCATCAAAACGCTCAGCGGATAATAAACGAGTGGCTTATCGTAAATAGGCAACAACTGCTTGCTCACCGCTTTTGTAACGGGATGTAGCCGTGTTCCCGAGCCACCTGCAAGTATTATTCCCTTCATTTCCTATCTATCCCTCCATTGATCAAATTTAAATAACGCCTGTGATTCTTTACCAATCAGACTGATTCATTTTTCAACTCGTCCATATGCCCATTGACTGAACCTTATCCTTCAGAATCGGCATCGCATAGTGAAGTCTTAATCCGAGCATTAATGCCTCAGTAATACAGCGAATAACGCATATCAGGTGCATGTTAGCCATACCCAAGACAGAGACAAGCAGCAGCGACACAATGCAGAAAATGGCGCTAACAACGGTCGAATGAGTAACTTCCGCAACCTTTCCAGCGGATCCAAGCACGGGCCATCCAAGCAGCATTCCGAAAAAACTAAAAACTAGCAGTGGACTCACCCAAACCAAAACCCAAGATCCTGCCAAATACTGTTCTCCGCCCAAAACGAGCATGATATGTTTTGAAAGGATACAGAAAGCAGCTGTTCCCACTGCGACACAAGGCAATGCCAAAAGACTTAACCTTTTTGCGAAATGGTAGTCGCCAGTATTTACCATGTGAGGATAAAGGCTGTTGATAATTGGCTCGTACAGCGCCTGCACCGCCGTCACGGCTGTCATAGAGAGAGACCAGTAAGATATTTGAGCCGTATCCGTTACAACTACTCCAATTAGAAGCGTTGTGAAACCCGAGAATACACTTGCAGCCATATTGGAAAAACAATACAGTCCAGAGGTCTTTAGCTCGGAAAGCGCCTCACGCAGCGGGACGATGGTGATTGATGTTCCAAACCTATTCCTTGCCGCAGCAAATGACCAAACAAGTGCAATGCCGTTTGAAACAATATCAAGCAGCGGAATCCACATGATATCGGCTGACGAACTCACTAAAACAAAGGTGAGAACCGTGGAGATGCTTTTTGAAACCAAGAAGCGTATCGTAATCGGACCCATATCCTCATGGCCTTGAAAAAGGAAATCTGGCACCAGCCCCTTGCCGCAGACTGCAATAAACGCAAGGAAAACATATGGTAGATTTGTTTTCGTAATCGGTAAAACTGATGCTGCACCCATGGCGACCGCACTTGCCACAATGCACAGAACCACGCGAGCCTCCGTCACCGCGCCAATTACGCGATTCTCTGCCTCAACCGATTCTGCCCTCGCAATTTTCTTAGTTCCCGATAGGTTGAAACCAAAATCTATAAATACTTGCACAAACGACATGAACGACACAAGGTAGGCGTAGAACGCGTAGCCCGTCGGCTCCAACACTCGAGTAAGGTACGGTAGCGTCGCAAGTGGAAACAGATACTTAACCACCTGTAAGCCATACTGCCATATTGCATTTTTATAGAAAGGGGCATGAGCATTGGACATGGATTTAACCACTGTTTTCGTTCGGGGGGATGTTTGCATAACCAGACACGGACTACTCAAAAAGCCCGATGCCAATAACGTAAGGGAGCATATCGTCTTGGTTTTCTGTAAGCTGTGCGACAAACCAAACAGCAAGAATCAAGAAAATGCCGAGTTTTAATAGCTGCGCCCATCCCTTTCCGTATTGTCAACAACCGAGGAATCATCGAAATGTGACCGGGTAAACAGAACAAAGAAGTCTATTGATAAGAGGCTCGCTCCATACACAAGACCAACTACACCAGAAACGACGCATAGAGGAAATAGAATGAAAATCCTGTCATCGTTGCACGAGGCGCCGTCTCGATGGCCAAAAGATGCAATTCCGAAAATGGAAATACCTAGGAGTGCAGCATAGAGGTACCTAATGCGCCCCGCCCCTAGCCCAGAAAAGATTGCAGCATTCTGGACTCCATTGTACATGGAATAAATAGGGAACAACCGCATAAATACATCTGAGAGAACGACCAGAGCAGAGCTAAAAAAGGCTGCAACAGATAATACGATTAATAGGCTCTTTCTGTTATGCCTCCCATTCCGAATATATAATGCAGCAATAACACATGGGAAGATCATTAAAGCTGTAGCATGAATTCCAAGAGCAATTACAATGAGGATCCATGCGCGGATTTTTCTGACTCCATAGAGACAGAAATCTAAATACGCATTAAGTGCAAGGGCGACCGCAACATACTGCCTCATGCCGTTGAGACTCTGAAAGAACATTCCAAGACAAACATACACTAATATCGATATAAGAGGTCTATTTGATGATCGCTTAATAAAATATGCAATACCGATATTTGTGATCAATGCATTAAAAAGTAGCAACGCCTGATGAGAGAACCCAATCCTTCCAAGTACCCAAGCATATGAGACATAAACTGGAGCCGTTATTGTTGAGATAGGGAATGCATCACTTAAGTCGGAACAGCCTGCGATTCGATAGTACATGTTGCTATACAGCAACGTATCGGTACCTACGGTTAGCCCACGAAATCCGGCCACCAGTGTCATAACCAGCGCAATGACAACAAGCCCCGCGTCCTCACTGCCTTTCACGCGTGCCACATTAAGGACAATAAAAAATAGGCTTATAAGTATTAATGAAATGTACGGAAGCATAACCTTAATGAGACCATCCTATTGGGCATTCAGCAGCAATCGATATACGTCACAAAAACTCTAAATGGAGCACGACCCATTTTCAAATTTAACAGCAGCGATCTTTTCTCGTTTTCTGGCACCAGGGTCATGGATTACCGTCGAGGAATATCTCTGCAGTTCCCCCCACAACTCCACCTGAGCCTCTTTATCCGCCTTGGGGATCTGGGAGAAAACAACACGGCAGATAGCAAAGCAGCGGGAACACACCGCGTCGGATAGCCGGGGATACCACAATTCCATGTTACGCCGCATGCGTCTTTGTTATCTCTATACAGCTTTCCATTTTTTTGTAGTTAAACGCGCCGCGCATAATGCTAGTAGAGCGTTGCCGATAAGCATATAAATCCGTCGCCTCCAAAACAGCGACCCCTTTGCACTCGTGTGCAAATCTATATGCCGTTTCATCGTCCTCGTAATACAACCCCTCTGGGAAATATATTGTTTCAGCTAGCTCACGTGTATATAAACGCCAAACAGCGCCAGCCCAGCTTTTTGATAAAGTATTTCTTCCTGATATTGTTCACCTGTCAAAACTTTATATTCAAGCGAAGCGTCCAGGTCGTTCCGAGCACTGGCTCCGACCCGTCAAAAACTCCTCACCATGCCGCATGGTTGCCATCTTCATTTCAGATTGCTCGATAGCCCGATACAGCGCCTCATAGAAAACAGGAGATATGAAATCATCGCTATCAATAAAGCCTATGTAGTCACCATGGGAAGCCTTTACCCCTGTGTTGCGCGCGGCGCTAAGGCCGCCGTTTTGCCGATGGATAGCCTTGATGCAATCGTGTTCACTCGCATATTTGTCGCATATTGATGAGCTCGCATCAGTGGAGCCATCGTCGACTAACATGATTTCTATGTTTGGATAAGTTTGACCTAAAATGCTTCCGATGCATTCTTCAAGATACTGCTCAACGTTGTACACGGGGACAACGACTGAGATTAAAGGATACGGTTTGTCTTCAGCTAGCTTCTTGTTCACTTATCGTCCCATCTCGGTCAAGGCATCGGCATAGTAGTCTTGCAACCTGTGCGCTTCCGCCTCTGAGTCGAAACCGGCGGCGATGCACTCTTCCGCGTGTGAGCGTCGCGCCTCCCTTGCCGAGCAAAAGGCATTGATTTCCTCGGCCCACTTCTTGGCACCACTATTCAATGGAAGGAAATGTCCGAGTTCGCAGAACGACGCCTCAGGTGTGATCTCGGTCGAAAAGAACACATCGGCTCCAGCACACTGCGCCTCCAGCCCCACAATGGGAAGACCCTCGTAGAGACTCGGCAACAGGAAGCAGTCCATCGCTTGGTAGAAACCCACGATATCCTCTCTGCGACCCAAATAAATCACCTGATCGGCGAAGCCATTGCCATTCATGTACGACAGCATTTGCTCTTTATAATCACCATCGCCGATAAGCAGGAACCGTGCCTTGGGATTAAGCTTGCAAAGCTCCTCAACAACCTCCATCAGAAACATGGGGTTCTTCTGTGCGGCGAATCTGCCGATAAAGCCAGCAAGCAGTTCGTCGTCAGCGACGCCCAGCTCAAAACGAATCTTTGCGCGGAGAGCCGGATCGAAGGAATTCTTTCGTGAGTCAATCGCGGTCTTGAAGACGTCGACTCTGCCCGCCTCGAACAACTCATCTCCGAACTGCCAACGTCCACAATCCGCACCACAGGACATGTAGTGCGTCGCATACAACTTGGAGAACTTGCGCAGGATTAACTTAAGGAAGGTTTTGGGCTCAAGCTCGTTAGCCATGGAGAGGCTCTCTGTGATGCGCACCGGAATGCCGCACTTCTTAGCCACGTGCAGAGGAAACACGTTCATAGTGCTATTGAAGGCATGCAAAACATCAAAGTCCTCGCTCCTAAACACCGCCTCCATGTCGGACATGTTCTTGAGGATGTTCCGATACGGAGCGATTGTATGAACGTAGCCGCCGTACTTCTCAATCTCCTCCACTGGCACCGCATTTGAGTCTGAATCGCAAATGAAGTGGACTTCGACCTTCGCGGGGTCAAAGTTGAAGAAATACTGCATGGTTAGAGTCTTCTTGCCGCCCGAGTTCATCTTCCCCTCGATAAAGGCGACCTTGATGGGGCGATTTCCCAGCATCCCTATTCCTCCGGAATTCCAGAGAAGAAGTCCTTGACGCAGGAGACGACATACTCGAAGTCCTCTAGCGACATGCCATAGAACATCGGCAGGCGAACCAAACGATCGGAGTCCGCCGTCGTATGCTCGTCAACGCCATCGAATCGACCAAATCTCTCGCCAGCAGGGGCGGTGTGCAGCGGAACATAGTGGAAGACGCAGCCCACGCCACGCTTCTTCATGAAGGAAATGAAAGATGTGCGCTCCTCCAAGTCGGCGAGCTTGATGTAGAACATGTGCGCGTTGTGCTCGCAACCAGTCGGCACGGTTGGGAGCGCTAGCAAACCCCTCTCAGCTAAGGGAGCCAGCGCGGAGTAATACGCACGCCAAGTCGCGAGGCGGTTCTCGTTGATCTCATCGGCATGCTGAAGCTGCGCCCAAAGATAAGCGGCGTTGAGTTCAGAGGGGAGGTAGCTCGACCCGAAATCAACCCAATTGTACTTGGCAACCTGCCCGCGGAAGAACTGGGCTCGGTTGGTTCCCTTCTCGCGGATGATCTCCGCGCGGTCGCAATATGCCGGGTTGTTAATAGAGATTGCCCCGCCTTCACCCATCGAGTAGTTCTTCGTCTCATGGAAGCTGTAGCAACCGAAATCTCCAATTGTACCGAGGGCACGGCCTTTATATGTGGCGATAACGCCCTGGGCGGCATCCTCTACCACCAACAAATTGTGCCGATGGGCGATATCCATGATGGTATCCATCTCGCACGCAACGCCAGCGTAGTGAACGGGCACGATCACGCGCGTGCGATTAGTGATGGCCGCCTCAATCTTGGTCTCGTCGATATTCATCGTGTCTGGACGAATATCCACAAACACGAGCTTCGCACCAGCAAGCACAAAGGCGGTGGCGGTAGACGTAAAGGTGAACGAGGGCAGAATAACCTCATCACCCGGTTTTAGGTCGCATAAAATGGCGGCCATCTCGAGGGCACTCGTACCACTCGTGGTCAGCAACACCTTATTTGACGAGAACCGATTCTCCAACCACTCGTTGCATTTCTTGGTAAACGGGCCATCGCCGCAAATCTTGCGGTTTGCCTCTATGGCCTCCTGCACGTACCCGATCTCATCCCCAACACAAGGAGGAACATTAAAGGGAACCTCATGGTTTATGATGGCTTGCATGGAAATGGTACCTTTCTCGCATCGCATGAGTTATTCATAAGGACGTTTGTCTTTTATCTAGTTAGCTGAATCGCCTGACATTCAGGGATGACGGAATGGCTTCGAATCCGTCTGCAGCCGCAACTTTGGAACTGAATTACTTCCCTCAATCGGTCGACACTTCTACACGCAGGCCACAGAGTCATATCCTCATGGCCGAGTCGTGGAAGCTCTCGCGAGTATGCGGAACTCGGTCCGACTCACGTCACTGTCCCGTCCTCTCCACGAACATGGTCTTGAAGGTGCGGACGAAAATCCGCAAATCCAGCGCCAGGCTCGCGTGGCGCACGTAGAAGAGCTCGAGCATCTGGCGGTCGCCGTTCTCCCACGTCGCCTCGTTGCGCTCGGTCACCTGCCACCAGCCGGTGATGCCAGGCTTGCAGGAGAGGAACTCGTCGCGGCCGTCGCCGAACTCGTAGGTCTCCTCGAGCGTCACGGGCCTGGGGCCGATCACGGACAGGTCGCCCGTGAGCACGTTGATGAACTGCGGCAGCTCGTCCAGGCTCGTCCTGCGCAGGAAGCGGCCCACGCGCGTGATGCGCGGGTCGTCGTCGAGCTTCTGCTCGCGCCTCCAGGTCTCCAGCTGCTCGGGCGTCATGTACCGCTCCGGGTTCGAGTGCGCGTCCGGCACCATGCTGCGCAGCTTCCAGATGTAGATCCTCTTGCCGCCGCGCCCGATGCGCTCCTGGCGGAAGAAGGGCCTGCCCGGGCTGTCGATGCAGATCGCGGCGCACACCGCGGCCACGGGGATCGTCAGGACGGCGCAGACCCCCGCGGAGAAGCAGATGTCGAACGCCCGCTTGACGAAGCGGTAGCCGGCGCCGCCGGGCTTTGGCGCGGGCACGGTGTCGTCCGGCGGCGGGCACTGGAACTCGCCGCGCGCGTAACGGCGCACCGAGTGCTCCTCCTGCCTGGCTGATTCTCTTGTTCCTGCAATGGGAATAGTTGTGGGAGCTGGAACGACCGTGGACTCAACGCCCCTCGTAGCCGAATCGTCGAGCGCGGCCACCTCGGGGCTGTCTACAGGTTGCACAGGGAGCTGCCCCCCCCCGGTACGTTTGTAAGGCTAGCGTCTGAGGCTGTCACCCTTTGACGCTGGTATGTCTTCTCTTCGACCGACAATTCCCAGTCCCACCTTTGTTGCGGCTCTTCGTCCACATATCTCAAGCTCCACAAAGGCAAGGTTCTTATGGCGGTTTACGTTCGTGATACGCGCCTCGTGCCCACGGAGGGGCCGGAGAGGACGGCGACGTGTTCCCCCTCCATAACACCCACGCTCATGTCCACGCATCGACTTCCCTTATTGGTAAGGGCTTCGATCCATGCGCGCTCATCACTGGCCAAGGGAACGAACGACTCTCCCATCTTGAGGAGGCGGGTGAAGTCGGGAATCTCGCGCAATGCGCGTATAACCAAATCAAGCCGACTGCTCACCACGATCACATATCCGGGCAGCAGCGGCTTTTCGACATCGACCCTCTCCCCCTCACGCTTTATCTGCGTGGCATACCTCGGCGAGAAGCACTCTTCCACAGCGCCTTCTGGCGCCATGCGCGCAATCAGATCGCACAGCTTGCGCTCGGCACCCGTAGGCACTTGAATCACATACCATGAAACTGCAGCCATGGCTTCCTCCTCTTCGCGCGCATAGCTTCGCCATAGGCGTACGCCATGCGGGAAAGTCGTATTCGCTCTCTTGGCACCGCTGGGCTCTGCACGTGGCACGATCCCCTTAGGAGCAAGATATGTATGCAGAAAACTTTACCGGCCTCCTGCCCCGTTGGCGCTCGAACCCGTGTTCAAGTGCAAACGGGGCAACATGCCAGAGCTAATTCTCTTATAGGGTATCAGTTTAGATCCTCATATGCGACCCACGTCGTGGATATTTGTCGATTGCACGAGCAAGATACATATAGTGTTCGGGCCTATGCGCATCGCTTGCAATATACCGATACAGATTGCGGTCAAACAGCTTCTTAGCGGGCTTTTTCTCTTTACCAAAGCGACCCCCGGCAAGAAAGTCGGAAGAGGCCTGCAAGTGACATCCCATTCGCACAAGCCGCTCTGCAATGTCAGGTTCTTTTTGAATTGCTCGATACCGCTCGGGGTGGGCGATAATCACCGAATAACCGAGACCTTGAAGCTCAAAGATGGTCCGCTCGTAGTCGGCAAAATCGCGCTCAGTAGCGTGGGGGTCAAGCTCAAGGAGAAACTCGTTGCCCTCGTCAAAACACAGGTAGGCGCCCACTGCTCCACCCCCAGCTCCATGAGCTTAGGGTGCGCCACCTCAAAGCCCATCTGCAGGGGAAAGCCATCCGCATGAGCCTGCAGCTCGCGGAATGCCGCCCACATAGCGTCGTAGTCAAAATAAGGATCACGGCAATGGGGTGTGCAGACAATACTCGTCACACCAGCAGCCTTGGCAGCCTCGAGCATCGAAAGGCTCATGGCAAGATCACGAGCGCCGTCATCAACGCCGGGAAGTATATGGCAATGGATGTCTCTCATGACTGCCCCTCGCTTCTTTGTAAAGTCTACCGCCGTGCTCGTGGCACGGCGGAGCGGTCGATGCTCGAAGTAGCGCCTAGTTCTTCTTGGCGCCTGCGCTCATGCTTGCGATAA
>ENA-OPZN01000263-OPZN01000263.1-human-gut-metagenome-genome-assembly--contig:-NODE-263-length-19170-cov-2.414115_pt1 | contig 19170 bp, 17 predicted proteins | sample MGYA00242483_ERZ504503 | MGnify/ENA primary metagenome ERZ504503 (study PRJEB26092, sample SAMD00036285) | human gut metagenome | host: Homo sapiens | study: EMG produced TPA metagenomics assembly of... | reverse complement strand
CAAAAAACAAACAAGAAACAGATTATCGGTATACTTACCTTGATGCAAATTCTTCCGGACGCATCATCGCCCAGATGGTAAGATATAAGATACAGCAAACAAGGCTACCTGGTACTCGGTACACGCCTACCCTGTCTGCATCACATGCTTGCCCGGTTCTTGGTATGAGCTTGGCTTGTTCACCGCATCTCCCTGACGGATGCAAAAACGTCACGCAGCAACATAGCCGTATTTGTTTATTCTAGCCATATCTTCCTTATATTTAATTATCTTTCTGTTGAAACTATGATTGTGGAAAAAATTTAACATAAAAAAAGGCGTGAAACCAAATGGAATCACACCTAAACTATTATTAAGAGATTAATCAAACGGCAAGTAATTCTTTTCCCCAAAGATGGAGAGCCTCTTTAATCTGCATCTTCCTTATATCACTCGGCTTTTTAATACCATAGATATACTTGGAAAGAAGACTCTTGTTTATTCCCATACTACGTGCAACCTCTGACACATTTAGTTGAGGGAAACGTTTTAAAATATCATTGCTATCTCATTTTTCATAATCCGGCTCCGCTGTATCGAAAAAACTGGATATATGAATATCCTCATCCAATGATTCCCAACGAACATCGTCACCAAACTTTCCTATCTTGAAATCAAGGCGCTCTCTGTCACTTGCATCCTTCAACAAAGGGAATGCCTCTAAGGGACGGCTGAAAGTTTCTCCACCATCCGTTTTCATATAAATGCGGTTAGCATCAAACCAAATGTCTTTTATTGTATCCATAACTTTCAGTTTTAATAATCATTCTCCATGATATTTTTAATTTTACTAATACAATATAGGGATAAATATTTATCCCCACAAATAAATAAGCAAAAAATAGCGACAACTCTTTTCGAACCACCGTTCCATAACCTATGATGTACAAAGGAACTGATTTCCCCTCCTGTTTTCCTAACAATCATCATCCGGCACACGGGTTCTTGCGTGTCAGAGCAGAGCTGCCATTTAATTGGAAAGATAATAATTATCTAAAGAATATATTTGTAGTTAAAAAGTTTCCTACACAAGAAACTTTATCTATTTTTGTGGTATGAATACGAATTTGCAAAAATAGGAGAACTTTTGGTCCCAATGCCGAAAAACAAAGGAATTGACACAAGAAGAAGTCGGGTGATGATTGGCGTCCAAAAGCAATGGTTTCCAAAGTGGAAAACGGTCTGTGTGTTAATTTTGGCACTGTCAACCGCATAGCGGAGGCGTTGGGTGTCGAACCGATAGTGGCGCTCAAGTCCAAAAAGAAAGCGGACAAGAACCTAATCGATTATGTGATGACGGTCATTGTCGAATTTGCGCGCCGTCACGATTTGACAATCCGGGAGGCAAGCAATTATATCAGACGTTTTCAAAGGCATTGATTTTCTCACCGAATTTTACGATGTGGAACACACGCTTTCTTTTAACGACTGTGTGGATGACCTGACCATCGTCTGCCAAAACAATGGAGGAACATTGCGATGATACTTTACCACGGTTCAAATACGGCAATCGACGGCATCGACCTCAACAGATGCCGCCCCTATAAGGATTTCGGCAGAGGATTTTACCTGACCGACATTAGGGAACAGGCCCAAAGGATGGCCGCAAGAACAGCGCGGATGTTCAGCGGAAACCCCACTCTGACTATGTTTGAGTTTGACCTTGAAGAAGCGCAGTCGAGCGAATTGAAAGTCAAGGTTTTCAAGGAGCCAGACTGGGAATGGGCACGTTTTTGTCATGTCGAACCGCGATATAAACACTACTCAGCCTTGCCACGATTACGATATCGTAATTGGCCCTGTTGCCGATGATACCATTGCGCGCTTGCTACGTTTATACACCGAGAATTTTATTAACGAAGAACAACTATTGCACGAACTGACATTTTCGAAAGTGACTTCACAATATTTCTTTCACTCAGAGGCAGCGATTAAAATGCTGAAACGACTATGAACACGAATACCGCAAAATTCCTCTTTGAAGGAATATCCGCCGATGTAGTCCGTTACTTGGTGGAACGTAATGATATGGATTTGCAGGAAGCCATCTCCACATTCCACAATTCGGAGACATTCGTCAAACTGGAAGACTTCTCCACCGGCCTGTATATCGAAAGCCCGGCATACGTCTATGACCTGCTGATGTCGGAACTGAAAACGGAAAGCTGGTGCAATAACAATAGGCATTATTTATCTTCTGGTCATTTTATTCTTCAATCCATCCTACAATTTCCTGTGAAAGCGGCTGGTAGTAGAGCCGATTGAGGCAACCCATCTACCATTTTCATCAATCAGAAACTTATGAAAGTTCCACCCTATCTTAGCATCCGAAACCCCGTTTTCACTTTTATGCGTAAGCCATTGATAAAGGGGAGCTATATCTTTCCCCTTTACAGATATTTTAGCCATCATAGGAAAAGTCACTCCATAATTCAACGTACAAAACTCCTTGATTTCTTCATTCGTTCCGGGTTCCTGATGCAGGAAATTATTGGCAGGAAATCCGATAACGACAAAATCATCTTTTCCATATTTCTCATACAACTCCTCCAACTTGGCGTATTGGGGAGTGAAACCGCATTTAGATGCCACATTGACTACCAATACTTTCTTACCCTTGAACGTGGAAAGTGGCAAGTCCTTCCCGTCAATAGTCTTGACCGTAAAGTCATAAAAACTTTTTTGCTGTGCACCAGCTACCGATGTAATCATGGTTACAATTATGCTTAATATAAATGTTTTCATTTGAAATGCTATTTTATAATAGAACAATTCATGAAATTGAAAAGTTTTCTCTGAAAGAAAAGATTGGCGGATACCTATCGGACAGCTTCCTCCATGTTACCAAAAAGAAAGAACCTTTGTTTTTTGGAGAAGCAGGGAAAAGAAAGTATCTTTGTATGCTATACATATCTCTTTTACCAGAGTTTATTCATAAAAAAACAATATAACTAATGGAATATGCACCTTCAAACAGGAAACGATTGCCATACGGTATGATGAACTTTGCAGACATCCGTTTCGACAATTATTATTATGTGGACAAAACCGCCTTCATCCCACTGATAGAACAGTCGGACCGGTTTTTCTTCTTCATCCGTCCCCGGCGATTTGGCAAAAGTCTGACCTTGAGCATGCTGCAACATTATTATGATGTACGCACCCGCGATAAGTTTGACGCCCTGTTCGGAGACCTCTACATAGGAAAGCACCCCACGCCGGACCGCAACACCTATCTGGTGCTGAAACTCAATTTTTCCGGTATCAGCGGGGAATTGCACAACTACCGTCAAGGGATGGACGCACATTGCCAGACCATGTTCGACTATTTCTGCGATATCTATGCCGACTATCTCCCACAAGGTATCAAGGAGAAGCTGGATGAAAAATCAGGAGCGATAGAACAATTGGAATATCTGTTTACGGAGCGCAACAAGACTGAGCAGAAAATTTATCTTTTTATCGATGAGTATGACCACTTTACCAATGCCATTCTCTCCGATGCCGAAAGCCTGCACCGATACACTGAAGAGACACACAAAGAGGGTTACCTGCGCGCATTCTTCAACAAAGTGAAAGCCGGAACTGATTCCTGCATCAAGCGTTGCTTCATTACCGGAGTAAGCCCCGTAACCATGGATGATCTCACCAGCGGATTCAATATAGGTACCAATTACTCCCTCTCACCGGAGTTCAACGAAATGACAGGGTTCACGGAAAAGGAAGTGCGTGAGATGCTGACGTATTATTCCACAAACAGTCCGTTCAACCATACCGTCGGCCAACTGATAGATATATGAGCGTGGTATGACAACTACTGCTTCGCACCGGAATGCTACGGAGAAACTACCCTGTACAATTCCAACATGGTTCTCTATTTTGTCAAAAACTATATTCTGCGCGGCAAAGCGCCACAGAAAATGATAGAAAGCAACATACGCATAGACTACGAAAAACTCCGGATGCTGATTCGCAAGGACAAGGAGTTTGCTCATGATGCATCCATCATACAAACCCTGGTAAGTCAAGGATATATCACCGGAGAACTGAAGGATAGCTTTCCGGCTGCGAATATTGTCGATCCGGACAATTTCATAAGTCTGCTCTATTATTTCGGTATGCTTACCATCAGCGAAATGCATAAAGGAAAAAACAAACTCACCATTCCCAATCAGGTAGTGGAAGAGCAACTATACACCTATTTGCTGAATACATACAATGAGGCCGACCTTAGTTTCAGCAGTTATGAGAAAGACGAACTGGCCTCGGCTTTGGCATACGATGGTAACTGGCAGGCCTACTTCGGTTACATAGCCGACTGTCTGAAACGTTACGCTTCACAACGTGACAAACAGAAAGGAGAGTTTTTCGTACATGGATTCACACTGGCCATGACAGCGCAAAACCGCTTCTACCGCCCTATTTCTGAAGCGGATACACAAGAAGGATACGCTGATCTTTTCCTGTGTCCTTTGCTGGAAATCTATCCGGACATGAAGCACAGTTATATCATAGAGTTGAAATATGCCAAATACAAAGATTCTGAAAGTCGTGTGGAAGAACTGAGGCTGGAAGGGATCGCTCAGGCAAATCGTTATGCTGATTCCTACCGGGTGAAGAATGCTGTGGGCACCACACAGCTACACAAAATAGTAGTGGTCTATAAAGGAATGGAAATGAGAGTGTGTGAAGAGATAGTACCTTTGCATGAAACGTACAACTAAAGATATCTTTAAAGAAAAAAGAAGCTACAACGACTTATGAGCAAACAAGGAACCATCATTGTGTAGATGATAACAAAGGAGTGCTGTCGGCAGTAAAGCTATTGCTGAAAAATCATTTCGAACATATCGTCACACTGCCCTCACCCATCACACTGCCCGCTGCGTTACGTGAAGAAAACGCGCAAGTGGTGCTGCTGGATATGAATTTCAGCAGCGGACTGAATACCGGGAATGAAGGTCTGTACTGGTTACACGAGATAAAGAAAATACACCCCTCCCTGCCCGTAGTACTTTTCACAGCATACGCTGACATAGACTTGGCAGTGCGCGGCATCAAGGAAGGGGCGACAGACTTCATCGTCAAACCCTGGGACAATACCCGGTTGATAGAAACCTTGCTGTCTGCCTGCCGCAATTCCTCAAAGAACAAGAAGAGGGCAGAAGTCCCTAAAACCGTATCTTCTATGTATTGGGGAGAAAGCAATGCCATGAAGCAACTGCGGACGCTGATAGAGAAAGTGGCGCAAACGGATGCCAATATTCTGATTACAGGAGAGAACGGCACAGGAAAAGAAATGCTGGCGCGGGAAATACACGCCTTGTCCAACCGATACCGGCGGGATATGATAACAGTGGACATGGGTGCCATCACCGAATCCCTGTTCGAAAGCGAACTGTTCGGTCATAAAAAAGGCTCGTTTACCGATGCCCATACCGACCGTGCAGGTAAATTTGAAGCCGCCCATGAAGGGACTTTGTTTCTGGACGAAATAGGCAACCTGCCCTATCACCTGCAATCCAAACTACTCACCGCCATTCAGAGCCGGAGCGTGGTGCGAGTAGGAAGCAACGAACCGATACCTGTCAACATACGTTTGATTTGCGCCACCAATTGTAATTTGGAAGAGATGGTGGCCAAAGGCAAATTCCGCGAAGATTTGCTTTACCGCATCAATACCATCCACATCGAGATTCCCCCTCTGCGGGAACGCAAAGAAGATATTATCCCTTTGGCCGAACGCTTTATAGACCGGTTCTGCAAACAATATGACAAAGGAAATATCCTTCTTTCTACCGGTGCGCAAGAAAAGTTACGGACATATCCGTGGTATGGAAACATACGCGAACTGGAACATGCCGTAGAGAAAGCGGTCATTATCAATGAAGATGGTATATTGAGTGAGGAACATTTTCATTTTCCCCGAAAAATAGCGGCTCCTGCGACAGAAACAAGTGTCTCTACACTGGAAGAGATGGAATTGCAAATGATTCAGAAAGCGATAGAGAAATGCAACGGAAACCTCTCGGCTGTAGCGGCACAGTTGGGAATTACCCGGCAGACGCTTTATAATAAGATGAAAAAATTCGGATTATGACCTATTATCTCATCTCATTCTTCACGATGGTTCAGGATGACAAAACAAATAACAATAATCTATTTTTAAACAGGAACTAAAGGAACATTCAAACGAAATAATAAATAATTAAGCTGTGAAACAATTCTTCTTCCGCCTATTTACCGTACTGGTTCTAGCCATTGCCTGCACCTTACTAATCCAGCAGCGCAACTGGTTGTGGCTATGCGTAATCGTACCTTCATTCCTCGTTTCCATAGGCTGGTTTTACCGCCTGTACACTTTTAATACCCGGAAGATAGCCTTTCTGCTCGACGCCATCGAAAACGACGACCCCGCTGTTCGTTTTTACGAACATGCCTCCCCTGGCGATTCTTCCATGGTCAATGTCATGCTGAACCGTATCGCACGTATTTTGTACAATGTAAAACAGGAAACGGCACAACGCGAGAAGTATTATGAGCTCATCATGGACTTTGTAGAAACCGGCATAGTGGTACTGAACAGCAAAGGCTCCGTTTATCAAAAGAACAAAGAGGCCATGAATCTGTTGGGGCTGGATGTTCTGACTCATGTCAAACAACTCTCCCGCATCTCGGACGAACTGATGACTGCTTTGGAAAAAGCAGTTCCGGGTGACAAGCTGCAAATTCAGTTCAATACGGAACGGGGAACGGTGCATCTTGCCTTACGGGTGTCCGGCATCCGTATCAAAGACGAGGAACTCCGCATTATTGCCTTGAGTGATATCAATCGGGAATTGGATGAACGGGAAATAGATTCATGGATACGCCTTACCCGCGTGCTGACACACGAAATTATGAACTCCCTGACCCCGGTGACTTCCCTCAGCGAAACACTGCTGGCTCTTCCCGGAGCAGAAAATGAAGAAATGAAACAAGGGCTGGAAACGATTCACTCTACAGGTAAAGGATTGATAAATTTTGTCATGTCTTATCGCAAACTGACACGACTGCCATCACCTGAGCCATCGCTGTTCTATGTCCGTCCTTTCCTGGAACGGATGATCCGACTGGCACAGCACCAGCATCCATGCCCCAACATCACCCTTTCCATCCTCGAAACCCGGGAAGACCTGATAGTCTTTGCCGACGAGAACCTGATAGCCCAAGTGGTTACGAATCTGCTGAAAAATGCGATTCAAGCCATAGGTAATGCTCCCGACGGAAAGATCACCTTGAAAGCTTATTGTGATCCGCAAGAAAGTATCCGTATAGAGATAGCCAACAACGGTCCCGCCATTCCTCCCGATGCAGCCGGACAAATTTTTGTACCTTTCTTCACGACCAAAGAGGAAGGAAGCGGCATCGGACTGAGCCTGAGCAAACAAATCATGAGACTGAGCGGTGGCACACTGACCCTGCTGCCTTACAAGGAAAAGGGACAGGCCACTGTTTTTGTGCTGGTTTTAATTAAAAATAAAAATGTACTAATGTGTCAGCCAATTACCATCCGGTACACAGAGCAGCCATTAGCAAATTAGCAAATTATTTAAAATGAAACATTCTCCTGAATTATTAGTTTATAAAGCCTCTGCCGGTTCGGGAAAAACATTCACACTGGCCGTGGAATATATAAAACTGCTGATACAGAACCCACGGGCATACCGTAATATACTGGCTGTGACTTTTACCAACAAGGCCACTACCGAAATGAAAGAGCGGATTCTGAGCCAGCTATACGGAATATGGATAAAGGATAAGGATTCTGATCCCTATTTACAGAAAATCACAGAAGAACTGGAAATGCCCCAAGAGGACATAAGGACAGCCGCCGGTACGGCACTGCACTACATGATACACGATTACAGCCGCTTCCGGGTGGAAACCATTGACTCATTCTTCCAGTCGGTGATGCGCAATTTGGCACGGGAGCTGGAATTGGGTGCCAATCTGAATATCGAACTGAACAATATGGAGGTACTGAGTGATGCCGTGGACTCCATGATAGAAAAGCTGGACCGACAATCTCCCGTACTCTATTGGCTGTTGGAATACATAGAAGAAAGAATAGCCGATGACAAGAGGTGGAATGTTTCCGGTGAGATAAAGAATTTCGGACGAAATATCTTCGATGAAGGATATATAGAAAAAGGAAACGGACTACGGGAAAAATTACGGGACAAAGACTGTATCAAGAATTACCGCGAAACGCTGCAGGCCATTTTGGAAGAGGTGCAGGAACAAATGAAAAGGATTTGCCGACCAATTCTTCGGAATATTGGATACAAACGGGGTGAAAGTAGAAGATTTGAAAAACGGCTCCCGAGGTATAGCCAGCTATTTTAATAAATTACAATCGGGTAAATTGGATGACAGTGTCCGCAATGTAACAGTGGAAAAATGTCTGGACTGCCCCGACGAATGGGTGAAAAAAACCTCCCCCATACGCAACGCTATCCTAGGTCTGGCAGAAAAAGAACTGATTCCTCTGCTGAATGAATCGGAAAAATACAGAAGCCGGAACAATATGCTAGCCAATTCCTGCCAACTCTCCCTGCGCCACGTAAACAATATCCGTCTGCTGGCCAATATAGACGAAGAGGTACGCGAATTGAACCATGAAAACAACCGCTTCCTGCTGTCGGATACCAACGCGTTGCTTCATAACCTGGTAAAGAAGGAGATTCCTCGTTTGTATTCGAAAAGATAGGAACAACCATACGCAACGTAATGATCGATGAATTTCAGGACACTTCGCGTATGCAATGGGACAATTTCCGTCTGTTGCTGCTCGAAGGTTTGTCTCAGGGAGCAGACAGCTTGATTGTAGGAGACGTGAAACAATCCATCTACCGCTGGAGAAACGGTGACTGGGGCATACTGAACGGATTGAAAACAAACATCGAAGCCTTTCCCGTCAAAGTAAAGACACTGACCACCAATCGCCGGAGTGCCGCAAACATCATTCACTTCAACAACGAAGTGTTTACAGCCGCCTGCGAGGTGTTGAACAACATTTACAAGGAAGAACAAAAAAGGAATGCAGGAACTGAAGGAAGCCTACAACGACGTGTGTCAGGAAACATACAAAGATCCCGGAAAAGGGTATGTCAAAGTGGAATTTCTATCGGATACGGAAGACATGACCTATATGGAAAACACCCTGCACCACCTAGGAGAAGAAGTGGAGCTGCTTGTGGCGCAGGGCGTGCAACTGAAAGATATTGCCATCCTGGTGCGCAAGAACAGAAGCATTCCTTTAATAGCCGATTACTTCGACAAGAACACCTCTTACAAAATCGTATCCGATGAGGCATTCCGACTGGATGCCTCACTGGCGGTATGTATGATAATGGATGGCCTGCGCTACTTGTCACAACCCGAAAACCGGATTGCCAAGGCACAACTGGCTGCTGCCTATCAGAATGAAGTATTACATAAAGGAATAGACCTCAACACTCTATTGCTGAACGAGATAGATGATTATCTGCCATTCGATTTCATAAAAGAAGCGGAGCAACTTCGCCTCATGCCACTGTATGAGCTGATGGAAAAACTTTTCAATCTGTTCCAGATGTCCTGCATCGAACAACAGGATGCCTATCTGTGCGCCTTCTTTGATGCCGTGACGGAATATCTGCAAAGCAATTCTTCCGAATTATCCGCTTTTATCACCTACTGGGAAGAAAAACTAGGCAGCAAGACCATCCCTTCCGGCGAGGTGGAAGGAATTCGCATTCTCTCCATCCACAAGTCCAAAGGATTGGAATACCATACCGTACTGCTACCTTTCTGCGACTGGAAAATGGAGAATGAGACTTACAATCATCTGGTATGGTGTGCTCCCCGGCAAGCTCCATTTAGCGATCTTGACATTGTTCCCATCAACTATTCCACAGCCATGCAGCAATCCATTTATCGGGAAGAGTTCCTGAATGAACGCTTGCAATTATGGGTGGATAATCTGAACCTGCTTTATGTGGCATTTACCCGTGCCAAAAAGAACTTGATTATATATGGAAAGGCGGAACAGAAAGGAACGGTATCCGAATTGTTGGGAAGTGCCTTATCCGACATGACCGGAAAGAGCTATGCCACCGGAGAAGAAATATACGAACTGGGAACGCTCTATCTCTCATCTCACGAAGAGGAAAAACAAGTATCCGGCAACAAGCTGCTGACTGTAGCCCGACGTTTGCCTATCCATCTGGAAACGCTGGAAACCAACATCGAATTCAAACAGTCCAACCGTTCTGCCGAATTTATCCGGGGAGAAGAGGAAGCGGAAGACAAATACATCCGGCAAGGACAGCTGTTGCATAATCTGTTCTCCGTAATCCGTACCACGGACGATGTGCCTCCCGCCATAGAACGCCTGCGTTTCGAAGGAATCATAGAGTCGGCACAACAGGAAGAACAGATACGAAAACTCACCGAATGGCTTTGAAGCATCCGCTGGTCAAAGAATGGTATTCGGGCCGCTGGGAACTATACAATGAGTGTGCCATTATTTATCGGGAAAAAGGAGTGCTGCAAACCCGCCGTCCGGACCGCGTGATGATGAAAGACGGAGAGGTGATTGTGGTGGACTTTAAATTCGGTAAAAAGCGGAAAGCTTACAACAAGCAGGTGAAAGAATATATGGATTTATTATCGGATATGGGATATGAGCATATCCGTGGCTATTTATGGTATGTATTTAACAACGAACTGGAGGAAATAGAATAATGGAAAGCTTTTTGAAACTGGTAGCAGCCGATTTATATAAACATACGAAAGGAAACCTGGCACATACAGCCGTGGTTTTTCCTAACAAACGTGCCGGACTTTTCTTTAATGAGTATCTCGCCCAAGAGTCGGATTCACCTATTTGGTCGCCCGCATACGTCAGCATCAGCGAATTGTTCCGTAGCCTTTCTCCGTGGGAAGTGGGTGATCCGGTAAAAACTGGTATGCGAACTTTATAAGATATTCCGACGGGAAACTCAAAGTACGGAAACACTGGATGATTTTTATTTTTGGGGAGAAATGCTGATCAGTGATTTTGACGATGCCGACAAAATAAAGTGGATACCGACAAACTGTTTTCCAATTTACAGGATCTGCGCAACATAATGGACGACTACACCTTCATTGACGATGAGCAGGAAGAAGCTATCCGGCAGTTCTTCCAGAACTTCTCCATCGAACGGAGAACAGCGCTGAAAGAACGGTTTATCTCTTTATGGGACGTATTGGGAAACATCTACAAAGGGTTCCGTGAATCCTTAGCTTCTCAAAACATTGCCTACGAAGGAATGATGTACCGCCACGTCATAGAGCATCTGGATGTGGACAAACTTCCATACGAGAAATATGTTTTTGTAGGATTTAATGTACTGAACAAAGTAGAACATACGTTGTTCACCCAATTGAAAGATGCCGGGAAAGCTGTTTTTTATTGGGATTACGACGAATTTTATATGAAGGAAAACAGACAAGCCGTCACCCATGAAGCCGGAGAGTTTATCCGCCGGAACTTACGCGACTTTCCTTCTCCTTTGTCCGGTGAGTTATTCAAAAATCTCTCGAAACCTAAAGAGGTACACTACATCGCATCTTCTACTGAAAATGCACAAGCCCGTTACCTGCCTCAATGGATACGAAACAATCTGACTACACCGGAAAAGGAAACCGCAGTCGTATTGTGTAACGAAGCATTGCTTCAGCCGGTCCTCCATTCATTGCCGGCAGAAGTAAAACATGTCAATATCACCATGGGATTTCCGTTATCGCAAACTCCTGTATATAGTTTCCTCATCGCCTTACTGGAGTTGCATACCCACGGATTTAATTTCAAAAGCGGCCGCTACACGTTTCAATCGGTTGTTACACTGTTAAAACACCCCTATACCCGCCAACTCACCGGTCAAGCCGAATTGTTGGAAAAAGAACTGACCCGGAACAACCCGTTTCTATCCGTTACCCGGCGAATTGGGTAAAGATGAATTCCTTACCCGGCTTTTCACTCCGCTTTCCGGAAACCTGAATCTGTGCATACGCCTGTCCGAAACTTTGCAGCAAGTGGCAGGCATTTACCAGGCAAACACTTCCGGTACCGAAGACACAGATGCATTCAACCAACTTTACCGGGAATCGCTTTTCAAAGCCTATACCACCATCAACCGGTTCCGCACACTGATAGAAGAAGATGAATTAACCGTACAGAGCGAAACATTCCGGCGATTGCTGGTCAAGGTCTTGTCAGCGACCAATATTCCATTCCATGGCGAACCGGCCATTGGTATGCAGGTCATGGGGGTATTGGAAACACGTAACCTGGATTTCCGCCACTTGGTATTACTATCGGTCAACGAAGGGCAGCTTCCCAAATCGGGAGGAGACTCTTCCTTTATTCCTTACAACCTGCGCAAAGCTTTCGGAATGACTACTATAGAGCATAAAATTGCCGTATATGCATACTATTTCTATCGTCTGCTGCAACGGGCAGAAAGGATTACCTTGATGTACAATACCAGTTCGGACGGACTGAACCGCGGCGAATGGAGCCGTTTCATGCTGCAATTCCTGATTGAATGGCCTCACCCCATCACACGTCAGTTTCTGGAGGCCGGACAGTCCCCCCAAGGCACCTCGCCTATCACTGTAGAAAAGACCCCGGATGTCATGCGCCGGATGCAAAGCCTGTTTGATGTCCGTGCCAATCCCAAAGCAAAATTTTCTCCATCAGCCTTGAATTATTACCTGGATTGTCCTTAAAATTTTATTATAGGTATGTAGCCGGCCTCTCCGCCCCCGATGAAGTGAGTGCGGAAATAGACTCTGCCACATTCGGAAGTATTTTCCATTATGCAGCCGAACATATTTATAAAGACCTGACCACTCATGGCAAAGTCATTAATAAGGAAGCATTGGAAACGTTGCTACGCAATGAAGTGAAGCTGCAAGATTATGTGGATACAGCATTCAAGAAATTATTCTTTAATGTTCCGCAAAACGAGAAACCGGAATATAACGGCGTACAACTTATCAACTCTGCCGTTATTGCAAGATATTTAAAACAACTTTTTACAAAAATGATTTTACGTTACGCTCCCTTCACTTTTATTGCATCGGAAATGGAAGTGGATGAACCCATCGACATACAAACACCCAAAGGAGTCATAAAATCACGTATCGGGGGAATTATTGACCGTATGGACAGCAAGGATGGCACACTCCGTATTGTGGACTACAAGACAGGCGGTGATGCAGACACCCCACCCCATGTGGAATCTCTGTTTATTCCGGACAAGAAACGTTCCAACTATGTATTCCAGACGTTCCTGTATGCCGCCATCATGTGCCGCAAGCAACCAACGATGAAGATAGCTCCGGCCCTTCTCTATATTCATCGGGCCGCTACAGAAACCTATTCTCCCGTTATACAAATGGGCGAGCCACGAAAGCCCAAAGAGGCTGTGGAAGATTTCAGTAAATATGAAAAAGAATACCGTGAACGACTTCAAGGATTATTAGAAGAGATATTTAATCCGGAAAAATCATTTACCCAAACAGAAATCATAGAAAAATGTACCTATTGTGATTTCAAGGCACTATGTAAAAGATAGACTATAGTGGTTAGTGGTTAATACCTGCGGCATGACAGCGCAGTCCACTAATCACTAACCACTGATCTGCCACACTATTCCAACGCTCTCTGTCTGCAAAAGCATCCACAGAATTTATCTTCCACATTCTCTATCGGTGCTTTGAAAATACCATAGACGGAAGACCCCGAGCCACTCATGGCGGCATACACTGCCCCCAAATCATACAATTCATCTTTTATAGCAGCAATCTCAGGGAACTTTTTGAAGACACTATCTTCAAAATCATTCTTCATACTGTTTTTCCATGTTTCCATAGGTTGCCTTACAATTTCTTTCAAAGAAACAGCCGGACGCACAGGCTTTATTTCGGCAAACGCATCCCGGGTGGACACAAAGATATCAGGTTTAATCAAAATTATATGGTATCCCTTTAATGACAATTCCACAGGCTCGAACAGATTCCCTATTCCGGTAGCGAAAACAGGTTTGTTCCGAATGAAAAAAGCACAGTCTGCCCCTAGTTTTACCGCATATTCCTCCATCCGTTCCGTACTGAGTCCCAATGAAAATTTATCATTCAGAAGCTTTATCATACAAGCGGCATCTGATGATCCGCCACCTAGTCCGGCACCCGCCGGTATATGCTTGTACATGTGTATATCTACCGGCAACAGTCCGGGATAGTCTTTTTTTAATAACTTATAGGCTTTTACTACCAGATTATCTTCGGGTTCACCCTCCAAAGGAGATCCGCTTATGTGTAAAGTGTATTCTTTGTCATTGTTTTCCCGCCGCGTCACTTCCAGAGCGTCTTGCAGGTTTATCGGATAAAATATGGTTTCCAGATTGTGGTATCCATCCGGGCGCTTTTCTACAATATTAAGTCCCAAATTAATCTTTGCATTAGGAAATGTAATCATATTCTGTTCTTTAAATAGTTATTTTTAGTGTGTTTCGTTAGATTGTTGCCCGTTCTACAAAGATGCACGCCATCTTTTATCCGGACAGAGCGCCAAATATAGAACAAACTTTTCATTTTACCATATAAAAAAACCATTTACTGTCCAGATTGTTCATTTCTCCGTAGATTCAGGTCATATTTCTTTTATTATTTTTGGGAATGGACGAGTGTCCAACTCAGCAAAAAAGTTCTATCTTTGCCCTACTTTAAACAGACGACAATGGCAGAAACGAGAAAAATGACACGTACTCCCAAAAACTTCGAAAGCAAAGCCTGTTGACGAATACGGACATTTACAGCCCCAGGCACCTGAGCTGGAGGAAGCTGTATTGGGAGCCTTAATGATAGAAAAAGATGCTTACTCATTAGTAAGTGAGATTCTTCGTCCCGAATCTTTTTATGAACGCCGTCACCAACTTATTTATTCGGCTATTACCTCTTTGGCTTTACGCCAGCAACCAGTCGATATCTTGACTGTGGCCGAACAATTACGCAGCACCGGTGAACTGGAAGATGCAGGCGGTCCTTTTTACATAACACAGCTAAGCGGCAAGGTAGCCTCTTCCGCACACATAGAATATCACGCACGTATCATCGCGCAGAAGTTTCTTGCACGCGAACTGATTACCTTTACCAGCAACATCCAGACAAAGGCTTTCGACGAAACCCAAGACGTGGACGACCTGATGCAGGAAGCGGAAGGAAAACTGTTCGAAATCTCGCAACAGAACATGAAGAAGGATTATACGCAAATCAACCCTGTCATTCAGGAAGCGTATGAGATGCTTCAAAAAGCGGCGGCACGAACGGACGGGCTGAGTGGTCTGGAAAGCGGTTTCCATGCATTGGACAAAATGACCTCGGGCTGGCAAAATTCCGACCTGGTGATTATTGCCGCCCGCCCCGCTATGGGTAAAACGGCTTTTGTGCTTTCCATGGCAAAGAACATGGCGGTAAATGCGAAAATCCCTGTGGCTTTGTTCTCTCTTGAAATGTCCAACGTACAGTTGGTCAACCGTATGATTGTCAACGTGTGCGAAATTCCGGGTGAGAAAATCAAGAGCGGCCAGTTGGCTCCGTATGAATGGGGACAATTGGATTATAAAATAAAAGAATTATACGATGCTCCGATGTATGTGGATGACACGCCATCCTTGTCCGTCTTTGAATTACGCACCAAAGCACGACGGCTTGTACGCGAGCATGGAGTAAAAATCATTATCATTGACTACCTTCAGTTAATGAATGCCAGCGGAATGTCATTCGGTAGCCGTCAGGAAGAGGTCAGTACCATTTCACGTTCACTGAAGGGTTAGCCAAAGAACTGAACATCCCCATCATCGCACTGAGCCAGCTGAACCGTGGTGTGGAAAGTCGTGAGGGTATTGACGGAAAACGTCCCCAGCTCAGTGACCTCCGTGAATCCGGAGCTATTGAGCAGGATGCCGATATGGTATGCTTTATCCACCGCCCGGAATACTATAAAATCTACTCGGATGAAAAAGGGAACGACCTGCACGGTATGGCAGAAATCATTATCGCCAAGCACCGTAACGGTGCCGTAGGTGATGTACTGCTGCGTTTCCGTGGCGAATTCGCCCGCTTCCAGAATCCGGACGATGATGTCATCGTGCCTATGCCGGGTGAGGCACCGGGTATTATCCGTTCCAAAATGAACGGTGGCGGCAACAGTGTACCTCCCCCATCTCCTGATGCCGCACCTGCCGACAATAATCCGTTCGGAGCCCCTATTCCCGAAGGACCTTTACCGTTCTGACATTTATTTATCCCTCACAGAATTAACACGGATTATTTCCCTCAAAGAAAAATCTGTGTTAATCTGAGTAATCTGTGATGGATAAATAACAGGATAAAAGAAAATAATTACTAAATTTGCAGGTCATTTGGAAATACATAAAAAATATCATATATGAATATCTCTTATAATTGGCTGAAAGAATACGTCAACTTCGATTTGACACCGGATGAAGTGGCCGAGGCGCTGACTTCCATCGGTTTGGAAACCGGAGGCGTAGAAGAAGTCCAAACAATTAAAGGTGGTCTGGAAGGTATTGTCATCGGCGAAGTGCTGACTTGCGAACCTCATCCCAATTCAGACCACATGCATGTTACTACTGTGAATTTGGGACAAGGCGAACCGGTACAGATTGTCTGTGGAGCCGCTAACGTAGCTGCCGGACAGAAAGTGGTGGTTGCCACATTGGGCACCAAGCTATACGATGGCGAAGAATGTTTTACCATCAAGAAATCAAAGCTCCGCGGAATTGAATCTATGGGTATGATCTGTGCCGAAGACGAAATCGGTATCGGAAACAGCCACGAAGGTATCATCGTACTGCCGGCGGATGCTGTTCCGGGTACTCCCGCTAAAGATTATTTCAATATCAAAAGCGAATACGTACTGGAAGTGGATATCACCCCGAACCGTGCGGACGCCTGCTCACATTACGGCGTGGCCCGAGATCTGTATGCCTACCTGATTCAAAACGGCAAACAAGCCACTTTAAAACGTCCGTCTGTAGAAGCGTTTAAAGTGGATAACCATGATATGGACATCGCCATTGAAGTAGAGAATACAGAAGCATGTCCGCGTTATGCCGGAGTTTCCATAAAAGGGGTAACTGTAAAAGAGAGCCCCGAATGGCTGCAAAACAAATTACGCCTGATTGGAGTACGTCCTATCAATAATATCGTGGATATCACCAACTACATCCTTCACGCATACGGCCAGCCCCTGCACTGTTTTGATGCAGATAAGATTAAAGGTGGTAAGATTGTAGTGAAGACTGTTGCCGAAGGTACTACATTCGTTACTTTGGACGAAGTGGAACGCAAATTATCCGACAAGGACCTGATGATATGCAACACAGAAGAACCGATGTGCATTGCCGGTGTATTCGGTGGTCTGGATTCGGGAACAACCGAGCAGACAGTAGATGTATTTTTGGAAAGCGCTTATTTCAACCCGACTTGGGTACGTAAAACAGCCCGTCGCCATGGATTGAGCACAGACTCTTCTTTCCGTTTCGAACGTGGTATTGACCCCAACGGAACTATTTATGCATTGAAAGAAGCGGCTTTACTGGTTCAAGAACTGGCAGGAGGTACTATTTCTTCTGAAATTAAAGACAACTACCCTGCCCCGATAGCCGATTTTACAGTAGAGCTGAATTATGAGAAAGTCCACTCACTGATAGGAAAAACCATACCGGTGGAAACCATAAAGAGCATTGTCACCAGTCTTGAAATGAAGATTGTGAACGAAACACCCGAAGGCTTGACTTTACAAGTTCCCCCCTATCGTGTGGATGTGCAACGTGATTGCGATGTAGTAGAAGACATTCTCCGTATCTACGGATATAATAATGTGGAGATTCCTACTACCTTGAAATCCAGCCTGACCACCAAAGGTGAAGTGGATTACTCCCAGAAATTACAAAATCTGATTTCAGAGCAACTGGTAGGTTGTGGTTTCAATGAAATACTGAACAATTCACTGACCGCCGCTTCCTATTACGAAGGGTCGGAAACATACAAGAACGAAAATTTGGTTTACTTGATGAACCCATTGAGTAACGATTTGAACGTGATGCGTCAAACTTTGTTATTCGGTGGTTTGGAAAGTATCCAGCACAATGCCAATCGTAAGAACGCCGATTTGAAATTCTTTGAATTCGGTAACTGCTATTTTTATAATGCAGAAAAGAAAAACCCGGAAAAAGTGCTTGCGGCTTATGCTGAAGAATATCATTTAGGATTGTGGGTAACCGGCAAACGCGTCAGCAATTCATGGGCCCATCCCGATGAAAACAGCAGTGTTTACGAATTAAAAGCATACGTGCTGAACATCTTTACCCGTTTGGGATTGAATTTCGGCAACGTGGTATTCGGCAACCTGACCAACGATATCTATTCAACAGCCATCAGCGTACACACACGTGGCGGCAAGTTATTGGCCACCTTCGGCATCATCAGCAAGAAGATTCAAAAAGCATTCGATATAGACAATGAGGTATATTATGCAGAAATCAACTGGAAAGAACTGATGAAAGCCATCAAGTCGGCTAAAGTCAACTTTAAAGAACTTTCCAAGTTCCCGGCTGTGAAACGTGACTTGGCTTTGTTGATTGACAAGAACATACAGTTTGCAGAAATCGAAAAAATAGCCTATGAGACTGAAAAGAAACTGCTGAAAGAAGTAGAATTGTTTGATGTTTATGAAGGCAAGAATCTGGAACCGGGTAAAAAAAGTTATGCAGTGAGCTTCTTGTTACAGGATGAAAGCGCAACACTGAACGACAAACAGATTGACAAGATCATGTCCAAACTGATTGCTAACCTGGAAAACAAACTAGGTGCAAAACTAAGATAATAATAAAATAACCATTATAAAACTACAATCCAATGGGAAGAGCAATTTGAATATAGAAAAGCTACGAAGCTGAAAAGATGGGGTCACATGGCAAAGACCTTTACACGTCTGGGTAAACAAATTGCAATTGCGGTAAAGGCTGG
>ENA-OPZN01000262-OPZN01000262.1-human-gut-metagenome-genome-assembly--contig:-NODE-262-length-19224-cov-3.717652_pt1 | contig 19224 bp, 23 predicted proteins | sample MGYA00242483_ERZ504503 | MGnify/ENA primary metagenome ERZ504503 (study PRJEB26092, sample SAMD00036285) | human gut metagenome | host: Homo sapiens | study: EMG produced TPA metagenomics assembly of... | reverse complement strand
CGAGGCGGGTCGTCCGGCGCTGAGGCAGATTATGCCCACGCTTGTGCTCTCCGCCCTTGCGGCCGCCGGGCGTATCTTGTTCGCCGCGGTGCCGGACTTCAAGCCGGTCTCGGCCATCGCGATCATCGCCGGAGCCACCCTGGGCCGCCGAAACGGCTTCATGGTTGGGGCCCTCGCCGCGCTCGCCAGTAACTTCTTCTTTGGTCAGGGCATGTGGAGTCCGTGGCAGATGTACGCCTGGGGCATGGTCGGATACCTGGGCGGAGTGCTCGCAAGCGCCGGCGTATTCGACAACCGCGCCACGGGTAAGCCGCGTATGGTGGCACTCGTCACATGCGGACTTGCTTCTGGGGCCCTCTACGGCGTGATCATCAACGCCTACGGCGTCTTGGGGTTCGTGCGCCCGTTTACCTGGCCTGGCGCTCTGGCGTATGTGGCGGCATCGCTGCCGTTCGACGTCATTCACGGTGTTGCGACCGCGGTGTTTCTTGCGGTCCTGTATGGCCCGTGGACGCGCCGCATCAACCGTGTGGTGCGCAAATACGGCCTTCGTGGGTAAACTGATCTCATGCAAACATCATATGTAGCTGATTCGACCGGGCGCGTGCCCACCCGGAGGTCCACATGCACGGAGACAGCATTCTCCTCGCCACATTTGTAACCGCCCTCGTCGCGGCGTTTTTGGGCGGCATCCTCGCCCGTGCCCGCGCGCCTCCCACCGGTTGTGGGTTACCTGCTCGGCGGTCTTGCGGTAGGGCCGTTCACCCCGGGCTTCATCGGAGATTCGCATGCGATGAGCCAGCTTGCCGAGGTGGGCGTCATGTTCATGATGTTCGGCACCGGCCTGCACTTCTCCTTCGATGACCTCGTGGCCGTGCGCCGCGTTGCGGTGCCGGGTGCCTTGCTGCAAACAGCCCTCGGCACGCTCGCCGGCTGTGGGCTGGGTCTTGCTCTTGGCTGGCCGATCGAGGCGGGCATCATGCTCGGCCTGTCCGTATCCATCGCTTCGACGGTCGTGCTCATCAAAACCTGGCCGACGCGGGCCTCGCCGACACCGAGGGGGGTCGCATCGCGACGGGATGGCTCATCGTGGAGGACCTGATCACGGTGGTGATTTTGGTGGTGCTCCCGGTGGCGTTTCGCGCGGGGCTCGCAAGCTCGCTCACCATTGCGGCAGGTTTGTCGCAGATTGGCGAGTTCTCGTTTCTCATTGGACAGACGGGCATGGCGCTCGGCGTGCTCACGCAGGATCAGTACAGCCTGATTCTTGGCGCGGCGGTGCTGTCTATTGCGCTGAACAGTTTTGTGTTCAAGGCGCGCATGCCGCTTGAGCACGCGTTGGGTGGGGTTCCCGCTCTTGCGCGGCTGTATGGCGAGGCCGTCGGCACTGATGCGCCCGGCGCGGGCGCGCTGGATGGGTTCTCGTCCGGCAAGGTCTTGCTCGATGGTGCCGCGCCGAGGGGTCGATGCTGGCGGATTGCGGGATTCGGTGCCGCGCGCGGATAACGCGCTTCGCGGCGGTACGGAGACGCGCGGGAGTCGACGGCAAAGGTGCGCGCCATGCGCCCGCCCGCCCGCCGATTGCCGTCGTTGCTTACAGCTCGATCTCCAGCGTGACGGGGCAATGGTCCGAGCCGAAGATGTCGCTGCGGATGCCCGTGGCGCGCACGCGGTCGGCGATGGAATCGCTCACCAGGAAGTAGTCGATGCGCCAGCCCGCATTGTTCTTGCGTGCGTTGAAGCGGTAGCTCCACCAGCTGTAGGCGCCCTCGAGGCCGGGGTTGGCGGCGCGGAAGGTGTCGGTGTAGCCGGCGTCGAGCAGCTCGCCGAACTTGGCCCGCTCCTCATCGGAGAAGCCCGCGTTGCCGCGGTTCGACTTGGGGTTCTTGAGGTCGATCTCGTTATGGGCGACGTTGAAATCCCCGCAGGTCACGACGGGTTTGCCGGTCTCGTCCTCGAGGGAGCGCAGGAAGGCGCGGTAGGCGTCGTCCCATGCCATGCGCACGTCCAGGCGGGCGAGCTCGTTTTGGGCGTTGGGCGTGTAGACGTCCACGAACCAATAGTGCTCGAACTCGAGCGCGCACACGCGGCCCTCGGTTGCCGCCGCGGCAACCAGCTCGAGGCGGTCGTCGTCGAGTCCCGCCCCGCGGCCCGCGGCGAGCACGGCGTCGGCGTGGCGGACGGAGAGGGGCGTCCTCACGGCTGAACACGGCGGTGCCCGAGTAACCCTTGCGCTCGGCGTAGCTCCACGTTTGGTGGTAGCCGGGCAGGTCGATGTCGACCTGGCCCTCCTGCAGCTTGGTCTCCTGCAGAGCGAGTACGTCGGCGTCGAGCTCGGCGGCGATGTCGGTGAAGCTCGGGTCTTTCTTGAGGACGGCGCGCAGGCCGTTTACGTTCCAAGAGGCGAGGCGGTAAGTCCGGGTGGCGGTCATAGAGGGCTCCATTTCTGCATCTGCAGAGTGCATCAACGAGCTACATCTGCAGGGTGATGTAAGGTTTCATTCGGGTAACTATACTAGAGGAAATGGGAAATCGCGCGCGAGTGTGACGCGCCTGCCCTCGCTGGATACAATAGAGGGACTTGAACGTTCTCGAAAGGATCCTCATGGCACGCGATTCCAAAGTCTGGCGCTGCGGCAAGTACGAGCTCAAGTTCGATCGCCCGCGCATCATGGGCGTCCTGAACGTGACCCCCGATTCGTTTAGCGATGGCGGCGAGCACCTCGACACCGATGCCGCGATCGCGCACGGGCTCAAGATGCTCGACGACGGTGCCGACATCATCGATGTCGGTGGCGAGTCCACACGCCCCGGCTTTACCCCGGTCGATCCCGATACTGAGGCGCAGCGCGTGTTGCCCGTGGTCAAGGCCCCTTGCGCGGGCGGGTGCCATCGTGTCGATCGACACGCGTCATGTGGAGGTTGCCAAGGCCGCCGTGCGCGTGGGCGCGTCGATCGTGAACGACGTGACGGGCTTCACGGACCCGCGCATGGTCGATTTTGTGAAGGATAGCGATTGCGGCCTCGTGGTCATGCATGCAGGTGAGGTGGGCGAGCTTGAGCGCCCGCGCACCCATACCGCCGTGCAGCTTGACACCTCGGCCGCCGCGTTCATGGCCGAGAAGGCTCGTGAGGCGGAGGCCGCGGCTCGCGCCTTGGGTGCAACCGGAAAGTCCAAGCGCGCCGCCAAGGCCAAGCTCATCTCGGGCATGATTCAGCCGCTGCAACCGCAGCTCCCGTTCGATGCCGCGGCGGTTGGCCCGAACGGCGACGCCGTCGCGCCCAGCGCTGAGTCTCCCGCCGCGGAGCCGTTGCCGACGTCTCCCGCCGCCGAGAGCGAGGTCGTCGCGCTCGACATGCCCCAGTCCGCCGCCGTTGCCGCGGAGCCCGCAGTAGCCGGTGACGACCTCGCCTCCGTTATGGCACGTTCCGCCGCTCGCACGGGCTCGGGTAACAGCACGTCGCAGCTCCGCCGCTTCACCCTGCCCGATTCCGCCCCCATCATGCGTCGCGTCATGGGTTTCCTCTCCGATCAGGCCCGCGCGTCATTCACGCGGGCGTCGACCGCGAGCGCATCTGCCTCGATCCCGGCCCCGGTTTGGCAAGGATGCCAACGAGGACATCGTGATCCAGCGCGAGATGGGCAAGATCGCCTCGCTCGGCTATCCCACGCTGTGCGCCGTGTCGCGCAAGCGCCTGGTGGGCGCCATCGCCGGTGTCGAGGACGCACATGACCGCGACATCGCCACCTTCGGCGTGTGCCTGGGAGCTATCGAGCAGGGTGCCAACATTGTTCGCGTGCACGACGTTGCGGGCTTTTACCAGTTCCTCAACGGCTTCTGGGCCATTGCGCGCCCTCAGCCTCGCCGCGCATACGTGGCGCTCGGATCGAACAAGGGCCAGCGAGAGGAGAACATCCGCGCCGCCCGCGACCTCATTGCGCAGATTCCCATGACGTGTGTCTCTGCCAGCTCGCGCATCTACGAAAGCGAGCCCGCGTACGAGACGCGCCAGCCGGCATTCGCCAACGCCGTGGTTGAGATCAAGACCGAGCTCGCTCCGCTCATCCTGCTCGAAGAGCTCATGAAGATCGAGCAGAAGCTCGGCCGCACACGCGGCAAGGGTACACGCCCCAACGGCCCGCGCGTTATCGACTGCGATCTGCTGTGGATGGATAACGAGATCCATGGCGGCGAAAAGCTACGCCTCCCGCATCCCGGCCTGGGCGAGCGCGATTTCGTGTTGGTTCCGCTTGAGGACCTCATGCATAACCCGGCGCGCTTCTTCCGCTACGAGGGCCTCGACGTCAAGGAGCCCGAGGACCGCGTGGGCCACGTAGTGGCGGAGCTCGGCACCCTGTAAGCCGCCCGCTCGCGTCCGCGGTGGGGGAGCGCCCGAGGTGGGCCGGGTTAGGCCAGGCGGCGGTAGATCTCGCAGATGCCCTTGATGGTGAGTTGGGTGTCGACCACATCGAAGACGTCGGTGGCCTCGGAGACGATGCCCGCAAGTCCGCCCGTGGCTATGACGCACGCGTCGTCGCGCCCCAGCTCGCGCTTGATGCGCGCGACCAGCCCCTCCGCCATCGCGGCGGCACCCACCACCGTGCCGCTCTGCACCGCCTCGACGGTGTTGCGCCCGATGCATGCGCCGGAGCTTCGAGGGCACGCTGGCCAAACGGGCCGCGCGGGCGGTAAGGGCATCGAGTGACACGCGGATCCCGGGGGCGATACACCCGCCGATATACGCTCCATGTTCGTTCACCACGTCGATGTTGGTCGCTGTGCCAAAGTCCACCACGATGCTCGGGCTGCCATAGAGCGCGCTGCCGCGGTGGCGTTGGCAATGCGGTCGGCGCCGACCTCGGCAGGTGAGGCTGCCTCAATTGCGGTTACGGCGGAGGTTTGCGCCCCGACCACGATAAGACGCGCGCCAATCACTTCGGCCACGCCCTCCCATTCGCGCATGAGCTGAGGGACGACTCCGGCGAAGGCAATGGCATCCACGCAGGAGAGCTCGAGTCCGTCTTTGCGGAAATAGCCGAGCAGGCGCACGTGTATCTCGTCTTTGGTGAAGGCGCGGTCGGTGGGCATGCGCCAGGCATGCAGGAGCTCGTTGCCGTCAAACAGGCCGAGGGCGGTTTGCGTGTTACCCGTGTCGATGGCTAGCAGCATGATGATGAACCTTCCGTTAACGGGGAGGAATTGCCGCACGATGCGGCCTGCCAGCGCACATTGTATACTTATTGGCTGTCAAAAACGCAAAGAGCGCCGCCATGGGCTCCCGCCGCGTCGGGGCGTCCGCGTGGCGAGGGCATGAGGAGCGACATGAACAAGAAGGCCAAGCGTCGTTTAGCGGTGATGGGCGGCATCATTGCCATTGCCATGCTGGTGATCGTGGCGATTGCGGGGGCGGGTGGTTCCGCTTCGTCGGTTACGGTCGCCGACGTCGCAACTGGGTCGTACCAAGGTAAAAAGTCCAGGTGAGCGGCGTGGTCGTGGCAGATTCCATCGAGAAGGACGGCGCGCGTGTGACCTTTGACATCGCGCCTGAGGATGAGTCGGGCGCGCCGAACCCCTCGGTTCGTCTGCGCGTTGGCTACGAGGGGGCGCTGCCCGCGACGTTTGGCGCGGGTGTTGTGGCCATCTGCACGGGTGACGTGGACAACCCGCCGTTCCTCAACTGCACGGAGATGGTCACCAAGTGCCCGTCCAAGTACGAGAGCGCCGAGGGATCCCTCACGGTGAAGGGTCTGCTCGACCAGGCGGACGCCATGCTGTTCGAGGACACCAAGGTGTGCGGTTATGTTGAGGGTGACGTCAACGATGCCAGCTCCGCCATTCGATTCACCATCGAATCCCAGGGCGCTACGCTCAACGTGGTGTATAACGGAGGGCTTGATGAGCAGATCGCGGACGGCGTCGCCGTGGTCGTGTCCGGTCATCTTGATTCCGATGGCAACTTCGTGGCGACGGAGCAGCCTGCAATTGATGCCTCCATCACCAAGTAGGGACGTAAAGGACAACGAAATGGGCCCGTGGGCGCGCATGGCGTCGACGCGCGGGATGTCGAGATACGGGAAAGGTGCTGCATGGTATCGACGATAGGTAATGTATTCCAGGCGCTCACCCTGGTATTCGCGCTGGTGTCGGCAGTGCTGCTCGTGGCGAGCGGCAAAGTGGCAAGTACGGGGGCGGCAGGCTCCGGCGCCGCACCCTCAACGGCCCCGGAACCCTCGGTGCCGATTGCGCGCATGCGCCACGCTGGGCAGGCGTTCGTCTACGCGAGCTTTGCCCTGCTGACGGCATGTGTGGGCATCATCCTCGTGTGCATGCTCACGGAGAATTACAGCCTAGCGTATGTGGTTTCGAATTACCCCGCGACGGACAGCCCCCTGCAGCCGCTCTACCGGGTGAGTGCCGTGTGGGCCGGTCGCCAGGGATCGCTGCTGTTGTGGACGTGGCTCATCTCCGCCTTCGTTGCCGTGCAGGCGTGCCGTCGCCGCCGCGCACATGAGGACCTCACGTTGGTGGCCCTGGGCGTGGCGCAGGTCATCGTCGCCCTGTTCGTCGCAGCGCTCGTGTTCTCGAGCTCCAACAATCCGTTCATGCCCACCGCCGCCGAGCACCTCAACGCCGACGGCACACTCGCCAGCAAGATCGGCGGCATGAACCCGTTGCTCATGCATTGGGCGATGATTCTCCACCCGCCGGCGACCTTCATCGGCTACGCCGCCATGACGTTGCCGTTCGCGTACGCCATGGCGGCTCTTATCACGGGCGATCTTTCGGCCCGCTGGGTCGAACTGTGCGACCGCGTTGCGGTGTTCGGTTTTATCTTCCTGTCCATCGGCATGGGCCTGGGTGCCGTGTGGGCGTACGTGGTCCTGGGCTGGGGCGGTTTTTGGGCATGGGACGCCGTGGAGAATGCGAGCCTTATGAGCTGGCTCACCTGCGTGGCGATGATCCACAGCTTTACGATGTACCGCAAGCACGGCATCTTCAAGCGTTGGAGCATGTTCACTGCCACCATCACGTTCATTTTCGTGGTGCTTGGCACGTTCATCACGCGCTCGGGCTTGGTCCAAAGTGTGCATGCGTTTGCCGAGGACCCGGTGTCCACATATTTCTTCCTGGCGATTATGGTGGCAAGTGGCCTAGCGTTTTTGCTTGGCCTGCTGTACCGTCACGGCGAGATCGGCGAGGATGACGACCAGATCGAGTCGATGCTCTCCAAGAACGGATCGTACTACCTCACGAACATCATCATGGTGATGGCGGGCGCGCTCGTGGCCTACCTTACGGTGTCGAGCGCCCTTCCCACATGGATGCCGCTGGGCGGCGCCGTGGTCGCGGCGGGTGCGTATAACGCCGTGGCGCGGCCGGTCGCCGTCGTGGTGCTACTGCTCATGGCTGTGTGTCCGCTCCTTGGTTGGCGCAAGACGCAGGGCCCTGCGTTTTGGGGGCATATGCGCCGCCCGCTTGTGGTGGCCGCCTGCCTTTTTGTGGCCGGACTTGTGCTCTTTGGGACGAAGCTGATGCCCACCTACAGTGCATCTTGACCGATGGCGGATCGCTGCCGACGCTTTGGCCGAACAGGGGCCCGCGGTGTATTACTTCGCGCTGACAATCGTGGCCCTCGCGGCTATTTCGCTGCTGATTGCCACTTCGGCCTATCTACTGGTGCGCGGGGTGCGGGCCCGCATGCGGAACAAGGAGAGGGCGCGCCGGCCGCCGCGTTCAACCTGTTCCGTCGCTCGCCTGCGCAGGCTGGCGGCTACCTGTGCCACCTGGGCATTGCGATCGCCGCGCTCGGTCTGGTGGGTTCCATGATGTACGTGCGCGATGTGACGGTGAGCCTTGCCGGCGAGAAGGGCGAGTCTGTTCAGGTGGGGGGCTACGTGCTGACCCTGACCGATACCGAGCGCTATGCCGACAGCCAGGATAACGAAGTCATGCGCGTGGAACTTGATGTGGCTGATGAGCAGGGGAGCCTAATGGGGCACGTGGCGCCTTCCATGAAGGTCGCCGCCGCAACGAGTCAGTCGACCCTCGATGCCGCGGTGCTTACGCGTCCGCTCGAAGACTTGTTCGTGGCGTTCCAGGCCTGAACGCCGAACGGCACGCTTTCCATCAACGTCAAGGTCAACCCGCTCATCCTGTTGACCTGGGCGGGCGGCGCCATCTCGACTTTAGGCATCGCCTTGGCATTCGCGCCGCGTCGTGCCACGCCGCTGCTGGCGGCAGACGAGCGCACTCGTGCCCAAGCGAAGGCGAATGCGCGATGACGGCCCGTCCCCTGCCGTTTGCCCCCGGTTCCCGCGATGGGGCTTTGGGAGCGTGCGATCCGTTCGCCATTGAGGCGCGTGCTTGCTCAGCAGTTCGGCGGCAGGCGCGCGTGGATGGGTCGGACCTCGTGCTGCCTCAAGGCGCCTTCCTCTCAATATTTGGCCCCAACGGCGCCGGCAAGACCACGTTGCTGCGCGAGCTCGCCTTGCTGGCGCGCCCCACATGCGGCGAACTGCGTATGCTCGGCGTAAATGCCCTGGAGGAGCCCGATGCCTTGCGCGCTCGCGTAGGGCTCATTTCCCACAAGCCGATGCTCTATGGAGACCTGACCGCCCAAGAGAACCTGGCGTTCTTCGCCTCGCTCTACGGCATGGCGGGTGCTGCGGCACAGGCGCGCATCGACGATTTGCTGCGTTTGGTCGAGCTCGATCATCGGCGGAACGACTGCGTGCGTACGTTCTCGCGCGGCATGCAGCAGCGGCTCTCGATTGCCCGGGCACTTATCAGCGACCCCGAGATCGTGCTGCTCGATGAACCCTATTCCGGACTCGACCCTCATGCGGCGGAGCTCTTCGACCAGCTTATCGACCGTGTGCGCGAGGGGCGGACCTTCGTGATGGTGAGTCATGACCTCGAGAAGGGCTACGACCTATGCACCCATGCCCTCATCCTGGCGCAGGGCGCGGTCGTGGTGTGCGCCCAGAAGGCCGACGTGGACCGCGGGGCATTCCGCGACTTGTATTTGGCGACCGTGGGAATGGGGATGGCGTAGATGGAGGAGAAGCGGGAGAGCCTGCGTCGTGGCGACGCGGGGGCGCAGGGTGCCGTTGTTGCCCTGGGTGCCGCCGTTAGCGCGGGTGCCGTCGCGCCCCGCGCGCCTCGGACGCCCCGGCCAAGCCTCAACCTCCAAACCCTCGGCGTTCGCCCAGTATCGCGCCCTGTTGGGCAAGGACGTGCGGCAGGAATTGCGCACGCGCGAGATGCTCACCTCGATGGTTGTGTACTCGCTTTGGTGCTGACGGTGTACGGGGCCGCGTTGGCGCAGGTGGGGGACAAACTGCAGGTTGTCTCCTTTTCCGGCGGTCTGCTGTGGGCACTTATCGTGTTTACGAGCCTGCTTGGTCTCAATCGCAGTTTTTCGCACGAGACCGAGTCGGGCTGCCTGGAGGGCATCCTGCTGGCGCCGGTTGACCGCGCGGTCGTGTTCTTGGCCAAGACGACTTCGAATCTGCTGTTCCTGCTCGCCGTTGAGCTGGTGACCGTACCGCTGTTCTTCGTCTTCTTCCTCTCGGGTGCACCGCTGTCCGCCACTGCGCCGATGATCGTGCTGCCGTTGTTGGTGGGCACGGTGGGCGTCGCCGGTGTGGGCACCTTGCTGTCGACCATGGCGATCGACACGCGCGGCAAGGACGTCTTGCTCGCCATCCTGTTCATACCGGTGGCGTTTCCGCTGCTGTATGCATGCGTCTCGGCCACCGGCGTCGCGCTCGCTGGCGTTGAGGGAACCTTTGCCACGTTCTGGAGGAGCCTTGCGCTCGCCGGCACCTACGATGTCGTGATGATTGCAGCCGCTTGGGGCCTCTACGAGTTCGTTCTCGATTCGTGATCCAACGAGCTGGTACCATACCTAATCAAAAAGGAAGGGGGTCTTGTGACCTTGAAGAAATCTAATGCAATGGTGCCCGCCCTGCTCGTGCTGGGCGCGCTGCTCATCGCGACTGACGTGGTATGGACGTTCACCTTGGCGCCGCTCGTGCAGGGTGCGCGACTGTCCGAATCCGTGGTGATTGCGGGGCAAATGGTCACCACCAAGTTGCTGCTGAGCCAAAAGATCTTCTACCTGCATGTTCCCGTTGCGATTGCCTCGTTCGTGTTCATGGGGGTGGCGGCTTACCACGCCCTGCGGTTCCTCGTGACCAAGGACCGTGCGCGCGATGTGCGCTCGCGCACCGCCATGCAGGTCACGCTTGTGTTCATCGTGGCAACCATGATCTCGGGCGATCTTTGGACGCGCTTCGAGTGGGGCGTCTGGTGGGTGTGGGAGCCTCGACTCACTACGTACTTCATCCTGATGCTGCTGGTGATTGGGTACTTTGTGCTGCGCAACGCGCTCGATGATCCCGAGAAGATCGCACGCTTCGCCGCAGTGTTTTGCGTTGTCTCGTTTGTGGATGCGCCCATTTCGTTCCTCATCACGCGCTTGGTGCCGAGCTCGGTGCATCCGGTGGTGTTCAGGACGGATTCTGGTCTGCCGCCGCTTATGCTCATTCCGTTTTTGCTGGGTATGGCGGGTATGCTCATGGTCGCGTTTGCTCTGTATCGCTATGCGCTGCGTGTGAATGCCGCCGCCGATGAGGTTGAGGAGCTCAAGCGGCGCCTTGAGGATCTCGATTCCGCCGCGTCCCGTGCGGCCGCCGCCGAGGCGCTTGAGCGCCTGCGGACAAAGGCCGCGACCGTCGTTGCCGATGGCCGCGATGGCGCCAGCTGCGCCGCGGTCGTTTCTCCCGCAACCAACGAGCCTGAGGAGGGCTAAATGGATCCGATTCTTTCCGAGGTCTATTCGACTGTTTTGCCTGCAGCGCCCTTTGTCTTGGCTGCATATGTGGGCATCTTGCTGGCGTTGTTTGTGTTCGTACTCTCCTTGTGGCGCAAATCAAAGCGCACGGAGGCCGACATCGAAGCGCTCAGGCGCGCGCTCGAGGAGCGGGAACGGGAGTCCCGATAGGGCACATTCCTTCTTCTGCGAAAGCTTAAACCCCCTAAAAGCCAAAACGACCCTTGGCAGGTGGCTGTCAAGGGTCGTTTTCCGTATATCACGTGAAGATGCGTGTGCCTTACGATGCCCTTGTGAACGAAGGTAGGGGTGCTGAGCTGGGGTGTCAGGACATGCGGACTCAGGTGCAAGCCATGCGTGAGAAGCCGTTGGAGAACTGGTCGGAAGCGCCTGATACGCTCGTGCTCCACACAGAGAAGGAGGACGAGATGACCGGGTTGTGCGTGAAGGCGGATCCAAATGCGGGACCGCGGGGCTTTTTGGAACAAGCACTCATCGATTCGGTGAGCGATGAGCAGGCGGGTGGGGACAGTTGGTGTGGAGTACCGCTCGGCAGATGGCTGCGCGATGAGGGCCGTGTTCCCATGCGAGCGGCAAAGACGCATCTAAGCAGGTTGGCGGCGTATGCCAACAGTACGGGGGAGACGATCACCGTGGTGAGAAACGGCATCCCCTGGTTCGAGATACGACCCCTTGCCGCCGATTTCATGTCGACGGTGTAGCCACACGCAAAAACTTCGCCCACCCGTACCCGCAAAGCGCGGTTCGGGTGGGCGAGGCGAGGGATTGGGCAAAGATGCGGGGGCTTGTCCGCTATTCGAGTTCGAATGCGCCGGTGTAGAGCTGGTAGTAGTAACCCTTCTTGGCGATGAGCTCATCATGCGTGCCGCGTTCGATTACGCGACCGTGGTCGAGGCAGATGATCACATCGGAGTTGCGGACCGTCGAGAGTCGGTGCGCGATGACGAACGTGGTGCGTCCCTGCATAAGGGCATCCATGCCGCGCTGGACAATCGCCTCGGTGCGCGTGTCGATGGAACTCGTCGCCTCATCGAGAATCATCGCGGGCGGATCGGCGACGGCGGCACGGGCGATGGAGACGAGCTGGCGTTGGCCCTGGCTGAGCTGCGAACCGTTGCCGGTAAGCATGGTGCTGTAGCCATCGGGCAGGCGGCGGATGAAGTCGTCGGCACCTGCGAGCTCGGCTGCCTTGATGCACTCCTCGTCGGTCGCATCGAGCTTGCCGTATCGGATGTTGTCCATGACGGTGCCGGTGAACAGGTTGACGTCCTGGAGCACCACGCCCAGGGATCGGCGAAGGTCTGCCTTCTTGATCTTGTTCACGTTGATGCCGTCGTATCGGATCTTGCCGTCCGCGATGTCGTAGAAGCGATTGATGAGGTTGGTGATCGTGGTCTTGCCTGCGCCCGTAGCACCGACAAACGCCACTTTCTGACCGGGTTTGGCGTAGACCGAGACGCCGTGCAGAACCTCATGGTCGGGGGTGTAGCCAAAGTCGACATCGACCATGCGGACGTCGCCGCGCAGCGGAACGTACGTCACGGTGCCGTCGGCCTTGTGCGGATGCTTCCACGCCCAGAGGCCCGTGCGGTGATCAGCCTCTTCGATCTCCCAGGTGCTGGGGTTGACCTGGGCGTTGACAAGCGTCACGTACCCCTCGTCAACCTCCGGCTCCTGGTCGAGCAGCTCAAAGATGCGGTCCGCTCCGGCGAGACCCATGACCACGGCGTTGATCTGCTGGGAGACCTGTCCAATCTGGCCGCAGAACTGTTTTGTCATATTGAGGAAGGGAACCACCACGGCGATGGACAGCGGAAGGCCGGAGAAGGAGAGGTTGGGCACGCCGAGCGCCAAAAAGACGCCACCGGCAAGCGCAACCACGACATAGATGAGGTTGCCGAGGTTCATCAGGATGGGCATGAGGATGTTGGCGAACATGTTGGCCTTCTGCGAGACCTCGAAGAGCTTCTCGTTGCGCTCGTCAAAGTCCTCCTCCGCCGCATGTTCGTGGCAAAACGCCTTGACGACCTTCTGGCCGTTCATGACTTCCTCGATGTGTCCCTCAACAACGCCGAGCTCGGTTTGCTGCGCGATGAAGAAGCGCGCGGAGTTGGAGCCGAGCAGCTTGGTGAGGAACGTCATGACGGCTACACCGGCGATGATCACCAAGCCCATCCATGCCGAGAAGTAGAACATGATGAACAAGACGGTGGCGAGCACGATGACGGTTTGTAGGAGGTTGGGAAGGGACTGCGAGATCATCTGGCGCAGCGTGTCGATGTCGTTGGTGTAGTGCGACATGATGTCGCCGCGCTGGTTGGTGTCGAAATACCTGATGGGAAGGTCCTGCATGCGATTGAACATCTTCTCACGGAGCTTCTCGAGAGAGCCCTGCGTGATGACGGCCATGTAGCGATTCCAGAACAGGGAGGAGAGGTTGCCTATGAGGTAGATAATGGCGAGGACGGTCACGAGGCTCACAATCTTGGGCTGTGCCGCCGCCCAGTCACCCGTCTGCCAAGAGGACGAGATGACTTCGAGGGCTTTCTGCAGGAAGAGCGAGCCAACTGAGTTGATGAGGCCGCATAGGAGTACGCCGGCCATGACCAACGGCAACAGGACGGGGTAGAACGAGAACAGCATCTTGACGAGACGCTTGAGCGTTCCGGGGCGGCGATTCTTTGCGCGAGCTGCGGTGGTTGCCTTACTCATGCGCCTCACCTCCTTCCTGAGCCTCCTCGCTCATCTTGTTTTGAGAGACGAATGTCTCGCGGTAGATCTCGGAGCTCTCCATGAGCTCGTCGTGCGTACCGATGCTGGCGATGCGGCCGCCCTCCATGACGATGATGCGGTCGGCGTCCTGCACACTCGTAATGCGCTGCGCGATGATGAGCTTGGTTGTCTCGGGCAGGTATTCGGCCAGACCGGCGCGGATCTTGGCGTCCGTCTTGGTGTCGACGGCGCTCGTGGAGTCGTCGAGAATCAAGATCTTGGGGCGGCGGAGCAGGGCGCGCGCAATGCAGAGGCGTTGCTTCTGGCCACCGGAGACGTTTGGAGCCCCCCTGCTCGATCCACGTATCGTAGCCCTTGGGGAAGCCGTCGACGAACTCGTCGGCACAGGCCAGGTGTGCCGCCTCTCGGACCTCATCGTCGGTGGCATCGGGATCGCCCCAGCGCAGATTGTCGGCGATGGTGCCGCTAAAGAGCACGTTCTTCTGCAGAACCATGGCGACCTGATGACGCAGGGAGTCGAGGTCGTAGTCGCGAACGTCACGCCCGCCCACACGGACCGTGCCCTCGGTGACGTCGTATAGGCGTGCGATGAGGTTGACGAGCGTGGACTTCGCGGATCCGGTACCGCCGATGATGCCGATGGTCTCGCCGCTGGCGATGTGAAGATCGATGCCATCGAGCGCCTGCCGCTCGGCATGCTCGGAATACTTGAAGCTCACGTTGTCGAAGTCGATGGAGCCGTCCGCGACCTCATAAATGGGTTCGTTCGGATTGGCGATGGTGGGCTCGTCGTGAAGCACCTCGACGATACGATTGGCGCTTTCCTCGGCCATGGTCACCATGACGAAGATCATGGAGAGCTGCATGAGGCTCATGAGAATCTGGAAGCCGTAGGTGAAGGTGGACGAGAGCTGGCCGACGTCGAATAGCTCGCCCTGGCTCGTGATGATGAGCTTGGACCCGAGGAAGATGATGAGGACGAATGCGCCGTTGACGCACAGGTTCATCATCGGGTTGTTGAAAGCCAGAAGCTTTTCGGCGCGGGTGAAGTCGGCGCAGACGTCCTGCGCGGCGTGCGCGAACTTCTGCTTCTCGTAGTCTTCGCGCACGTAGCTCTTTACCACGCGCATGCCGGTGACGTTCTCCTCGACCGATTCGTTGAGCGCGTCGTACTTGTGAAACACGCGGGTGAAAATGGGGCCGACCTTGTGGATGATGAAACCAAGACCGCCACCGAGCAGCGGAATCATGGCGAGATACACGAAGGAGATGGAACCGCCCATGGCGTAAGCCATCGCGAACGCGAAGACCAGCACGAGCGGCGCACGGACGGCGATGCGGATGATGAGCATGAACGCCTGCTGGACGTTGGTGACGTCGGTGGTGAGGCGTGTGACCAGCGAGGAGCTGGAGAAGCGGTCGATGTTGGCGAACGAGAACGTCTGGATCTTGTAGAAGAGGTCGTGACGGAGGTTCTTGGCGAATCCACAGCTCGCGTAGCTACAGGTAATGCCCGCAGCGGCACCGAACAGCAGCGATATGAGAGCGATGACGACGAGGACCCCGGCCGTGGGCAGGATCTCGGCGACCGTTGCGCCGTCTTTGATGACGTCGATGAGGTTGGCAGTCACAAAGGGGATCGCCATCTCGCAGGCGACCTCGAACAACACCAAGATTGGCGTGGCGATTGTGGGCCACTTGTAGTTTCGAATGGATGCAGCAAGCGTATTAACCATCTAACTCCTCCCAGGTCACACGGATCTTCTCGAGCATTTCGGCGAGTTGTTCTTGCTCTTCGACGGTGAGTGCCGAGAACGCGGCGCGTCTGAAGCCTCCCGCTTGTCGTGCTCGTGCTGGGCGAGCTCCCGACCCGCCTGCGTGAGGTGCACGAAAAGCTGACGGCGGTCCTTGGTGTCGCGCGTACGCTCAATGAGCCTCGCACACTCCATTTTGGATAGGATCTCCGACAACGAGCCGGGCTTGATCTCAAAGCGAGATCCGAGTTCCTGCTGCGAGAGTCGGCCCCCACAGCGGTCGAGCATGCACAGGATGGGCACCTGCCCCGATCGCCCACCGCCGTGAAAGTGCATATAGTGCCCGCAGAAACCCAGGCCCTGCAGGATGCGCTTGGCACGGGCAATGTCCTCGTCAGTCTCCGCCGGGGCGCTCGCGTCAAGCGCCTCGTGGTACTCATGGTCTGTCATCTCCACCTCCCATATATGTCATTGTTGTTTGGCCGTGTAGAGATTAGGACTCTTGCGAACAACAGTCAAGGTACCAAATAATCAGGAACCGAATTAATTTTTGGTTCGTGCGCAACCCGTTTTAGAAGCATTCCGTCAAGCTTGAGGTTTTGCCGCATTTTGACTCCCCGCTGAGCGGCCGATTGATTAGACTCGCAAACACGCAGGTAGAAGAGGTTCTACGGCTATGAATGCTTGGGAATTCGCGCAAAACTGCGACAGACTTTCGATGGTGGGGCACCGGGCTCCGTAAAGGGGCTTCGCAGAGCGAAAAACGGGGATAATGGATGCAACGGCGCCCGATTGGAGGCGCCAGCCTGGCGGGGTTGCCATGTGCGCCGCTTCGCCCTCGATTGAAAGGTCCTGCCATGTCGACTGTCACCACCATTGCCAAAGGCAACGTCACCGCTCAGATATCATCCATGGGCGCCGAGCTCACAAGCTTCGTCGTAGATGACAGGGAGTATCTGTGGCAGGCTGATCCAACGTTTTTGGGGCAAGCACGCACCGGTGCTGTTTCCCATCGTGGGCTCCATCCGTGGCGGGGAGGCAACGTGCTCAGAGGGCGCCTGCCGCATGGAACGCCACGGCCTCGCCCGCACCGCGGAGCACGCCGTCGTCGGCATGGCTGAGGATGGGTCTGCGGTGACGTTCGAGTACCGCGACACCCCCGAGACTCTCAAGGCCTACCCATATCACTTCAAGCTCAACATGACCTACGCAATCACGGGCGATGCCACGCTGACACAGACGTTCACCGTCACCAACACCGGCGACGTTGATCTGCCGTTCTCCGTTGGCGGCCACCCCGCGTTTAACGTTCCCGCGCCGGCGCCGAGAGCGAGGACTTCGAGGATTACGTTTTCGAGTTCGCCGAGCCCTGGACGTGCACCGCACCTCGCATCGCCGAGGGCGGCCTCCTCACCTTCGATGAGTCCTTCGTCCCAGTCGAAAATTCGGACGTGCTGCCGGTTACGCGGAGCCTGTTCGCGCACGATGCCGTTATGCTCACCGATGTCCCCGGCGGAACGCTCACGCTGCGCGGCACCAAGAGCGGTCGCGGCATGCGTGTCGACTTCGCCGACTTCAAGTACATTGGTCTGTGGTCCGCCCAAGAGGGCAACTCGCCGTTCATCGCGCTGGAGCCTTGGACCGGCCATGCCACGCTCACGAGCGAGGACGACGTACTTGAGCATAAGCGCGACATCACGATCCTGGCGCCCGGCAAGACCGCGGAGTACAGCTTTAGCATGACCGCGCTTTAATGCTCGGACCGATCGCGTATACTCGGGCAAATCGCGTGCGCCGAGCGTGAACTGGGACAAGCTTTGTGCCGCATGAGAGAGCGTGCCGATGGGCGGGTCGTTGCCACGGGGCGGCGGCCCGCCGTGCGTGGGGCCATTTTCGTGCGAGGCGTGGCGTGGCTCAGCTGCGCACGTCGGAGCTTGAAGCGTTGTGCTGCAAAATTCCCTTTCAGTAAAAGCACCCTATCTAATTACTGAGATCTCCGGTTCCTCGCTACTGAGATCTCCGGTTCCTCGCGGAGCCGCCGCGCTTCAAGTCCGACCGTCGCGCGACCGGGTTCGTGCGTGTTCGGCCTCGTGGGACATCTTGGCGCTTATGCGCCGCCCGGCGCGTGGATGGGCCGAACCACAGGGCGGGCAACTTTCTTGACAGGTTCGGGCATCTTGTGCGGATCGAATTCCGTGGGGCTCATGATGTTGAACCGGATGGACCACCAACGGATGAACATCGTGAGCGCGACGCTGATGAACGCAGCAGCGATGTTCCACATTCCCAGGCTTTCGATGAGAACCATATAGGTGATGGCGCCGGCGATTGCCGCCATGGCGTACAGGTTGCTGCGCCGGAAGATATAGGGTACGCGCGCAAGGCATATATCGCGCAGCATGCCGCCGCCCACGGCGGTGATGAAGCCCATCATCACGCAGGTGATGGGCGGGTAGCCGTATGCCATTGTTTTGTCGGCACCCATGACGGCGAACAGGCCGACGGCGAAGATGTCGAGAACGGAGATAAGCCGGTCGGGCTTTTCGACCATCCAGGGAAAGGCGAAGACGGCCGCCGCGGTGCCGATGGATACCGGCAGGGCGAGGGGTTGCTGCAGGATGTAGACGTTGTGCTCCTGAAGAATGACATCGCGGGTCAAGCCACCGCCCAGCGACACAAGCACGGCGAGGCCGATGGCGCCGATGAGGTCGAGCTTGTTTTCGCGCGCGGCGAGCACACCAGACGCCGCCGCCACGATGACGGCGACCATTTCGAACGCAATGGGAATCTGGACCATCTCTTCGCCCAAGGCCATCGCGTTGGCAGCGTGTGCAGTAACTGCCAAGACGGCTGGACTCATGGCTGGTCTCCCTTCACGATGCGCCTGCGATGCGAGCCTGCAGTGCACTTGCCCTGCGCGCCGACGCCGCGCCTTCGATGCGCAGCGGTGCCTGCGCCTATCAATCTTAGCCGAGGTATGGCGCGGGGCGAAGTACGCATCGATATTTGCCCTGCGCGGCCGGGGTCCGTTTGTGTGTGAGGAATCGTGGGTTTGAAACAGAATGGGAGTTTCAAACCCACGATTCCTCACATAAAGGGGCATGGTAATGTGATTTATCATGGGTTTGAATGATGCGTTCATTTCAAACCGTCTTTCTCACAAAGTGCGGAGCTCGGGCTGCCCAGGGGGGCAGATGGGACTCGAGCTACCCAAGGACCCGAGCTGCCGAGAGAGGCCAAGGCGCCAGATGGGGCACGCGATGGGTGCTTGGGCCCGGGCGGTGACGGGATCCTGCTGGCGTTGACGGGTGCCCGCAGCCCTGACGGCACTTGCGGAGGGGCGATGGGCACCTAACGGGGGGGGGTGATGGGCGACAGGGCTCTATCGACCCGCTGGGTCTCTGCGGATTCCCGCCATGGTCACCGTCTTCCCGCGCTTATCGAAACGTGTTGCGCTGAGTGTGCTAAGTGTTTCGCTGAAGTTGGAAATCAAGAGGCCCGCCGGGTTTGGCAATCTTTCTCACAATTTCACTTGCGCGCGTGGGAAAGTACGGTACAATAGCCCCTGCATTCACGGAGAGTTGTCCGAGTGGCCGAAGGAGCACGATTGGAAATCGTGTAGGCGCCAAAAGCGTCTCCAGGGTTCAAATCCCTGACTCTCCGCCAGAACTTTCAGCGGCACGCATCCATATGGGTGACGTGCCGTTTTCACTTCTTACGGAGGAGTGGCAGAGTGGTTGAATGCGGCGGTCTCGAAAACCGTTTACGGGTACTCCCCGTACGAGGTTCGAATCCCTCCTCCTCCGCCATTTTCGAAACAGAGGCGAGCCCGTGCGGCTCGCTTTTTCGTATCCCCTGCGTGGATCGAACCCGTGAG
>ENA-OPZN01000261-OPZN01000261.1-human-gut-metagenome-genome-assembly--contig:-NODE-261-length-19263-cov-2.179557_pt1 | contig 19263 bp, 21 predicted proteins | sample MGYA00242483_ERZ504503 | MGnify/ENA primary metagenome ERZ504503 (study PRJEB26092, sample SAMD00036285) | human gut metagenome | host: Homo sapiens | study: EMG produced TPA metagenomics assembly of... | reverse complement strand
CGGCGAGATCTTCGGCGGAGTCAGGCTGGTAGCAGGCGTTTTAAATGTTTCAACCCTATTTATGGGTCAATGTAATGGAAATACTGGACACTCCCAGATCTTTAAATGAGGGTGAGTTAGTGGTGTCTACCGGGTATGGCCTGGAGGATCAGTCTCTTCATAAGGACCTGATCCACCAGCTGAAAAAAAGAGGGGTCAGCGGTCTGGCGATCCAGCCGGGCTATTATATCGATCAGATACCGGAATACATTATAGAAGACGCAAACAAAGAAGGGCTGCCGGTGCTGGAGCTGCCGGAACGGCTGTCATTTTCAGAGATCCTTCATGTGCTTATGGATCAGATCACGGAAAACAATCTTATTTCCAGAAAGCTGGTCCAGGGACTGGACACACTGCGCATTGCACTTGGAAAAAAATTAAATATCAGTGAAAAGAAACTATTTGAAAAAGAACAGCAGGTATATCTTTTTCTCATCTGCCTTACAGGAAAAAACAGCCGGGACGAGGAAAGTCTCCGGCAGGGAATGGGAAAAGTAGGCTCTTTTCTTTCTTCTATGTCAAAAACCTGTATTGGTGAGACCTTGCCAGATGGAACCGGTATGTTTCTGGCGCCCTTTTCCGATGGAGAAGCATTTACAGATGCCATGTATGATTTCAGCATTTTCCTTACCTTTCTTTCGGAAAATGAAGAGATCAACTTTTATGTAGGTGCCCAGCCTTTAAAAGAAAGCGAGGATCTGCTGATAGCGTAAAGAGCTACGATCATATCTGTTTGCTGGACCGGATCGGGGCAAAACGGGGGATCTGTACCTTTGATAACCGACTTTTAGTGGAACTTCTTGGGACGCTTCATCAAAATGAGTATTCTATTGTATTGGGAAACCAGGCATTACAGAAACTCTTGGACCATGACCGGTATAATCACACAGGCTATGTACATACCATCCGTATCTATCTGGCACACAACTGCAATGCTACGAAAACAGCGGAACATCTGTACATCCACCGCCATACACTGATGAAGCGGCTGCAGAATATTTCCGCTCTCTGCGGCATTAATTTTACGGATTATTACATGCGTGTATACATGTCTTTAGCCATTCTGATCCATGATTATTTACTTATTGATCCATAGGGGCTACAAAATATTTCAGAGGTGAAACGAATTTTTTACCAAAACTTTAGTAAAAAACTTGACATCACCTAAAAACTGGTGTATCATTCGACACATCAAAAATAAATAAGCAAACGGAGCCGAAAAGGCATAAATGATTTCAAAGAGGAAATTCAGAACAATAGTCTGAGTTTCCTCTTTTGTTTTACCTGAAATCTTCCCGGCGGACCGCCGGGAGCGGTAGTTATCATTTGTTTTCAAGGCTCTGGGCAAGGAGGAAATGATTATGAAAAAAAGGTTATGTGTATGCAATGATGGCTGCAGTTGCAGCAATGACAGTTTCCGGGTGTTCTTCCTCTTCTTCCGCACCGGCTTCTACAGCAGCGGAAAGCAAAACTGAAGCAGCAGCTTCTTCAGAAAGCGGCACTACTGCAGCGGACACATCTGATGTAAAGGCAGCGGTGGATACCATTAAATTCGGTCTGGTAGCTCCTCTTTCCGGTGATAACGGTGCTTATGGTACCAAGCAGGAAAAAGGTTATGAGCTGGCAATGGAAGAGATCAACGCAGCTGGCGGTGTGTTGGGAGCCAAGTTAGAGCTGGAAACATACGATGACGGCGGTGATGCTTCTACAGCAGCCAACGGAGCACAGAAGTTTGCAGATGATGACTCCATTCTGGCAATCGGCGGTTCCTGCCTTACCTCCTGTACAGCAGCCATGCTTCCTATTACAGGGGATGCAGAGATGCCTCAGTTGGTAGTAAGCTCCAGTGCAAAATCTTTAACAGGCATCAGTGATTATTTCTTCCGTATGGCGGTTCAGGATGCGGCAGTTGGTCCTCAGATCGCAAACCAGTTTACAAAAATGGGCAAGACCAAAGCAGTTACCCTTTACTGCAACAACGATTACGGCTCTGGTTTAAAGGACAGCTTCAATGCACAGTTTGAAGCAAACGGCGGACAGGTTCTTGACTCCGTACCTTATCAGGCAACTGACCAGGATTTCGCAGCGATCCTTACTACTGTAAAGAGCCTTGATCCTGACTGTATCGCTCTTTGCGGAACTACAACAGACGGAGCACTGATCATCAAGCAGGCAAGACAGATGGGAATTGAAGCACCGATCATGGGACAGCCTGGACTTTACAGCCAGAATGTCATCGACATCGCAGGAGATGCTTCTGAAGGTCTTCTTTGCAGCGGCGTATTCGTAGCAGCAGACGCAGATGAAAAGGGACAGGAATTCGTAACCAAGTACGGCGAAAAGTACAGCGGTGAAGTTCCGGACGGATTTGCAGCATTAGCTTATGACCAGATGTATGTACTGGCAGATGCAGCAGAAAGAGCCATGAAGGAAAACGGCGGTGAACTTACAAGACAGACTCTTGCAGAAGCATTAAAGGCAACTGAGTATGAAGGCGTTACCGGTACCGTTACCTTTGATGACAACGGTGACTGGGTAAGAGATTACCTGACACTGACTGTAAAAGACGGAAAGTATGTATTATATGAAGAGTAATTCTTCAGGAAAATAGATCAAAACAGTACAGGTGGTGACAATATGTTGGTATTTTTGCAGCAGGTTATAAATGGTCTGGCACAGGGAGGTATCTACTCCCTGATCGCCATAGGCTGGACAACGGTATTTGGAATTGTAGGAGTCATTAACTGGACCCACGGTGAGATCTATATGCTGGGTGCATATACAGGTTATTTTGTAACAACTTATCTGGGACTTCCGCTGATCCCTGCGCTTCTCATTTCCATGGCAGCCGGAGCACTGATCGCAATGGCAGTAGACCAGTTTGGCTATAAGCCATTAAGAAAGAAAGGGGTTCTGGCAGCAACCGGATTTATTACCGCTTTAGGTATTTCCACGATCCTGCGCTATACTGCCAACGCTGTATTTACAGTCAACCCCAAAGCGTATCCACAGCTGGTAGACCAGAAACTGATCACCATCTGTACTATTTCAGGTCAGCCATTAACCATCAGCTCCCTTCATTTATATATCCTCATTGGAACCATTATCATCATGGTATGTCTGGAGCTGTTTATCAAGCATACTCTTACAGGAAAGGCTATGTTGGCTGCTTCCCAGGATATGCAGACCTTAGACCTTATGGGTGTTAATGCAGAAAAGCTGATCAAAGTTACCTTTGCGATCAGCGGTGCCCTTGGAGCAGCAGCCGGTTTCTTTATTGGTACCATCTACGCCATTAACCCAACCATGGGTGCTTTAGCAGGTCTTAAAGGCTGGTCCTGTGCCATCCTTGGAGGAATCGGAAGCATCACAGGCTCCCTGGTAGGCGGTATTATCCTTGGAATTGTAGAAAACCTGACAGCAGGCTTTATTTCCACTGGTTATAAGGATGCCATTGGATTTGCGGTAATGATCCTGGTACTTCTCATTAAGCCTTTCAGGACTTATGGGATATAAATTTTGAAGAGAAAAGTTTAAGGAGGCAGCATATGAAAAAAGAACGTTTTTTTCGGTAAAAACGGAAACAGACTGCCTTTCTTCGGTGAGCAGCAGTTCTGGTCTTACTGATCTGTTATATTGACAATTTCCATGGTGGAAGCGCCTGGATCCCTACTTATTTTCAGCATGTGGCAGTTAACTGTCTGATTGCAGCCATCCTGGCATTAGGATTAAACTTTGTATCCGGCTATTTAGGCCAGACTTCCTTAGGCCATGCAGCATTTTATGGCATTGGCGCTTATACAACAGCCGTATTATTAAAATATACCAACATCAGTTTCTGGATCACCATCCTGTGGGATTTCTTCTGGCAGCTCTTGTATCTATTCCACTGGCAATGGCTTCCCTTCGTGTAAAGGGACAGTTTTTGATCGTTATCACCTATGCATTTTGCGAGATCTTACGTTTCATCGCCATTAATACAGCAGCTTTAGGTGGAACAGCCGGTATACCGGGACTTAAATCCCCGGAGATCTTTGGTATTAAGATCACCAAGCTGGCAGCTCCAGCAAAGGCGGTTACATCCTGATCCTGTTCTTGATCGTAGCAGCAGTAGCATTTTTCGCATGGAAAACAGAACATTCCAGGATCGGCTATGCTTTTTCAGCCATCAGGGAAGATGAGATCGCAGCTGTTGCCATGGGTATTAACACTAAGTATTACAAGGTACTTGCCATGGTGATCTCAGCAGTGATCTGCAGCATTGCAGGAAGTTTTCAGGCAGTGTTTGCAAGCATGGTCAGCCCGGAGCTTTTAAACTCTACCAAGTCCATTTCCATTCTTACTATGGTAGTTATCGGTGGACGCAGAAGCATCAAAGGTATGATCTTAGGAGGTATCCTTCTTACCATTCTTCCTGAGTTATTCCATTCCGTAAAAGACATTGCAGGACTTCCATTTGACCCATGGATGATCCTTTACGGCTTCCTTCTTGTATTTATGATGCGTTTCAGACCGCAGGGCATCTGGGGCGTGACTAAAAAGGAAACAGCAGAAGTGGAAGAGGGGTGATGGATATGCTGCTTGAGACAAAAAAAGTAACGAAAATATTCGGCGGACTTCACGCCAACAGTGATATTGATTTTTCCATTGATGAAGGCGAGATCGTAGCCATCATCGGACCAAACGGTTCAGGCAAGACTACATTTTATAATGTACTTACAGGAATTTCCCTGCAACCAGAGGCCAGATCATTTTCAAGGCAAAGCATAGAAAAAATGCAGCCGGAAGCTATTACCCGCCTTGGCATGGCCCGTACTTTCCAGAATATCCGTCTTTTTGGAAATATGACAGTAGCGGAAAATATCATTATTGCCCGCCACTGCAGAAGAAAGACCGGTATCTGGGACTCTTTAATAGGAAGTCCAAGACTTAAAAAAGAAGAGGCGGAAAACCAGGAATACATTAAGAAATGTCTGGAATACGTAGGTATTTATGATAAAAAAGACTGGCTGGCTAAAAATCTTCCATACGGCATGCAGCGCCGACTGGAGATCGCCAGAGTCCTGGCAACAGAGCCAAGCCTGATCCTACTTGATGAGCCGGCAGCAGGCATGAACCCACATGAAAAGGATGAGCTGGTGGAGATCATCAATCGCCTGAAAGCAGAGAAATATTCCATTATCCTCATTGAACATGCCATGCGTATGGTCATGAATATTGCAGACCGGGTGGTAGTATTTGACCACGGACAGAAGATCGCAGAAGGACTGCCACAGGATGTAAAAAATGATCCTGTTGTGATTGAGTCTTATCTGGGAAAGGGGGCATCTGCAAATGGCGATGCTTGATGTAAAAGACCTGAATGTATATTATGGCAAGATCCATGCTATTAAAAATATAAGTCTTACAGTAGAAGAAGGAGAGCTGGTCTCCCTGATCGGGGCAAACGGCGCAGGAAAGACCTCTCTTTTGACGGCTATTATGGGCCAGATCCCGTCTACAGGCCAGATCAGCTTTGAAGGCCAGGCAGTCCACGGAAACGGAACCATGGAGATCGTAAGAAACGGTATGACCATGGTACCGGAAGGCAGACGTGTATTTCCAAGAACTTCTGTAATGGACAATCTGCTGTTAGGCGCTTACAGCCGTAAGGATAAGGAAAATGTAAAAGGCGACTTAAACAAGATCTTTGAAATGTTCCCAAGACTGTTAGAACGTAAAAACCAGCTGGCAGGCACCTTATCCGGCGGCGAACAGCAGATGCTGGCTATGGGGCGCGCGCTGATGTCAAGACCAAGACTTCTGCTCCTTGATGAGCCGTCTATGGGACTTTCGCCAAGACTGGTTGACCAGGTATTTGATACCATTGTTTCTATTAATAAGTCAGGAACCACCATTATGCTGGTAGAGCAGAACGCAAACCAGGCTCTTCGTGTGGCAAAAAGAGGCTATGTAATAGAGACGGGTGAGATCGTTCTTTCGGATGATGCAGATAAGTTATTGTCCAACCCGCAGGTGAAGGAAGCATATCTGGGTGGTTAAAACACGGGAGTAATTGGAAAATACCACTTGAAAATTGCAATCTGGGAAATAGGATCTGGAAAGGCGGGAGCAAAGGTGAAAGTACTGGTATGGTGTGCTACTGCAGAGGACTGCAGGGTATTTGAACAGTATAATAAGGGAAGAATTGAGTTTGAATATACTCCGGATACATTAACAGAGGAAAATGTTTCCTCCTGTAAAGGCTATGAAGGGATCGTGATCCAGACCAGGTGCATAATCACGGAAAAGGTAGCAGCCCTTTTGGCAGAGGCAGGAGTAAAATTTATCGCCTGCCGTTCCGCCGGTTTTGACCATGTAAACTTGGCAGCCATAAAGAAATATGGCATCAAGGCCTGCAATGTTCCTTTGTATTCTCCAAATGCCATTGCGGAATACGCCGTCATGGCATCTATGATGGCGCTGCGGAAGGTAAAAAAGCAGCTGCACATGACAGAAAAAGGAGATTATACCTTAAAAGGTCTGCGCGGCCAGGAACTGCGTGACCAGACCATTGGTATTATCGGAACCGGCCGGATCGGCATGGAAAGTCTGAAAATATTTTCCTCTTTCACAAAGGATATTTTACTCTACGACCCTTATCCAAGAGAAGACGCGAAAGCATGGGAACCTATGTTTCTCTGGATGAGATCTACGAAAAGTCAACACTCTTAGTATTTCACTGTCCTTTTACAAAAGAAAATTTCCATATGGTAAATGGTGACAGCATCCGTAAAATGCGCACAGGTGTGGTCCTTGTAAACCCGGCAAGAGGGGGACTTTTTGATCATCAGGCTGTATTAGAGGGCTTAAAAGAAGGAAAGATCGGTGCCCTTGCAATGGACGTTTACGAGGATGAAAAAAATTATCTGCGTAAGGACCTGAAAGGGGAAAGTACAGGTGACGCTGTATTTGACCAGCTTATTTCAAGAGAAGATGTGATCTATACTGCCCATACTGCTTTTTATACAGACCGTGCGATCTTTAATATGATCGAGACCACAGTGGAAAATCTCTGGGAATACGGACAGACAGGAAGCTGTGCTCATGAACTGACCTAAGAGAGCGTTTACAGGGGTAAAGGGTACAAAATCAGAGAAAAGAGGGACCTAGATATGGAAAAAGAGTTTGATATATTAACAGGTGCAAAACGACTGGATGAAGTACGGTTTTCCAAGATTCGTACAGTGATGGATATGGTAGCGGACCTTCGTGCCAAAGGGGAGAAAGTGCTGGCATTAAGCGCCGGAGAACCGGATTTTGACACACCGGCTCCTATTAAAGAGGCAGTGATCAAAGCCTTGGAAGAAAATTATACCCATTATGGCTCCAACAGAGGCTATCCGGCTCTTAGAAAACTTCTGTCAAAGAAACTGGAAAAAGAGACAGGGGTTTCCTATGATCCGGAGACAGAGATCATTTTCACCACCGGCGGTGCAGAAGCCTTAAACAATGCCTTTATGGCAGTGGTAGATCCGGGAGATGAGGTGATCGTATTTTCACCGGCTTTTATCACCTATGAAAATCTGGTCCATATGTGCGGTGCAAAACTGGTAAAAGTGCCTTTAAAGAAGGAAAATAACTATCAGATCGATATGGATGATCTGAAGGCTGCTGTTACAGACAAGACAAAGCTTCTGGTGATGAACAATCCAAACAACCCAACGGGCGCTGTTTACAGCAAAGAGTGCTTAGAGCAGGTATGTGAGCTGGCAAAGGAGAAGAACTTCCTGATCCTTTCTGATGAAATGTATTCCAGACTGGTGTATGGAGACGGAAAATTCTATTCTATTGCCTCTTTCCCGGATATGAAGGAGAGGACCATTATCATCAATGTTTTCCAAGACCTATGCAATGACCGGCTGGAGAGTAGGCTACGTGGCAGCTCCTGCAAGCTTCTGCCAAGTATCTTAAAGGTACATCAGTACTGCAGCACCTGTTGTCCTACCTTTATCCATGTGGGTCTTGCAAATGCACTGGACCTGCCGGAAACAGAAGAGGCAGTGTGCAAAATGGTAGATGCGTTTGCAAAGAGACGGGAAGTGCTGATTGAAGGACTGGATCAGATCCCGGGAATTACCTATGTGAAGCCGGAAGGCGCTTTTTATGCCATGGTGGATGTATCCTCTTTTGGGGTAGACGGAGATACCTTTGCAGCAAAGCTTTTAAAGGAAAAACATGTGGCAGTGATCCCGGGCTCCGGTCTTGGGGAGAACTGCAAGGACGCAGTGCGTATTTCCTTTGCAGCATCAGAAGATACCATAAGAAAGGCAACAGCGCGGATGAAAGAGTTTATCCAGGAGAAAGCTTATGAATCTTAGTGCAGTGATCAACCTTCAGCTGGTGATGTTTGCCCTGTTTATCTGTGGCTTTATCCTTACAAGAAAAGGAGTCATCAACAGTGAGCGGCGAAAAGGCATGTCTGACCTGCTCATCGACCTGTTCCTTCCGGCAAATATTATCTGCGCCTTTCTGACGGGCATCAGCAGGGACGTATTTGCAGAGGCCTTTCAGGTGCTTGTGATCGCTCTTGGGATCCAGATCATTTCCTATCTGTTGGGACTGGTATTATATAGGAAGGAAGTAAACGGGCGGAGAATGGTCCTGCGCTATGCAACTATCTGTTCCAATGCCGGATTTATGGGAAATCCGGTAGTGGAAGGGATCTATGGTTCCCAGGGCTTACTGTATGCTTCTGTTTATCTGATCCCCTTAAGAATCTTTATGTGGTCTGCCGGTCTTTCCTGCTTTACAGTGGCAAGTCCAAAGGATATTGTAAAAAACTGGTCCATCATCCCTGTATCATTGCAGTAGTTATCGGTATGGCCCTGATGCCATTTCCTGATGTTGTTCCAAGTTTCCTGCTTCAGACCATGCAGTCCTGCAGCAAATGTGTTCTTCCTGTTTCCATGATCGTCATTGGAAGTATTTTGTCGGAAGCAGATATCCGTAAAATGTTAAAGGGAAGCACCTTATTTTACTGTGTCGTGCGCCTTCTGGGAATTCCGGCTGTTACCATGGTCGTATGCCGTCTTCTTGGAATGGGGGCGCTGGTGACAGGTGTATGTACCGTCTTAGCAGGAATGCCTGCAGGAAGTACCACAGCGATCCTTGCGGAAAAATATGACGGGGATGCAAAATATGCTTCTGAATGTGTCTTTCTGTCTACGGTACTTTCCCTTTTTACCATGCCTCTTTTGTATATGATACTGGCTTGAATGTTTTTTGCTGAACTGTAACGAAATAGTGCACAATAGCAGCCGGATTGTAATTAGTTAAAACTAACAAAAAATAAAGAAAACTGCCTGCCAGCTCTGACATTTTCCGAAAAATCGTGCTAAACTGAAACAGGAAACTGTGAATGTGAAGCATGAGAAAATCTGGGAAAGTCTCAGATACAAAAGAAAGCAGGCAAAATTTTATGTACGAGAAAGGACAATATATTGTATACGGCATCCGTGGAGTCTGCCAGGTAGCAGACATTATCACCATTGATCATCCCGTCGGGCCCAAAGGCGTCTTTATTATGAACTTCATCCTTATAATCAGAAGGATGGAAAGATCGTCACACCGGTAGACTCGGAGAAGACCATTACAAGGCTGTTGCTTACCAGACCGGAGGCAGAGGCGCTGATCCAAGAGATCCCTCAGATCAAAGAAATGACCGTGGCAAATGACAAACAGAGGGAAGAACGGTATAAAGAGGCTTTAAAAACCTGCGACTGCCGTGATATGGGTGGAGTAGTGATCAAGGCGTTGTATCTGCGAAAACAGGACCGGATCGAGCACAAGAAAAAGGTGACGGATCTGGATGAGCGGTATTTTCGCATGGCAGAAGATTATCTGAATTCAGAGCTTTCCCTTGCACTTGATATATCTAAGGAAAAGATAAATGAATATATTAAAGAACGGATTGTGGTGTGAAAGCCACGGTCCTTTTTTACTTTATAGAAAAGACCGCCTGCGTTAGCAGGCGGCAATTTTTATATTCGGATGATTTATTCGATGGTGGTTCCGGCTTCGCCAGTCAGACTTTCTTCTGCCTTGTCCAGAGAAGTGATGATCGCCTTACGGCCTTTTCCTGCCTCTAAGAAGTTTACAGAAGCGGAAACCTTTGGCAGCATGGAAGCAAATTCAAACTGTCCCTGGTCCATATATGCCTTTGCTTCGTCAATGGTCATATGATGGATCGGCTCTTCTTTATCAGTTCCGAAGTTTAAGGTAACATTGTCAACGCTTGTAAGGATCATCATAACGTCAGCGTCGATCTCTTTTGCTAAAAGGCCGGTTGCCAGGTCTTTTTCAATAATGGCACTGGCGCCTCTTAAGTTATATCCCTGTTCCATAACCGGGATGCCGCCGCCTCCGCAGGCGATGACGATCTGGTCTGCGTCCATTAAAGCCTTGATGGCGTCGATCTCAACAATGGCAACTGGATGAGGAGAAGCTACGATACGTCTGAAGCCGCCTTCTACGGCTTTTACATGGTTGCCCTTTGCCTCTTCTTCTTTTGCTTCTTCTTCGCTCATTACACGGCCAACTACTTTTACAGGGGTGTAAAATGCCTCATCGTAAGGATCTACGGTTACCTGGGTAAGAACGGTGCTTACCGGCTTGTAGATGCCACGTTTGATCAGTTCAGCGCGGATGCCGTTCTGTAAGTCATAGCCGATATAGCCCTGGCTCATAGCGGAGCATACAGACATAGGAGCGGAGCTGTATCCGTCGTGCTGCTTGCCGAATTCATTCATTGCTGTGTGGATCATTCCTACCTGTGGTGCGTTGCTGTGAACGATGGCAACCTGCCAGCCGTCCTGGATGAAGTCTGCGATCACTTTTGCAGTGCGCTTTACGGCTTCCTTCTGTTCCGGAAGATTGGTTCCCATATCTTTATGGCCGATGGCCATGACGATCCTCTTTTTTGCCATAATGCTTACCTCACTTTTCAGGAAATATTTTTTAACATTATGATACATTATTATGATGATAATTGCAATGAAAAGCGAAAAAAAGATGATAGCAAAAGGTTGATGGCTGTGCTATACTGACTGCATGTGTGTAAGGCGGAAAAAAGAGAATGTGAATAGAATGAGGATCTTGCCGGAAGGCTTCGGATGGAAGGTTCTGGCAGCTATGGCAGCAGCTGTGGCTGGCAATATCCTGGTGCAGTACGTGATCCCGTGGCCGGATTTTATGAAGGCGTCTTATGGGGCTGCAGCAGAGATACTGGGGGATTATCCTGTGGGAGTTTATCTGCTTTTGACGCTTCTTATAGCGCCTCTGGTGGAAGAAGGGATATTTCGCAGAGGGATTTATGCAGTCTTTAGAAGATGGCTGGGAGTGACTCCGGCTGCGTTTTTATCAGCACTTGCATTTGGTCTGTATCATGGGAACTGGATCCAGGGAATTTATGGTTTTGTTTTTGGGCTGCTTCTTGCCTGGGGATATGAGAGCAGTTCTTTTGGAAAGTACAGGATGGTTGTGCTGATGCATGGGGCTGCCAATGGGGCGGCGGTGCTTTGCAGTATGGTTTTTAGTGGCTTATTTTAAGTAATGATGAAGTGTAGATAGCAGCAAAATAAGAAAGAGAAGCGAAGGAGGAAGAACGTGAAGTTATTATCCATTGCGATTCCATGTTATAATTCAGAAGCTTATATGGAACATTGTATCAATACACTGCTTACAGGTGGTGATGAGGTGGAGATCATTATTGTAGATGACGGATCCCAGAAAGACCGGACACCGGAGATCGCAGATGAGTATGAGCGGAAATATCCGGGCATTTGCCGTGCGGTCCATCAGGAAAACGGCGGACATGGCCAGGCGGTAAATACAGGTCTTAAAAATGCTACAGGTGTGTTTTTTAAGGTTGTGGACAGTGATGACTGGGTCAATGAAGAGGCATACCAGAAGGTTCTGGAAACTCTGAGAAAGTTTGTGTATGGTCAGGAGACCATTGATATGCTGGTTACCAACTTTGTCTATGAAAAGGAAGGGGCAAAGCGGAAAAAGGTGATGAATTATCATACTGCTTTTCCTAAGGATAAGGTGTTTACCTGGAAGGACGTTTAAGTTCTTTATGACAGGACAGTATATCCTGATGCATTCTGTTATTTACAGAACAGAATTGCTGCGTCAGTGTGGATTGGAACTGCCGAAGCATACATTCTATGTGGATAATATTTTCGTGTACCAGCCACTTCCTCATGTAAAGAATATGTATTACCTGGATGTGAATTTCTACCGCTATTTTATTGGAAGATCGGACCAGTCTGTAAATGAGCAGGTAATGATCGGAAGGATCGACCAGCAGCTGCGGGTTACAAAGCTGATGCTGGGATATTATGATGTGACGAAGATCCCGAACAGAAAGCTGAAGCATTATATGACTTCTTATCTGGAGATCATGATGACGATCTGTTCTGTGCTGGCTATTAAGTCGGGGACAGAGGAGAATATGGAAAAGAAGAAGGAACTTTGGGAGTCTTTGAAGAAGCAGAATTTGGCTCTTTGGCTGAGATTGCGGTTGGATTTTGGACAGGGGATGCAATCTGCCGGGTAAGGGCGGTAGAGAGTTGCTGATCTTGGGGTATAAGATTACGCAGAAGTTCTATGGGTTTAATTAATCTCCCACGGACAATCGAGAAATTAAAATCTGGGGATTATCTCAAGAATATAAAATAAAAAGGCGCTTGGTGTTTTAGCCAAGTCGCTTTTTCTGTTTATCTTCTTGTCTTCGGTGTCGGTTGCGTATCCGTATACTAAGTAGTGGATGGCATAGGCCATCAGGAAGGCACCGCATACATCGATGATGGAGTGTTGTTTTAAAAACATGGTTGCCAGACAGATGGAAATGGTGAGAAGCAGTGATCCTAACCGCAGGAAGCGATATTTTGCTAAGATCTGGCTTCTGCTGATGGCAATGTGGGCTCCTACGGCATTGTAGACGTGGATGCTTGGGAAGACATTGGTGCAGGTGTCTGTTTTGTAGAGGGCAGCTACGGCTGCGCTGAAAATGTTCTTGTTCGGGTCGATGACCGGGCGGAAGTCGGTACCGTTGTGGAAGAAGGTACAGATGATCAGGCTCAGGGTCATGCCGGAAAACAGGAATGTACACATTTTGTAGTAGTCTTCTTTGCTGCGGAACAGGAAGAAAACCAATGTTCCTGCTACGTAGAGGAACCACAAAAGGTACGGTATGATGAAGTATTCATTAAATGGGATCAGGTCGTCTAAGGACGCATGCATAATGTGATAATCACGGGTGACTGTCCGCTCCAGGTACATGAACCAGGGCAGGTAGATGAATGCGTAGGACAGCAGCCATGCATGCCTGTATTTGTGTAAAAATTCGCGGATCTTTTTCATAGTTTCCTTTCTTATCCTATATAGTATCAAACAAATTTTGAAATAGTGTTTACATAGTTTCTTTTTTATTCGTTGGAGATTATAGCACGGTAAATTTTGAAAAACAAGGGGAGTCAGGAAATATTAATAAAGTTCTCTTCTATTTTTATTTTTGTTTATGATATATTTATTATTAAGAAATAAATTTACATGAGATTGGTGGCGTGAGAAATGAGTGAAGCACGAAGCGTTCTGGGAGTGATCTGTTCTGCCTATGACAGTTTTTTGAAGCAGAGAAAAAGATCGCGGACTATATTATGGAACATAAAGAGCAGGCTGTGGATATGACAGTGGGAGAACTGGCAAAGGCTAGCGGTACCAGTGATGCTACTGTGTCAAGATTTTGCCGCAGATGTGGTTTTAAGGGATTTCAGAACCTGAAACTGACACTTGCAAGAGAGATTCTGGAGGAAGAGCATCAGAGCCAGGAAGTGACCAATGATATTGACAGGACGGATCTGGAACAGTCTTTAAAGAACATTCTTGCGAATAAAATTGCGGAACTGACAGAGACTATAAAGATGATGGACATTAAAAATCTGGAGGTTATTCTGGATAAGCTGGAGCATGCAAGGATGGTGCAGCTGGCAGCTGTGGGAAATACGATCCCTGTGGCATTAGACGGAGCTTTTAAGCTGAACCAGCTGGGTATTCCGGCAGTGGCAGGGGATATCTGGGAAGCCCAGGCTGCGTATGCTTTTAATCTGGGGCCGGAGGATGTGGTTTTGATCATTTCAAACTCTGGTTCTTCCAAGCGGTTGGAGACGCTGGCTTTGGGAGCGAAGGAAAATGGAAGTACCCTGGTGCTTATTACGAATAACAGGGAGTCACCGTTAGCACAGATCTGTGATTATAAGATCATTACTGCTACCAGGGAAAAACTTCTCACAGAGGAATTCTGGTTTTCCAGAGTCACAGCCACTACTGTGATCGAGATCATTTACCTTCTTTTGATGGCGGGAAAGAAGGATGCGGTTGAGCATATCAGACGCCATGAAAAAGCTATATTATCTGATAAACAGAGGGGATAGATACACAAGATAATATATCAGGCAGCACCTAACAATCTGCACAAAAGAGAGTCGCATTTTACAGAAAAATGCGGCTCTTTTTATCTAAAGTGCTGAAAATTAGTGTGAAATTAATTTTCTCAAAGAACACTATTGACGAAAAAGAAAAATCATATTATAGAAAGCCATAAGGATAAGAAATAAAAATTTTCTTAAAAGTAAGGAGAAAGTGACGTATGATTTACACGGTGACTTTTAATCCGGCACTGGACTATGTGATCTCTGTGGATCATTTTACTCCAGGTAAGATCAACCGGACCGTATCAGAAAACATGATCTGCGGGGGAAAAGGGATCAATGTATCGGCTCTTTTAGCAAATCTGGGTTATGAGAGTACAGCACTGGGCTTTGTAGCAGGTTTTACAGGAGCTGAGATCGAAAAACGGGCAAAAGAGCTGGGGTTTGCATCAGATTTCATTCATGTAAAGAAGGGCATGTCCCGTATCAATGTGAAGATGAAATCAGACGAAGAGACGGAGATCAACGGCATGGGACCGGATATCCAGCAGGAAGATGTGGATGCTTTGTTTGAGAAGCTGGATGGCCTGAAAGAAGGGGATGTGCTGGTACTTTCCGGAAGTATTCCTTCTATGATCAGTCATCATATTTATGAGGAGATCATGAAGCGGCTGGAGGACAGAGGTGTACGTATGGTTGTGGATGCGGAAAAGGATCTGCTGTTGGATGTACTGCCTTTGAAGCCATTTCTTATTAAGCCAAATAATCATGAACTGGGTCAGATGTTTGGAAGAAAATTGAAGACGGAAGATGAGATCATAGAGTGCGCAAAGGAACTGCAGGACCGGGGTGCTGTAAATGTCCTGGTTTCTATGGCAGGAGACGGCGCATTGCTGGTTGCAGAAGATGGACATATTTATAAGGAAGGTGTCTGCAGGGGAACAGTGAAAAACTCCGTAGGTGCCGGTGACTCTATGGTAGCGGGATTTTTAGCCGGTTATCTGGAAAAAGGAGATTATGAGTACGCTTTGAAGCTGGGAACAGCCAGTGGCGGCGCAACCGCATTTTCCTATGGTATTGGTACAAAGGAACTGATCATGGAGTTGTTAGGACAGTTACAGTAAGCTTACGATGAAATAAAATATGGGCATGAAAAAGCAGATTGAAATATAGAAGGAGGTATACACATGCGTATTACAGAGCTGTTGAAAAAGGAAAGCATTAAACTGGGCGTGAAAGTGGCAGACAAGAACGCAGCCATTGACAAACTGATCTCACTGATGGATGCTGGTGGACGGCTTAACAGTACACAGGGGTATAAGGAAGGAATTTTAGCAAGAGAGGCACTTGGAAGTACAGCCATTGGTGAAGGAATTGCCATCCCACACGCAAAGGTAGAGGCAGTAAAAGAACCGGGACTTGCAGCAATGGTAGTTCCGGAAGGCGTGGATTATGAGGCATTTGACGGCTCCCTGGCAAATCTGATCTTTATGATCGCAGCACCGGCAGCAGGAGATGATGTGCATTTACAGGCATTATCCAGACTGTCTACCTTATTGATGAACCCGGGATTTAAGGAGAGCCTGATCGCTGCAAAGGATACAGATGAGTTTTTAGATATCATCGACAAGGCGGAAAATGAGCGCTTTGGCGAAGAAGAGAAGAAAACAGAGGCAGCTGCAGAAAATGTGACAGAGGATAAGGCTGTGGAACAGAAGGCAGATGATGGGGCAGAAAAGAGTGCTTCGGCGGTTAATGCACATTACCGGGTGTTAGCTGTAACTGCCTGCCCTACAGGTATTGCCCATACGTACATGGCAGCGGAAAATCTGGAAAATACAGGAAAGAAGCTGGGGATTTCCTTGAAGGCTGAGACAGATGGCTCCGGCGGTGCCCAGAATGTGCTGACAAAAGAGGAGATCGCGGCAGCAGAGGCGATCATCGTAGCAGCGGATAAGAACGTGGAAATGGCCCGTTTTGACGGAAAGCCGGTGATCATGGTTCCTGTAGCAGATGGTATCCACAAGGCAGAGGCTCTGATCAACCAGGCAGTAAGCGGAACCGTACCGATCTATCATTACTCAGGAGACGCTTCCGGCGCAGCTTCTGAAGGGGAGAATGACAGCGTAGGAAGACAGATCTACAAGCATCTGATGAACGGTGTATCCCACATGCTTCCATTTGTGATCGGCGGCGGTATCCTGATCGCACTGGCATTCTTACTGGATGATTATTCTATTGATCCATCCAATTTTGGTAAGAACACACCTCTTGCAGCTTACTTAAAGACCATTGGTGAGCAGGCATTTGGCATGATGCTTCCGATCCTTGCAGGCTTTATTGCCATGAGTATTGCAGACCGTCCTGGTCTTGCAGTTGGTCTGGTAGCAGGTCTGATCGCTAAAATGGGTTCTACTTTTGCAAATCCGGCTGGTGGAGATGTAAACGCAGGTTTCCTTGGCGCATTATTTGCAGGTTTTGCAGGTGGTTACATTGTATTAGGACTGAAGAAACTGTTTTCCAAACTTCCAAAGTCACTGGAAGGTATCAAACCTGTGTTATTGTATCCAGTGATCGGTATTTTCCTTGCAGCAGTCGTTACTACCTTTATCAATCCATATATGGGCATGATCAATGACGGACTGACCCACTTCTTAAATGGAATGGGCGGAACCAGCCGTGTCGTTTTAGGTATGATCCTTGGCGGCATGATGTCTATTGATATGGGTGGTCCTTTCAACAAAGCAGCTTATGTATTCGGAACAGCGCAGTTAGCAGAAGGAAACTTTGAAGTAATGGCAGCGGTAATGGCAGGTGGTATGGTGCCTCCGATCGCGATCGCTCTTTGCACTACTTTCTTTAAGAAGAAATTTACGGAAAAAGAGCGTCAGTCCGGTGTTGTAACTACGTAATGGGTCTTTCCTTCATTACAGAAGGCGCTATTCCATTTGCAGCGCAGGATCCTCTTCGTGTAATCCCGTCCTGTCTCATCGGTTCTGCCATTGCAGGTGGTCTGTCCATGGCATTTGGCTGTACGTTAAGAGCACCTCACGGCGGATTATTCGTACTGCCTACCATTGGCAATCCGGTGATGTATCTGGCAGCAGTTGTGATCGGGGCTGTTGTTGGCTGCGTGATCCTGGGAATTCTGAAAAAGAAACGTGGAAGAATAAAATATTGCATCTTCCCCTGCATCGCAGGGGAAAGCAGATATATACTTAAGGGAGTATTTTACAGCAGCCCGGCCAAGGGGAGAAACGGCCGGGCTGTTTTTATGCCAGGACACATTCTTTTATATGAAAAGCCAGAAAAATAAATGGAAAAATAATTTTCAAAAAGTGTTGACAATTCCTACAATTTGAATTATACTATTCAAGCAATCGCATTTGAGACAAATGTGAAAGCGGATACGGGGTCTTAGCTCAGCTGGGAGAGCATCTGCCTTACAAGCAGAGGGTCACAGGTTCGAGCCCTGTAGGCCCCATCCAATTAAATAATTATGGCGGAATAGCTCAGATGGCTAGAGCACACGGTTCATACCCGTGGTGTCGAGAGTTCGAATCTCCCTTCCGCTACTGTATGGGGTCTTAGCTCAGCTGGGAGAGCATCTGCCTTACAAGCAGAGGGTCACAGGTTCGAGCCCTGTAGGCCCCATCCAATAACTAAATATGGCGAGATAGCTCAGTTGGCTAGAGCACGCGGTTCATACCCGCGGTGTCGAGGGTTCGAATCCCCCTCTCGCTATGAAAAAGCAATTTGCGTAGTGCAGATTGCTTTTTTGCTATATACAAATATACATTGGCAGGTCACTGGACGAGCAGTTCATGGACGGTGACATAAGGGGCATTTTTAATAGAAATTTTCGATGCGTTTTATATTCTTTTCGGTACCATTATGCTATAATAAAAATGAGCACAGAAAAACAAGAAAGGACACCCTGTTTGCCTATGTACCATTTTATCATTAACCCAAACGCAGGCTCCGGCAGAGGATGGAAAGTATGGAGAGCTATTGCCAGTTATATGGACCGGCACAATATTGAATATGAAGCGGTTCTGACAAATGGGATCGGTGAAGCCAGAGACGCTGCAAGAGAGCTGACAAAGGAAGCAGGAAAGCCATGCTTCCTTATTGTTGTAGGCGGAGATGGCACGATGAACGAGGTATTAGATGGTGCATCCTTTCATGGTCCTTTAAATCTTGGCTATATTCCGGCTGGAACAGGAAATGATCTGTGGCGAAGTCTGCACATGCCGGCAAGCCCAGTGAAGTGCCTGAAAAAGCAGCTTCAGCCAAGACATTTTTCCATGATCGATTATGGTGTCCTTTCCTATGGAAAAGGAGAACCTTTTCACAGACGTTTCTTAGTCAGTGCCGGGATCGGCTTTGACGCTGCAGTCTGTCAGGCAGCCCTTGACTCCCGGCTTCGCAGCCGTTTAGGACATATGGGTTTTCGCAGGCTTTCCTATCTGCTCCTTGGGGATCGGCCAGTTTTTTAAATGCAGGTCTTCCAGAGGATATATTGTTTTAGATGGTGTAAACGGGTAGAATTTAATAACATCCTGTTTATATCCTGCCACATCCAGCCATCAGAAGGCGGCGGTTTCGTCTTTGCCCCAAAGCAGACGGAAAAGACGGGCTGATGAACATATGCGTAGTCAGTCATTCTAACCGGATGAAACTGATCCCTCTTCTTTTGGGAGCCATGACCGGCAGGAAAAAGCGTTATAAAGGAACCAGAACCTATGAG
>ENA-OPZN01000260-OPZN01000260.1-human-gut-metagenome-genome-assembly--contig:-NODE-260-length-19344-cov-2.524275_pt1 | contig 19344 bp, 27 predicted proteins | sample MGYA00242483_ERZ504503 | MGnify/ENA primary metagenome ERZ504503 (study PRJEB26092, sample SAMD00036285) | human gut metagenome | host: Homo sapiens | study: EMG produced TPA metagenomics assembly of... | reverse complement strand
TAGCGGTTAACATGTCGCCCTGTCACGGCGAAGATCGTCAGTTCAAATCTGATCGGGGTCGCCATTTTTTTTGCCTCAAAAAATATTGCCTCGGTAGCTCAGTCGGTAGAGCAAAGGACTGAAAATCCTTGTGTCGACAGTTCGATTCTGTCCTGAGGCACCATTAATAACAATTCCATGCGGTTGTGGTGGAATGGCAGACACGCCATCTTGAGGGGGTGGTGAGCTTACGCTCGTATGGGTTCAAGTCCCATCAACCGCACCATATCAGTAAATAAGCGCCTTGCGAGATTTCGCAGGGCGCTCTTTTTGTTTATTTTTTGTTTGTAGATTTCTTTTGTTCGTCTTTAGATTCGTTGACATTAATAATCACATTTTTTCTCCCGCCAACTGCGTACGGCATCATTGACATACGAATTACGCAACTCATCAGCTTCTTCCGGAGTCATGATGATTTTTTTACGTGGGATAATGATTTCACGATTTGCAGGTACATCTTCACTATACGAATAACCATCATCAGGATCCCACTGATTGATGGTTGCGCTGCCGTCAGGATGGCGAATTACTTGCGTTTGCAATTCTGCAAAGACTGTTGTAGAACTGATTAATAGTAACCCCGAAAGGGCCATTAGCATCTTTTTTCATAAAAACCTCCACAAATACAGATATAGAACCTGCAATTCTGAATAAACCTCAAAGATATAAACGAGCCTTCGAAATATACTTTCGGAGGTCTTTTCTATTTTTATAATGTAACTAAATTTTATGTTTTAATCGTTTCGTTTTTACTTTGAAAACAAATATCAAAACTTAATTCTATTATACAGTAATCATATGAAAAATGGTAATTATTTACAACAACGGTAGCTGATTAATTCTTATTTTACTATCCGTATATAGGGGACTTTAAACACCGTATTGTGCTATAATAAAGTGATATATTTGAGACAAAGAGACCATTATTTCATGTTGTTTGTAAATTACAAGGAATTAAGGAGTAAACATCTTGGAATTATTATGGCTTATTTTTGACATGGTGGGCACCATTGCCTTTGCCGTTTCGGGGACGCTTGTAGGCATCGGGCGGCGTATGGATATTTTCGGCATGCTTGTTTTAGCTTTGGCTACGGCCATTGGTGGCGGTATTATGCGTGATTTAATTGTGGGTAATATTCCGCCAAATTCGCTTCGCACCGGCATTTATGTGGGAACGGTCATTGCGGTAACCTTTATTATGTTCCTTATTTATCGCTCACGCAGCGATCATTACATCGGGACTCGTTGGGTTCGCCGGATGTATTTGGCAGCCGATACGTTGGGGCTTGCATCCTTTACGGTTACCGGCGCCGGCATCGGCGTGTACAACTATCCGGATATGCCGGTTTTGAGCGTTATTCTTAGGTTTGTTGACGGCCGTAGGTGGCGGGGTAATCCGTGATATCTTGGCACAGCGCGTACCGTCGGTGCTGCGTGAAGAAGTGTATGCCTTGCCGGCCATTATCGGCGGTATCGTGTATTGTGCGTTTTACTACGGAGGCATGTGGCAAATGGCGTCGTACAGTGCGTTTGTCATTGTAGTTGTTATTCGTACGCTGGCCATTCGGTATAATTGGAGCTTGCCGCGCATTAAATAAAATAGGGTCACATATTAACTTAGTTCTATATGTTTAATTAACACAAAATATGATATAATACTAGAGATTACAAGAATTTCGATGAAAATCGATGTTTATTATGTTAATATAAGTCAATTACATTTTATAAAAAAATCAAGTAAAGCTAAGAAGAAGGAGTGAGTGTATTGAAAAAACGATTTTCCTGGCTGGCAGGGGCTTTAGCGGCTGCTGTTTTATGGGGAACATCGCAGGTAGAGGCAGCTACCATTTTATTTGTACCGCAGGATAACCGTCCGGTTAGCTTATCTTACACCGTTGACACGGCGGAAGGTGCCGGTTATACGGTGATTACGCCGCCGGATTATCTGATTTCCGGTAAAAATTATCATGGTGAAGCGGATAAAATTTGGCAGTGGGTTGATGAAAACGCCGGCCGCGCCGATGTGATGGTGCTCAGCACGGATACGTTGGTGTACGGTGGCTTGGTAGATTCCCGTAAACACAACTTATCCTTGAATACGTTGTTGAACCGCACGAAACAAATCGGAACTTTGCACGACAAATTCCCGAATGTGCCGATTTATGCGTTCGGTACGGTAATGCGTTCGCCGCGAGCCAGTGGGGGCGGGGTAGAGCCATCCTATTATGATGAATACGGCCCGACTATTTTCCAGATTGCCGCGTTGCAGGATAAAATGGATGCCGGTAATTTGACACAAGAAGAACAGTCTTCATTGGTACAACTGACCGCTACGGTGCCGGTTGAATACTTACAAGACTGGTTTAACCGTCGTCAGAAGAATATGACGGTTAACCGTGCGCTTATTGATGAAACTCGCAAAGGCGTTTTTCAAATATTTCGCCTTAGGTCATGACGATACGAGTACTTTTATCGCAGTCAGCTTTGGAAAAGTCGTTATTTGAAGTTATACAGCAAAGGGCTTAACATTGATCGTTACGGCAGCTTCCCAGGCGCCGATCAGCTCGGCTTGTTGCTTATTGCCCGCGCTCATGTGGACCGCAATAACTTGAAACCGTCCTTTGAAGTGATTTATCCGTTGGGCGGTGCCGGTGAAACGGTGCCTCATTACGAGGATCAGACCGTTGCCAAGACGATTGCGGAGCACGTGGAAGCCGTAGGTGGCACGCTGGCTACCAAAGGCAAACCGGACATTTTATTGGCCGTAAATACGCCGCTTGGCAAAGTAACCGGCGAATCGGAAGCGTTTGAAAACTTCCCGATGATTTCTGCCAGCACGAATGCCTTTTTAGACAAAATTCAGACCGCCATTGAACAGAACGTACCGGTAAGTGTTGCCGATATTTCTTACTCTAACGGCGCTGACAATACATTCGTATATGGACTCTACAAACGGGATTTACTCTACAAAGTAGATGCGTACAATGGTTGGAATACGGCAAGTAATACCGTAGGCTATGCCATTGCGCAGGGCATTTTGGGCAAAGCTATGCCAACTCAGGCTCATCGCGATATGTTGACGCAGCAGTATTTGGATAACTGGGCTTACCAGGCTAACATCCGTAAAGATATTTATCGCATGCAGGATTCGATTCGCACCGATAATGTGCGCTACACCGGTACTTTGAATGAAAAACTGGAAAGCTACATGGGTGAACGCGTTCAGGATTTTGCCGAAAAATATCTGAAGATTGATCCGCGTACTGTTTCAGCACGATTCCCTTGGGGCCGTCTGTTTGAAACAGATATTACTGTGTATGATCAGCCGATAGCACCTTTGCAAAAAGAATTACGTTTACAGCGTGAAGCGGAAGCCAAGGCTAAAGCGGAAGCCGAAGCAAGAGCCAAGGCCGAGGCGGAAGCCAAAGCTAAAGCGGCAGCCGCCGGCAATGCAGCCCCGGCAGCACCTGCTACGGGTGGCATGTCCACTCAAATTCCGGTAACGCAGGAATAAGTGAGGCAGCATCAAATCTTAGCGGCAAAGGGTTGCGATTCAGCCGTTAAGAATAAGTGATATAGCATCAAATCTTAGCGGCAAAGGATTGCGATTCAGCCGTCAGGAATAGTGATGTAGCCGTAATTTACCAAAAGAAGTAACAGATATATACGGGACGGAGGGCTTAGTCCTTCGTCCCGTTTGTGTTAGAGAGGAGATACTGTTTTTGAAAACAGGCCTTTTTTACCTGAAAATAACTTATATGCGCGGTCTCTGTATGCTTGGCGTTATCGGCATACACGTAGGCTCATTTGCCCTCGCCAATCCGCAAGCCAATGTACAGTTAATCGGTTTGTTGGAGATTTTATCGCGTCTTTACCGTGCCGGCATTTTTCTTCTTGTCAGCCTTCGGTTTGTTTTATCACACGTCAAGCTTTGACGAGTTTTCCTACAAGGATTTTCTGTGGCGCCGTTCCCGCGTTGTCTTGTTCCCCTATATTGCTTGGTCTATTTTATATATTGCGTATGCCGGGGCGACAGTGGGCAATTTTGCAGGCTTAACACCGCGCCATTTATTGCCGGCCTTGTTTTTTGGCAACGGCTACTACCACTTGTATTTCATGGTTATTTTGCTCTGGTTTTATCTTATGATGCCCCTTTGGCGGGCCATGGTGCGCGGTATTTTGCAAAAGCCCATTCTTTGGTTGTCGCTCATCTTCGTGGTTCAAGTGGCGTTCAACTTTTGGTCGTCCTATTACAGTGGCCAGATTAAGTTTGCTAATCACTGGCTTCAATATGCGTACTCCATGAAGCTCATTATTGGTGCTTCACTATATTTGGATCTTCCTCTTAGGCGCGGTGGTAGCGGAACGCTATGAAGCAACCTGTGAGTTATTGTGGCGCTATAAAGGGCTTTTGACAATCATCTTTGCTTTTCGGTGGCCCTCATGATAGGCAGTTATTTTTACGTCCTCAATGAGCGGCATTATACCTTGTTGGAAGCAATTTATACGGTTCATCAATTGAGTCCTATGGGGATGCTCTATACCGGTGCCGCCACGCTGTTCTTCCTGTTCTTTTTCATTGCCACGCCGATGAGCAGTGCTGCGAGGGCTATTTGGGAGCAGATTGGTGAGACGTCGTACGGGATTTACTTAATTCATCCGTTTATGCTCATCATTCTCTCGGCCGGTATGTTTGAGGCAAAATTGCAATATACGGCTTTGGTTGTTATCGGGATTTATATTTGTACGGTGTGTCTGTCTTATTTGGGGACGCTTGTTTTAAAAAAATTACCAAAACCGGTGCGTCGAATTCTTCTGGGCCGTTAATAATCTTTTTGACGGAGTACGCTGCGTTTGCTTGGCTGATAAACGATTTTGACTATACCGTAAATTGAATAGTTAATAAAATTATTTACCTTGTGGGCAAGTGTCCGTCGACTGTGCTATAATCGTTACATAAACAATATTTGATTTTTGTTGGATGTTCCCGATGTGTAATTTCGGGTTGCCACATAGGATATGCGAGGTGTTCTTATGAAAGAGTTAACCTATTTTAACGGTGAATTTGTAGAGCCTGGTGCTAAATGCGTCAGCTTAGACGATCGCGGCTATTGCTTCGGCGACGGTGTGTATGAAGTAACACGTGTTTTTGACGGCCGTTGCTTTGCTTTTTCGTACCATCAGGACAGACTCTATCGCTCCATGCGCTTCATGGATATTCCGGTAAAAATGCGTCCGGAAGATTTGCAGGAACTGCATGAAATTATGATTGAACAGAGTGGTATTACGGACGGCTATATTTATCTGCAGATTACCCGTGGTGTGGAACCGCGTCATCATGCATATGATCGCTCCAAATTGGAACCGACCATGTACATGTATATTCGCCCGATCAAAGAAGATTTGAGCAAATTGGGCGAAGGGGTCAAAGCAATCAGTTTGCCTGACGAACGTTGGCTTAATGTGGATATTAAAACTTTGAACCTCATTCCGAATATTTTGGCCCAGACTAAGGCTGAAAAGAAATTCGCTTATTCCGCCGTTTTATTCCGCGACGATATCTGCACGGAAGGGGCTACTTCTAACGTATTTGCTGTTAAAGACGGCATTTGCTATACCCATCCGGCCAATAACTTGATTTTAAAAGGTATTACGCGTCAGCTCGTAGTAACTCGCGTAGCTCCGACGGCAGGCGTTTCCGTCATTGAAAAAGAATTTGACCGTGAATTTGTTGAAAATGCGGATGAACTCTTCTTCACCGATACAATCGGCGGTATTATTCCGATTACGACCTATGACCGCAAGCCGGTTGGCAATGGTGAAGTAGGTCCTGTAGCCGCCAAATTGCGTGCCGGTTATGAAAAATTATTGGCAGAAGGGTTGGCTTAATTAATTTATGAATACCCGAATCATTACGGGGACGGGATTATTATTGGCGCTGGCTTTGCTTAGTCAAAGTCTGCGCCTTATTATTCCGTTGCCCAATATGGTAAGTATGTTTTTGATTGGCTCCTTAGTGGGGCTTTGTATGTTGGTGGCGGCCATGCGTTACGGCTTGGCAAGCGGTCTTGGTATTGCGTGGGCAACGCCGGTGATTGCTTTTATGCAGGCCATGTTGCCATTTGCGCCTTTCGTGCCGCTCGTGGCGTTAGGGAATACGGTATTTGTAATACTTGGTTATTTACTTAAAAATCAGTCCGTATGGCTGCAAGCTCTTGTGTGCAGTGTGGCCAAATGCGTCGTTTTATATTGCAGTTTTGCCCTGCTGTTTGTAGGCTTTGCCGTGCCATATCCGATTGGACGGGCCGTTCTGTTTATGATGAGTTGGCCGCAGATTGTGACGGGCACGTTGGCTGTTGTAGGGGCGAGGTTCCTTTTGAATCACAGCTCACTGGGAGGCAATAAATAATCTTATAAATGGTTATATAAGAACTCTATAGGTAGCTATATAAAAGCCCTATAAGCTGTCTATGAGTCTTCTATTGACAGTCATTCGCTACAGTGTTATGATTTTATCACGCTAAAAATACATAGGTTCATCAAGAGTTGACTGAGGGACTGGCCCTATGAAGTCGCGGCAACCATCCGGTAAGGAACGGTGCCAATTCCAACGAAGCTAGGCTTCGACAGATGAAGAAACTGTAACTCTTCATGTGTGTGAAGAGTTTTTTTTATTGTATTAAATATATTTCAAATAGAGAGTTAGAGAAAAGGAGAGCGATCACATGATTGAACTTACGCATATTAGCAAAGTTTATGACGGTCCGAATCGCGTAGAAGCGCTAAAAGACATTAGCCTATCCGTTAAAGAGGGCGAAATCTTCGGGGTTATCGGTCAAAGTGGGGCCGGTAAATCAACCTTGATTCGTTGTATTAATATGCTGGAACGACCTACATCCGGTTCTGTTGTAGTAGACGGTGTAGATCTTACGAAATTGAATGAAAAGGACCTCAGGGAACAGCGGAAAAACATCGGCATGATTTTCCAGCACTTCAATTTATTGTCGTCCCGTACGGTTTATGATAATGTAGCCTTCCCGCTGGAGTTGCAGGGGATGAGTAAAGCGGAAATCAAGGAACGCATTTTGCCGATTCTTGATATCGTTAAATTGGGCGACCGTTTGAATAACTACCCATCTCAGTTATCGGGTGGTCAGAAACAGCGTGTCGGCATTGCCCGCGCTTTGGCAAGTAATCCGAAAGTATTACTTTGTGACGAAGCCACGTCTGCGTTGGATCCGCAGACTACCAAATCCATCTTGGAATTATTGAAAGATATTAATGAAAAATTAAAATTAACTATCGTCCTCATTACACATGAAATGCAGGTTATCAAAGAAATTCGACCGCGTTGCCGTTATTGAAGGCGGCGTTATTTTGGAAGAAGGTCGTGTAGTCGATGTATTTACAGGCCCTAAAGAAAAGACAACGAAGGAATTCGTAGGGGCTATTATCAGTCATAAATTACCGGAAGAAGCATGGCGCCATCTCAATGTACAGCCCGATTGGAAAGACGGCTTACATCCGATTATTCGTTTGAACTTCACCGGGGATGTTGTGGATGAGCCGATTGTAGCGGGCATGATTCGCCGCTTCGGCCTCGATGTAAGTATTCTCTTCGGCGGCGCGATTACATTCAAGACACGAGCTTTGGTCATTTGATTGTAGTGTTAGACGGTAACAGAGAGAATGAAGAGCAGGCGATTCAGTACTTGAATGAATTGCCTATTGGAAGCGAGGTGATCGGCTATGTCGCAACAAATCATTAATTTGTTGATTCAAGGTTTAGGCGAAACCTTGCAAATGACAGTTATCTCTACCATTGTATCCATGATTGTAGGGATTCCGCTCGGTGTTATTTGGTAATCACCGGCAAAGGCCATATTATGGAAAATAAGGCAGTGAATGCCACATTAGGTTCGGTTGTAAATGCACTCCGTTCCATTCCGTTTATTATTTTGATGGTAGCGATTATTCCGCTGACCCGTATTATTGCCGGTTCCTCCATCGGGACTACGGCGGCTTGTGTACCGCTTACGATTGCGGCTATTCCGTTCTTGGCGCGTTTGGTAGAAACATCGATTCGCGAAATCAACAGCGGTGTTATTGAAGCAGCGCAGGCTATGGGGGCTTCACCAATGCAGATTATCCGCAAAGTGTTATTGCCGGAAGCATTGCCTACAATTATTGATAACATAACTGTTTTGGTAGTTAACTTAATCAGCTACTCCGCTATGGCCGGTGCTATTGGGGGCGGCGGTCTTGGGGATATCGCGATCCGTTACGGTTATCAGCGTTTTCAAGGCGACGTAATGTTGGCGACTATCGTTATCTTGATTGTATTGGTGCAATTGATTCAGTCTTGCGGTGATTTCTTGTCCCGCAAAGTGAATAAACGTTAAGCTTTTGTAAAAAGCATTGGCATGCATGACGTGCCGGACAGATGAGTTTTTTGAAAAAGAAAAAGAGAGTAGAGAAAAGACTGGGAGGAAACATATGAAAAATTAGCATTCTTATTGGCAGCCATCGCAACGTTCGCCTTGGTATTGGTTGGTTGCGGCAATGACAGCAAAGACGGCGCCGCAGCGGGGAATCATGAAATTTCCGTAGGTGTAACAGCCGGTCCGCACGCTCAGGTTATGGATTTTGTAGCCAAAGAGGCGGAGAAACAAGGTCTTAAAGTTAAAGTCGTAGAGTTTAATGATTATATTCAGCCGGATGTGGCGCTTGAACAAAAAGAATTGAGTGCCAACTCCTATCAGCATCAGCCATTCCTTGACAACATGGTGCAGGAACGGGGGTTGAAATTAGTGTCTATCGGCAAAACAATTCTTTTGCCAATGGGTCTTTATTCCAACCAGTATAAAGATTTGGCTACTGTACCAAACGGTGCGAGCGTAGCGATTCCAAATGATCCGACTAATGGCGGTCGTGCTCTATTGTTATTACAGCAAGCAGGGCTCATTCAGTTGAAAGACGGCGGTTCGCCGAAATCTACGGTAGCGGACATTACCTCCAATCCTAAGAACTTACAAATTAAGGAATTGGAAGCCGCTCAGATTGCCCGTTCGCTTAACGATGTAGATATTGCTTTAGTTAATACAAACTACGCGCTTAATGCAGGGTTAAATCCTTTGAAAGATGCCGTTGTAGTTGAAAGCAAAGATTCCCCGTACGCTAACGTATTTGTTGTCCGTCAAGGCGATGAAAACAACGAAACTATTAAGAAATTATTGGCTGTTTACCAGTCTGATGCAACTAAGAAATTTGTAGAAGATACCTTCAAAGGTTCCATTATTCCGGCATTCTAGTCGGGTTAAAGAAAATTACTTTCTCTTTTTGTGTGAAAGTCTTTTTTCTTTTTGCTTAAAATATGTATATAATAAAATTATCTAATTAAGCAAAGGGAGGATTCTTATGAGCGTCAATGAAAAACTACGTAATCCTTTAAATAATCAATTGTTTGAAGCCATCTTAGCCTTGAAAACAATCGACGAATGTTATGAGTTTTTTGAAGATATTTGTACGGTCAATGAATTGAAAGCGTTGGCACAGCGTTTGCAGGTAGCACGTATGCTGGAAGCCGGCGAAAGCTATGATAATATTGTGGAGACGACGGGTGCCAGTACAGCCACAATCAGTCGTGTAAAACGTTGCTTGGTCTATGGAGCTGATGGCTACAAAACTATTTTGGCACGTTTGAAATGAGGCATATATGGATGTAAGTTTTATTGATCCGGCACTTTTGATGCCGCTGATGTTATTTTTGCCGGAGCGTTGGCCGGTTTTGTGGACTCCATTGTAGGCGGTGGCGGATTAATTTCCGTGCCGGCCATGTTGCTTACTAATTTACCGCCCAGTGTGGCACTGGGGAGTAATAAATTATCCAGTGTATTCGGGGCGTTAACGGCGGCTATTGCGTACGCTCGTTCCGGCAAAGTGGAATGGCCTTTAGTAAAACGCTTAATGCCGATTACGTTTGTAGGCTCCCTCCTCGGGACTTGGCTGGTTGTCAGCATTCCCCCTTTATATTTAAAACCGATTATCATCGTGCTCCTCGTCAGCGTTTTGATTTTTGTGCTGTTTAAAAAAGACTGGGGCACAGTGACCACCTATGCGGGCGCATCGAAGCAAAAGTTGATTTTACTCGCCATCGGTGCGTTAGGTATCGGCTTTTATGACGGCTTTGTCGGCCCCGGCACAGGCACGTTTTTAATCTTTATGTTTATTTATGCCGGTTTTAACTTTTTATATTCGTCAGGCAATGCTAAGTTTTTGAACTTTACCAGTAATCTGGCGTCACTGATTCTGTTTATAAGTTTGGGTCATGTAGACTATGTGCTCGGCCTTTCGGCTGCGGCGGGACAGATTATAGGAGCTACGCTGGGGGCACGCTTGGCCATCAAAAAAGGTGTGGGCCTGGTGCGTTTTGTATTTATTGCCACCACCGTAAGTATGCTTTGTAAATTAACTTATGATTATATCGTTGCGCAATGGTGACAAAGGAAGGTGAGATACTATGCCAATTAACAGTGAAAATCAGGTGGCTCTTATTAGTGGCGGTACTTCCGGGATTGGTTTTGCTACGGCGCAATTACTACTCAAAAAAGGTTGGAGTGTTGTGATAAACGGTCGCAATGAGCGAGCCGGCCAAGAGGCGGTCGTTAAATTGCGTCGCATTTCGTCTAAAGTACGCTTTGTACAAGGGGATGTAAGTAAAGTCATGAATTGTCGGCGTATCGTTGATGAAACCTGTCGTTTGTTCGGCGATATCAGCGCATTGGTGACTGCCGCCGGTTTTATAAAGAAGAACTCATTGATGATGTGACGGAACAGGACTTCGATGAAATGATTGGCACCAATGTGAAGGGTACCGTCTTTTTATGTCAGGCTGCCGCGCCTTGTTTGCGTCGTACGAAAGGCAGTATCGTAACCGTGTCCAGTGATGCGGGGATTCAGGGCAATGTGGCATGTTCCGTATACGGTGCATCTAAAGGTGCCATTGTAAGCTTTACCAAATCGTTGGCCCTTGAAATGGCCGTCCATAAGGTGCGCGTAAATTGCGTGTGCCCCGGCGATGTAGATACTTCGCTCGTAGCTCGCCAGCTTGCGGAAAGCGATCAGACCTTTGAAGAAGCTATGGAAGAAATGGCCATGCATTATCCGTTGGGCCGTATTGCCAAACCGGAAGAAATCGGGGAAGTCATCGCTTTTTTACTCAGTGAAAAAGCCTCCTTCGTAACCGGTGCCGCTTGGACTATTGATGGCGGCTTAACGAGTTGGTAATAACGGCCTATAGAGGCTTTCGACTCCCGATTAGGCGTATGGTTAGGCGTATGACTAGGCAAGCCGGATAGAACCTCTGTGCCGGGCGGAATTAAGTCGGCGTAAGATTGCATAATTAATATAGATAAATAAAGAGGATTTTTCACCCTTCATATAGAAATAGTTAGAATGAAGGGTTATAATTAAATTGAATAGTATTAATTTGTCTGTTATTTGACTTTACAGGTGATAAAGGAGCGATATAGATGGAAGATGTAAAAGATTTGATGACTCATCCGGAAGGAACGTTAGCAGCCGTAGAAGCGGAACTCGCGAATCGCGATGCTGAAATTGAAAATATCTGCCGTTGGGCGGCCGCTCGTGCCGGCGTACTCGTGATGGCACCAAAACTTAGCACCACTGCATTGATTGCCAATGATGCGTATATGGTAAGCCGCATTGCCGCTGTTTATGGTCATACGGCTACAGCCGGTGCGATTATCGGCTTCCTCGGCGGTTTGGGCGGTAGTGTAGTGAGCGCTTTATTGACGTCCGTATTCCCTAATCCGAAAGTTAAAATCCCATTGGCTATTTGCTTGACCTATGCCGTGGGCAAATGCGCTAAACTTTGGGTAGAAAACGGCATGCCTATGCCGGGCGATTTCTCCGAATACAGAGAACGTTTTGACAGACATTATTGAGCATAATAAAACAACGGTGGGCATGTTGGTAAATTCGCCGCTTAAAGATAAACCGTTAGGCGATGAAAACAAAGACTTCTTAAAAGAAGCCGGTGTGGGCAGCGATGAATTCTTAGGCCTTAATAAATTCAATTTAGACAGCTTGTTGACGGGCGACTTATTGGAAAGCTTTGGCTCTATTAAAAACATAGTAATCGGTGTAGCCAGTGCGGCCGTAGCCGGTATTGCCGGCAAAGCTCTTGCCAATTCCGACAATGAGTATGTAGCCAATGCTAAACATGCTTTGTCCGGTATCGGTGCTTTATTGGCAACCGTAGGCTCCACAGCCATTGACTTGGCAGCCGGTACAGCTACATCCGCTATTAATCGACCGGTGAAGCAAAATCTACCGTACTCGGCAAAGTGAGCGATATTTTGACATCCGCCGGCGATACTAAAGATGATGTAGTAGATAAAGTAAGCGACTTTGTTGCCTCCGCAGGGGATAAAAAAGACGAAGTTGTGGAAAAAGTAAGCGATGTTGTAAAAGGCATGAAAGACAATTTACAGAAATAATCACCGCGGCAATCCAGTATAGGTATACGAGAATTATAGGAGTGAGCATCAAAATGAATCCTTTGAAATTAATAAAGTATGCGAAATTCTTTTCGTCATCTAAGTTTTTAAATTTTGCCACCGGTGTCGGTAAAAATGTCGCCTTCTTGCGTCGTGCGGCTTTTTTGTTCTATTGTTTTCGTGACCCTGACACCCCTAAGTACGTAAAAGCTATCGTGGCAGGCGCTTTAGGGTATTTGATCTTGCCAATCGATTTAGTATCGGACCGCATTCCGTTTATCGGTTGGGTTGATGATGCCGCTGTCATTGCGTTGGCTTTTAAAGTGGCTAACCGCTTTATTAAACCAATGCATCGTGAACAGGCTCAAAAACTTGTTCCGTTCGGTTCAGAAGAATAAGAATTTATCAGCTTTTTGGGAAATGCTGAATAATAAGAAGGCCGACCTGCGAGATTTCTCGCAGGTCGGCCTTTGCTTTTCAAAATATTGGGTTTACTGAAGCGGTAACGAGTTTGAAGAACGTCGTTCCTATCGTTTTAAAACGACCGTTTGCCTAATTTAGGATGGCTGCATGGCTTGAGGGACAAGGTGTCGATGAGATGGGTCGCTTCGTCCAGACTCACGTCCTCATAATTGCCATGTCGCTCCAAGACGCACATAGGGGGAATCAACGCCTACTTCGCCGGCGGGCAAATAAATATATTCTTCATTGGCTATATCTCCAAAAATATAGCCTGCTTGTAAATGTTCACGATGAATACGACTCATAAAAAGCTCCTTATAAAATTTGTTTAAGTTTGAAATCCATATATCTGCTGAAACAAGATGCAATTTAGTATTGCCAAACGTTTTCAGGAATGCGATCAAAGGAATTTTTGTCATGAAGATGACCGAAAATACAATGGTCAACTTTATATTTTTCTAAAAGTTCCGTAAAGCCGCTCGGTTCGTTTTTATCATTAAACGGCGGATAGTGCAAGAGCAAAATACGAATCGGAGCGTGTGCTGATGAGCTTGCGGCTACATTGTTGTCAGCTTGCGTGGCTACGGTTTCGGTTGTCGAAGTGACAGAGCCGTTTTTACGAAGGGCCTGTTCCATTTCCTGAAGAGCCGCTTCGGTGCGAAGCAATTCGCGGGCATAGATGGAAGTATCAGCTGCCTCATCAAAGGATGTATCATTGGGGCAAAGATAACCGCGCGTGCCGCCAAAAGCAATGTGGTCTATAGCGGTGCCGTGACCTTGCAAAAAGGTCAGCTCCTGTTGCATAGCGGTGTCCATTTTCTTGGCACTGCTCCACCAGTAATCATGATTGCCGCGGATTAAATAAATTTGGCCCGGCAGTTGGGCAATTGCTTTTAAATCAGACACTGCCTCCGCCAGGCGTAAAGCCCATGAAGTATCGCCGACAACAAAGACAATATCGTCATCGCTCACTTGTTCACGCCAAGCGGCTATGATGCGCTCGCGATGGTTTTGCCAATGTGGACCGAATACATCCATTGGCTTGGTAGGCGGTTCGCCTGAAAAGTGAAGATCGCCAATGGCAAAAATTTTCATGGTATCTCCTAACTAAATAAAAAAGTCGCAATTCAAATTCATTTTTAATTACTGTTCAACCCGTTCCTTGTTGCTGATCTGGCTAATAGAATAGCCGATATACAACGGTGACGTAACGTAACGAGGTACTATTTTAACATACTGTGAGCCGGTCTGTAAATCGTAGAAGAACAGATTGTACGAACCGCTGTGTCGTGAAAAGTCTGTTAAAATATAGTGTAAGATTTGTTGAATTCGTTTAGCCATTAAGGCTCTGGACGTTTTTTCATTAAACTCCATATTGAATTCGAAAAAACCGATAATGGGCTTATCGGATAAGGTAATTTTTAAATTATCGTCTTCTTTGAGAATAGGACCGTCAAAATGGTGAACTTTAATGTCTTCCCGATAATCGTAATCGTATAAGCCGATGATTTGGCTGTGAGGATGACGAATGGAGCCGCCGGACATTGGCCCGTAGTTTTTAAAATATAAGACGGATTTGAATTCTTCGCGGGCCATGGTTTCTTGCCATTTGCGCAAAGAAAAATCAAGCACTTCGGTAGCGGTTTCCGGTGAATATCTGGAATATTCACTAAAACAGTCGTGCGTTTCGATGATAACGGTGGGCCAGGTACGATCTAAGACGGGATATTTGTTCATAAGCCAGATAATATCGCCCTTTGTTTCCAATATGTCCGTAAGCTTATCCACGGCACAGAACGGGCAAGCCACTTCGCGATGGCGAATATTTTCCGGTTTGGTGCGGCCCATGGCTATGTTAAATATTAGTGGTTCATTCATAAGTACACCTCTCTTACTCTAATACTAACACAGGATTGACCTTTTGGGCAGTGTGATATAATTAAAATATATTAATTTACTAAAATCGATTTAGAATCACAGCATAGCTTGATGAATCAGAATTAAGGTTTAAAATAAAGTTTGAAGATTATATACAGTTTTTTGAAAAAACAAATGAGGCAATGATATGAGACCGACTACATTATGTTTTATTATAAATGATAAAAAAGAGATTCTCTTGGGCCGCAAAAAGCGCGGCTTAGGCGCCGGTAAGCCTAATGGTTTTGGCGGCAAGCGGGAAGATGGTGAAACATTCCGTCAATGTGCGGTGCGCGAATTGTTTGAGGAAACGTCCTTGCTGGCTAAGCCGGAAGACTTGGAACCGGTAGCTATTTTGGATTTTCAATTCCCTTATAACGAGGATTGGACCCATGTCAATTATGTGTATCTATTGCGTAAATATGAAGGGCTTCCTATGGAAACGGAAGAAATGGAACCGTTTTGGACTTCTTTTGACAAAATTCCTTACGATACCATGTGGGCCGGTGATGAGGATTGGATCCCGCAGGTTTTAAACGGTGAACTTTTGAAAGGCACCCTTGTGTTTGGCAAGGATAATGACGGTGTCATGGACATGAAGATAACAAAAGTAACGGAGATTCCTGAGTTGGAATCGGTGGAGGCAATGAAAGAGTGGCTCGAAGCGTAAATGAGGATAAAGGTATTAAAAAATAAAATATAGACACAGTAGCTTTAAAGGCGAAACCGGAATCCAATCAGGCTGCCGCTGAAAATGCTGTGGCTGAGGCGGCGTGGGTCAAGACGCTCCTTAGCTGGTACGATGCCAATAAACGGGACTTGCCGTGGCGCAAGACAAAGGATCCCTATCGCATTTGGGTATCGGAAATTATGTCTCAACAAACTCGTATTGAAGCAATGAAGCCGTACTACGAGAATTGGATGGAGCAATTCCCCACCAAGGAAGCCTTGGCTGAAGCTGATGAAGATACAGTAGTCAAAGCTTGGCAAGGTTTGGGTTATTACTCCCGGGCTCGTAATTTACGACTTGGTGTTCGCGAAGTAATGACTAAGTACGGCGGCGAGATGCCACGAACCCGCAAAGAGGTGGAAAGCCTTAAAGGCGTCGGAGCTTATACGGCGGGGGCTATTTTGTCGTTAGCTTTTGGTCAGCGCGAAGCCGCCATTGACGGTAATGTATTGCGTGTATATGCACGGCTTTACGCAGTGCGTGAAGATATTATGCGCACCGCCGGTAAAAAAGCGATTGCCGCGTTAGTTGAGGAAACATTGCCCTACGACAGACCGGGGGATTTTAATCAGTCCCTTATGGATTTTGGGGCGAGCATTTGTATTCCTAAAGCGCCCCGTTGTGAAGGTTGTCCTTTACGACGTTGGTGCCAAGCTGATGCACTGGGCATTGCCGCTGAATTACCGGTGCGTATTGTTAAGAAATCGGTCCCTATTATCTCTGTGGTAACGGGGCTTATTCGCAATGAAAAAGGGGAATATTTGCTTCATCGGCGCCCCGCTACAGGGCTTTTGCATTCCATGTGGGAGTTTCCAAATGTGGAAGTGCCGCGTAATGTGACCATGCAGGATAAAAAAGAGTTGCCGTTAATCGGCGTTGATGAACTGGCTCGTGAATGGCAACGTAAATTTACAGACTCGAAGCGTCTAAAGGGCCGGCTTAAAGATACTGAAATTAAATGGCATAGCAAGGCGGTTACCACCTTGCGTCATGTGTTTTCCCATCGCTGTTGGGATATGGAAGCCTATGAGGCAGAGTTTACCGGTGATGACACGCTCGCAATAGAGCAAGACAATAGCGAATGGCGCTGGGTTTCGCCGGAAGATTTTACGGAGCTGCCTTGGGCTGGCCCTCATGGTAAACTGACAGTGTATTGTAGAGATTAAACTTTGAGAATGGCAGGTGAAAGAATGTCGGCACGATTAATATTTCTCATTATAACGACGCTTATTATCTTTCTTATAGTATTCGCCAACTCCTATTTGATTGTCCGTCTAACTAATGTGAAACGGCGTTCCCGTTGGTTTTGGCGATTAGTTTGCTTCAAGTACTGGCTATCGGGGGGACAACGTATTACCAGATGGCACAGGTTCAACTTTTGGGAACCTCTATGTATGAGTTCTGGCGAGGCTGGGCGACCGGTACCTATGGGCTCATGATGGGTCTCGGCGTTTGTTTTGCCATATTGATTCCTTTGGGTATCGTTATGGCAGCCGTTAATTGGCGAGCTAAAAAAAACGACTGCAGAAGAACAGGATAGTCGGCGGCAGTTTTTACGCAAAGCTATTTGGGCGGTGCCGGCAGTAACAGCCGGTGGCGGCGTAGTCAGAGCGTATGAAGGAGCCAAGGAGGTTCAAGTCAACCATATTGACTTGGTATTTCGCAGTTTGCCTGAATATTTAAAAGATTATAAATTGGCGCAGATTAGTGATGTTCATATCGGGCCGTTCATTGATTTGAAAGATTTCGACAAAATTACGCAGACCGTTTTAAATGAAAAGCCGGATCGCTTGGTTATTACGGGCGACTTAATTGATGACTTGGATTTTTTAAACCCTCTCTGTGGTCGCTTGGAAGAGTTATTTCCTAAAATTCCGGACGGCATCGACTATATTTTGGGGAATCACGAGTATTTTAAAAACCTGCCTCGCGTGTTGGAAGCCTTCAGCGGTATTTCCATGCGTATGCATCGTAACTCTTCGCTTCGCTTAAGCGGTGGCTCATGGCCCGTATATTTGGCCGGCGTTGAATATTCCTTTGACCACAGCGGTGAACAGCGTGAAACCTATCTGAAGGAAGCCTTAGCCAATGTTCCATCGGAAGCGTTTACCATTTATTGGCTCATCATCCTGATTTTATTGAAACGCGTTTGCCCATAATATTCCGGTGACGCTCTCCGGCCACACCCATGGTGGTCAGATTGTAGTCGGCGGCACAGCCCTTGTGCCGGTGGGAACGAAGTATTTTAAGGGTATGTATCGGGACGGCACGAAGTACGGTTATGTAAATAACGGCACGGGCCATTGGTTCCCGGTTCGCTATAATTGTCCGCGAGAAATTACGATATTCACATTTAGAGAAGGAAAAGTTGCAAAAGTATAGTAAAATATTAAAATTTTTTAAACTATTTGCTTAAAAGGGAAATTTCCATTGTCTAATTTTGTCAAAAAGTCTATAATGGTTGAGTTATCACATGAAACCGGCATATATTATGCGGTTATCATGTAGGCGAAGAAGATGATTATGATGAGAGGCCGGCGCTTGAGCGGCCAGTTGGTAGTCGAGGTGAAATAATGGATCAAAATCTTATTGCCTTTATACTTGGTATCGTAGAAGGGGCAACAGAATTCTTGCCGGTATCCAGTACCGGGCACATGATTTTAGTAGGTGACTTTTTAGGATTTACCGGCGAACGAGCCAGTGTATTTGAAGTATTTATCCAGTTAGGCGCGATTCTTTCCGTATTCTTCTATTATCGCGAAAAATTCATGAGCATGCTTCGTCGTGAGAACTGGATTCGTAATGACAGATTATCCTTAGCTCATATTTTCTTCGGCATGTTGCCGGCTATGGCCATCGGCTTCTTGGGCCATTCGTTTATTAAAAACTATTTATTCTCGGCGGGTACGGTTATTATCGGCTTAATCATCGGCGGTTTATTCATGCTTTGGGCTGAAAAACGTCATAAACCGATTACGGTACACGAAGTGGATCAATTGAGCATGTATCAATGTCTTCAAATCGGTTTGTTCCAGGTGTTGGCTTTGTGGCCGGGCTTCTCTCGCTCCGGTTCGACTATCGCCGGTGGCTTGATGCTCGGTGTAAGCCGTAAAGCAGCGGCTGACTTTTCCTTTATCATGGCCGTACCAATCATGTTGATTGCCTGTATCTATGATTTGCTCAAAATCATCGACCAGTTGCAATGGTCCGATTTCGTTATGTTTGCTATCGGTTTTGTAACGGCTTTCGTATTTGCATACTTGTCCATCGTATGGTTCTTGAAATTTTTAAATAAATCATCCTTGGCCGGTTTTGCGTATTATCGCTTTATAATCGCAGTGATTGCGTTTGCATACTTCTTCATTTTCTAATATAAGGGAATTCTATTTTGTATAGAATTTTGTGTTGACACACAAATAATGTCTTGTAGGGTGAGGAAGAATTAAACGTTTTTGTTTATTTTAGTATCAGTAAAAATTGTTGATATAATCTTGCCATATCACAAAGAAAAATGAATATTTGAACAAGTAAACGCTGTATATGAAGTTCTTAATGAATTCATATACAGCGTTTTTTACTGTCAGTGAAAAAACTTGATTGATGAATGAATTGTGAGCATGTTATAATTTCATTAAATGATTAAAAAAGGCTCTAATCAGAAAAAGGAGTTTTAAT
>ENA-OPZN01000259-OPZN01000259.1-human-gut-metagenome-genome-assembly--contig:-NODE-259-length-19390-cov-1.943207_pt1 | contig 19390 bp, 26 predicted proteins | sample MGYA00242483_ERZ504503 | MGnify/ENA primary metagenome ERZ504503 (study PRJEB26092, sample SAMD00036285) | human gut metagenome | host: Homo sapiens | study: EMG produced TPA metagenomics assembly of... | reverse complement strand
TGTAAATGGTGTGTTGTTCCTAAAAAAGAAGGAAAAATCTCACCTTATATGGATATTGAGGAAATAACAGCCGGACGGAAAAAGCTATCCTTATGGATAATAATATACTGGCCTCAAACTAATGGCTTGCAGCAATAGAGAAGATCATCAAACTGGGTGTCAAAGTGGATTTTAATCAAGGACTGGATGCCCGTTTAATCACGGATGAAATAGCCCGGTTACTTGCAAGAGTAAAATGGATTAAACGTATTCGCTTTGGTTGCGATACACCGGGACAGATTGCAGAAGTTGAACGTGCTTCCGCTTTAATAGACAAGTATGGATATAAAGGGGAATATTTCTTGTATTGCATCCTTATGGACTTTAAAGAATCGTTTGCGCGCGTCAACTACTGGAAATCTAAAAGCCGCCGTTTTCTTCCACATTGTCAACCCTTTCGTGATCTGAACAATCCACACCAAATTATTCCACAGTGGCAGAAAGATATGGCACATTGGGCTGATAGGAAGGAAATATACATGAGTTGCGACTTCAAAGACTTTTCACCAAGAAAAGGATTTTTATGCAAGGAATACTTTAAAAATGTTGTAAGATGAAATTAAAACAAAAAGACAGAGCGACTTATTAAACGTAGAGCCGCTGAACTTAAAAAATTATATGAAACTCCTAATTCCCGAAGTAGATAAAATTATTTCTGAATTGAGAGCAGAAGCAACGAAACGTCCACAGAACATGAGTAAGGAAGAAGAGATTGCTTATATTCTGAAAAAGGCTGATGAAAAATTGCGATCATATAGAAATTCGTAAAATCCTAAAATGTAAGTAATACATGAATACATCTTTTGAACGATCTGCAAATGCTTCCGATGAATGGTACACACCACGAGAAATCATTGAAGCATTAGGTGAATTTGACCTTGATCCATGTGCTCCCATGCACCCTCTTTGGCCTACTGCAAAAATCATGTACAACAAGCAGGACAATGGTCTTGTACAAAATTGGGGGGGGCGAATTTGGCTTAACCCTCCGTACTCCAAACCGCTTATATGGCAGTTTGTAGAGAAATTGGCAGAACACGGCAACGGTATAGCACTACTTTTTAACCGGTGTGACAGCAATAGTTTCAAGACATCATCTTCACGAAAGCAAACTGGTATGATGTTTTTGAGAAATTCGAATAAAATTCTTCCGTCCCGATGGAACACGTGGGGACAGCCCCGGTTGCGGTAGTGTTCTTATTGCATTTGGCCGGGAAAATGCCGAAATTTTAAGGAACTGCTCTTTACAAGGCAAATATGTTGAACTTAACAATGATAAATGATGAAAGTCTTATATTTACTCATGCTCATTGCCGGTCTTCTGTGGATCGGTGATTTCTCTATCACCTTAAAACCCTTTTCTATATCTTTACCATGCTGGTATAAATCCGTTGGCATACTTCTATTTTGGCTGTCAATGACTATATATGTTTTAGGTGAGCATACCAAAGACTATAAAGAAGGATTTGATACTGGGATTAAACAGTGCATTGAGATACTTGATAGAAATTGCCACTCTAAAGAAATAAATAATGATGAAACAGTACAGAATTAATAAAACGACTACCTTCGTAGAAGATAATCGCAGCGGAAAACAGAGAGAAATACCTTCTTCCTGATTACAAAGTGCAAGTTAAAATTTGCGAGGGATTTGGATAACAGTCAAGTCCTTTCATGATGAAGATGAAGAATACGCAAAGAACTGTGCGAATGAATCTTCTTAGAAAAACTTAACGAAAAGATTTGATTATGATTGAATTACAAGGAAAATTCGGCAAAGATTGTAAAATATTTGCAAATACAATAGAAAATGAAGCTATTGGAACGATACAAAACATTTTGAACAATCCGGTTACGACTGGTGTTCCGGTTCGTATTATGCCTGATACCATCAAGGAGTAGATATAGTGATTGGATTCACCATGCCAGTTACAGATCGTGTCAACCCCAATCATATCGGAGTGGATATTGGTTGTGGAATGTTGTGTGTAGAAATTGAAAACGCAATAACAGAAGGTTCTTTCCCGGACATTAATCATGCAATCCGTTCCATCATACCTATGGGATTTGAGATTAACCAACAACCCTTATCCAAACAAGAAAAGGAAGATTTGTTTACCTTCTTATCTATCAGAATGGATCAGTTCTGCTCTAAATACCAACTAACCAAACCAGTTATTAATGAAGAATATGTATCACAACTTTGTAAGAAGGTGGGGATAAATGAAGGCGCATTCTACAACTCTTTAGGTACATTGGGAGGTGGAAACCACTTTATAGAACTGGGGCGTGCCGAGTCAACCAATAATATATTTCTTACAATACATACCGGATCGCGCAACTTTGGTGTGAAGGTCTGTAAATTCCATGCAGAAATAGCAAAATTTGACAAAAAGGCTTTTTCTAATGAAATTCAACGCTTGAAGTCCACTGTTGAGCCACAATTCATGCAAACTGAAATACTACGTTTGAAGGAAAAATTTACCGAATATTCTGGGTATCTCACAAATGAAGCAATGCTCCACTATTTATGTGACATGGTGATCGCACAAGGATATGCCGCATTCAACCGCAAGTTGATTATACAACGTATAATCAGAGCTTTGGGCTGGAACGCTGCAATATCCGTTGAGACAGTCCATAACTATATCAGCTTTGATGATATGATAATCCGTAAAGGGGCTATTGCCGCATACGCCAATGATTACGTTGTGATTCCTATGAATATGGCAGACGGTATTCTTCTTTGTCGTGGTAAGGGAAACAAAGACTGGAACTATTCTGCACCACATGGTGCAGGACGCTTATACTCCCGTTCCGAAGCTAAAGAAAGATTATCAATGGACGCATTCAAAACCCAAATGAGCAAAGTGTATTCCACTTCCGTATGTGAAGGGACATTGGATGAAAGTCCTATGGCATACAAAAATGTTCAGGAAATAAAAGAGCTTATAGAACCTACGGTAGATATTATTGATACAATTGTGCCACTAATCAATATCAAAGCTGTATGATAGAAAAGACAGACTTCCCTTATACTCTTGGCGGCTATGTTGACAGCAAATTATAAAGGTTTCGACATAGCCGTTTCCATTCGTAGATACAAAGGAATATCAGCTTATGTCATTTCCTCGGAGAAAAGGCTGATCCGTGAAGAATCTGCCACCTTTGCCGACAAAGAAGACATGTTCCGTTGGGGACGAGAAGCGGTTGACCGATATTTGGAACAGCAAGAACGTAGAAAAGAAGAAAATACGATCAAACGGGCAGACTATTATAAGAAGAAAGCTCGTGTGGCAGCATTGAAAGCCTTTAATGCCGCTATGTATTTCTCTGATATAAAGGACGGACTTTATGATAAGGCAAAAGGATTTTTTGAGTATGAACTGGATAAGGAACATGGAAAGATCAAATGAAAACACTTGATATTATACAAGGCTTTTGCGATCATGTTTTTCGTGATAAAAAAGGAAACCGCATCTTTCCCAATATTTTTGTCGGGAAATGGGAAGCTGACTTATTGGAAGTTACCCGGTCACGCCTGACTTATGAATATGAAGTAAAAGTAAGCAGATGTGATTTCCATAAGGATAAAAAGAAAAGTGATAAATATGGCAAGAACAAGTTTGATGTTGTCACTTCCGGCCAACGTACCAATTATTTTTATTATATAGTACCAAAAAGTTTGATAAAGCCCGATGAAGTCCCTGATTTTGCCGGGCTTATTTATGCTTATGAAGGATCAGTGCAATGTTATTCTCTTTGAAAAAGGGAAGGTATGCGGTAAAGAGAATTTTCTTTTGAGGTAGTCAAGCCTGCCCCAAAAAAGTTTCTGACATGAAAGCGGATGATAATTTCATCGTAAACTCGACTTATCCATGTACTATCGCTATCACCAAATGAGAAGAGATAATTACAAAAATAAGGAATAATATGGAATTAAGATTAGACCTGAAATACCGGTCACACGGGTTGTCAACGGACATAATGTTTTCAATAAAGGCTATCACCACGGATTAAGAGGAAAAACCTATGAAGAATACTATGGCAAGAGAGAGCTGTTGAAATAAGAAAAAGACACAGCGAGGCTTTGAAAGGACATAGATATTGGTCTAATGGAAACGCCCATGCCTTTGCGTGTATCGCAATCACTCCCGAAGGCAAATGGTATAGATTCGATTCAATAACCCAAGCCGCCCAAAAGCTAAATCTGAATTATGCCACAGTTCGCCGGTATATAAAACGAAAAATCAAGCCCCAAAATGGCTGGCAATGGTTTTTGGAGAAAGATAATAACTGGATAAAACATATTGATAATGGGAAAATTAAATGAGATCGCGCAGAAAGCTTATGAATGTGCCGTAAGACGTGGAAAGATTGATCCCGACAATGATAGCAACAACAATCTTCACCGCGATCTGCTTGAAGAAGTTGCCGAAGTCTTTGAGTGTACGGGTGAGAAATCTCCACATATTAAAGAGTATTTAGATGTAGAAGAAGAACTGGCAGATGTAATCATTGTTGCCCTAAGTACACTACATCATTTCAAATGTGACATTGATTCACTCATTGAAGCCAAAATGAATTATAATAAAAACAGAATGGATTGATATAGGAACCGGACAATTAATAAAGTTGATTGTTGAGACGTTTGTCCTTATCTTTGCACTACCATGTGTCTATAAAGATTTCATGAACTTATGGAAAGAAAAATAGGTGATATAAAAAGACAAGAAGTTAAAAGCTGAAAATATCACACTGGCAGCAATATATAACATATTGTTCACCAATGACATAGTTTGTTCCTTAATTGTAGAAATGTTAAGTGAATTACGTAAATCAAGGCTTTGTCGTTTCCGCGTAAAGCAGCAAGGAAATAAACTGGAACAGTTGATGCTTCAATATGAAAAGAAAATCAATAAAATAGCTGGACACCGGGCTTTTTCATGGCTGATGCTAACCAGTATATTGCAGATGAAGTACAACCTGATCTGCTTAAAATGGAATACTCCATTAAACTGGAATTTGACAAATGCCGGATTGAAAACAGTGCCTTACTTGCCAAAGTAGAACTTACAAGATGTATGGCAGAGCTTGCTTGTCTATCCCTTGACAAACGGATAGAAGAAGTCCGTCCATACAACAAAGAAGTAACCGGAATAACATATCTCCGGCTCACTGACACACTTAAAGTATTGGACGAACTTTCTGATATTTTATATAAGGGAGGGTATTGTGACCTCAATCAAAGTGATAATTGCAAAAGGGGGGATGGCTATCATACAACGAAAACTTACTGATTGTGATATTATCAGCCGCGCAATCAATGAGTCAGACAAGTTAAATCCGGCTGGGGATGAATGAATAAAAATGGCAAAATATCGTATAGGAATATCCGAGAATCTATTAGGAGACAAACGCTATCAAGTGTCAGATTAAAAGATTTGGCATTTGGTGGAATGATGAAAGTTTCAGCACTAAAGAAAGAATGTTAGATTATGCCCGTAAACTTGAAAAGGCCGGCATATAGTGTTTAACTATTTATAAGCGAACAATGAAATTAGAAGGAAAAATTATTGTGGCACAACCGATACAATCGGGTGTCTCAAAAAATGGTAACAACTGGCAAAGACAAGATTTCGTTTTGGAAATTTCCGGCCAATACCCTAAAAAAGTCGCTTTTTCAGTAATGAATAGCAATATTCAGAATTTTGGATTAGCAGTCGGGCAAGACGTTGATATTGAAATAGATATTAATGCGAATGAATGGCAAGGAAAATGGTTTAACTCCATTACTTGCTGGAAAGCAACACTCCGTAATCCAGGACAGCCTACCGCAGCGCAACAGCCCCAAACTTATTATCAGGGGCATCATCCACCGCGGCACCCGTACAAACTGCCATACCTCAACCGCCAGTGGATTTTGGGGAACAAAAAGACGATTTGCCTTTCTAAAGAAAAAGGAGAAGGGAGCATTTCGGCTCCCTTCTTATTAATTAATGTTCCACCTTTACAATTTCATTATAAACGATTTTGCTTCGTGGGTTATGATTGACTATCGTTTGTTTATACCCCTTTGTCCCCCATCTCCACCATAGGAACCTGTGTTTATATATCCGGCTTATCGCACTTGAAAGACTGTCTCTCACTTCATAAGTAAATGTGCTGTCAGGAATATTTGCATAAAAATCCACCCATTTATCTGAATAATTGAAACAGCTGTCTTTCAGAACAAATACAATACTGTCTTTAGTGACAACTTTTGTGGTTGTGATATATTCGACTTCTTTTGGACGCAGATTCAATTCTTTTTATTAGTTTTGCATCCGCACTCCGCAGCTCTTTCAATTCTTCTATGTTAAGCCGTAAAACATGGTTTTCAACCACATTTAGACTATCCCTAATCTTATATTCTTCAAGCCCAGTACAGAGACTTTTCATATTATCTGAAAGTCGGGCACTTTCCTTCTTCTCTTCCTGCCACAACCGGTACATCAAAAAGGTTGCCGCAAGGAGTAACACAAAGATTACTCCTATACCTATCTTCAATCTCATAATCAATCTGTATATACATTTTTTACCAACTTCCGCAATAACTACCCATGCACCATTACAGAAACCATATATCTTACCGTCATTCTCCGGCATTTCAGGTATTGTATTAAGTTTTGTTTCATTGGCAGTGGCTTTGCTAAGAGCTGTTTGAGCTGTACTTTTTGCAGCATCAGCCGTTGTTTGTGCGGTCACGGCCTTTCCATCAGTAACAGCCAACATTCCAGTCAGAGTTTTTTCATTGGTTACTCCTGCAAGGAAGGTTTCAATTTCATTGAAGGTGTCAATGGCCGTAGTCGCATCAACAGTACCAACCAATTCATCCAAAGCGGTCTTCACCGCATTTATGGACTGTTCCAGTTGGGACTCTGCCAGTTGAGCACGTCCGCTTTCTGCTAAAATATCCGATTTGCTCGCACTGCTGCTACCATCAGAACTTTCCAAAAATGAAGATGAAATAGGAAGTTCATTACATCCTACCATAACATATTGTCCGGCTATCAACCCGTCGACATTCATATCACAGAACTCTCCAACCTCAAGTGCTGTTTTGTAAGGTACATAATCCTTTCCATTAGAACTTTTGTACACAACAACTCTGTTGTTTGCTGCATCTCCAAAATTGATGCTAATAGCAAATTTCCCAGTAGATAACTGTATAGGTTGGCTTTCGTACCAATCCTCTTCTTTAAGAGTAAAATTCAAGTTTGCCATATCTTCTATGTGTTTATATGTTTGTTTCCTATATCAACTCCCAACCTTTCCTTACCTCATCCATGTTTGCAGGAACACCGTTCTCAACATAACTCATTGCAGCCACCACCGCAATAAGTTGTTCCCGGTTGTTTCTGTTCAGAATTGTATGACGAGATATGCCTGAACGCTTTTCGACTGTGGCAATATACACTTCAGTATTGTTCTCACATGGCGGTGCCCATCGCATAATAACATCTTCAAGTTCATTGGCCGTGCCGTCTTTGTCAGTATCATACTTATTAAGAATATAAGTTTGAAGAGTTTTAAAAGCAGCACGATAACCGTATGCCATAGTTTTAAACTGAAAGAAACTTTTATCTGTCTGTGTTGCAGACAACCCCTGCCATTTCGTATTATTTCTCCGTATATTTAACGGATTATTATTCCGTAGTCCCCGTGTCATTTTTATCCTCCTTTTCTTTTTGTGTTTCAAACAATATTTGTGCGGCCAGTCGTGCTATATCGTCCTTATTCTCAATGATTATACTCATGGTCTTTTCCGCTTTCCGAAGCTCGGCCTTTTCCCATGATTTCTCACGTACCGATTTGAACTCACAGAAAACGCAATAAACCGCCCATAACATAGCGAATACTGGAAATGGAATGACGATGCAACATATAAGGTCAATCATAACCAGTGTCAGAAACGGATTAAAATATTTCTTCGCTTTTGTCGCTGTCATTTTGTACTTCTTCGAGGTACGAAGTTCCCCACGCTGTTTGGCCTTCTGAATCCCCGAAATAAAATCTATCCCCATTGCGATTATGATAGCTGTCATACTTACCGCTATCAAAACCAAATGTAAAAACAAATGGTCGTGAATGAATGTTTCAATAATGTCGTTCATATCCTTTTGTGTTTGCGTTTATTATTTTTATTCCAATAGTAATTTGTTGATAGCATCAATAAAGGCTGGGGAACATAAACTTGCGTATTCCTTAATCATATTACACTCTTCATCGTTATACTCAATTTCTCCATTGGAGTTGAATATTTTAAATGCGAGGGCATGAGCCTCTATTCCCCTGCCAAGTTGATAAATGATATTGGCAAAATCCTTCTTGTAGTTCTCAACGGAACATCTCGTCTTATCAATATCAACAAATATCTCAATTCTTTCAAAATTTATCCTTTTCATAATCACTTCCAATCATTATCATTTGAAGCACCGAACATCAGTCCTCTTCCCAACCAGTTAGAGTTCGGTGACGGATACATAAAATCCACCAACTGCATACAATGGTGCATGGAACCGCCATTCAATGTTTGCTTTGTTCCATTCGCATATATCTGAACATTATTATAATTGTCATTTGCATTAACCACGAATATCCTTTGGGTGACGGCAAGACTCAAAAGATAACGGTAGGTTACATTCGATGTTATTCTAAATATAACCGTATCAACTGGAAAACCCGAAGTTTCACCGTTATAATCGTATCTTGGCGAATAGCAAGGAACTGTATAATAAGTTTCGTTAGCAGAGGAAGTCCCGGAAGTCAAAGGTATATAAGTACCGGTTTTATCAGCACCTTTTGTGTACACATAGGCATAGGAGCCGTAAACTACCATAATGCTTCTTTCCCTTGCGCCAAACACGCCTCTACACCATAAGTCAGAAGTGTAGAAACGTAATGACCGGTTATCCTTAGTACCTTGATGATACATATCACCATCAAACCACATTCTTCCATCACTTCCAAAGCTGATTCCTCCAACCGCATCACCAGCAGCATTCACGCAATTCAACCTTGTAAAAGAGCCTGATACACCTTTCAATGTACCTTCAAAAGTGCTGTCACCTGAAATAACCGCACCAGCCGCATAGAGTTTCCCTGCTATACTCACCTTATATGGCGCATCAGTCGGTGTTGTAGCTCCAACCCATAACGGATAGTCACCACCAACAAGACCTGCTGCAACCGTTTTATTATCGCCCTTCATTATCAAAAGCTGATTACCCTGCATGAACCGTAGAATAGCATTTTGAGCCATGATAAGCGGAGTGTACACTGGCACCAAAGAATTAAACTTCTGCCAATAAGTTGTATTTGTCACCGGAATGGAATCACTGGACGTATGAGTTTTCAGACATTTATACGCATTAAACGTATTAGCACCGGTAGTCACAATTGCAATATCCAAGTACCGGGTACCGGAAGTCAAAGCCTCGTCATTGCGATACTCTATGCCTTTAGCCCATTCGGATTGCCGGAGAATACAGCCTTGCAGCCCGTTTTTCCCCGGTTCCCCATTAGTACCGTCAATTCCATTTTTGGCCTTTCTTCGTATTAATATATGCCCTTGCGCCTCCATACCGGATTACTTCAATTTTGCTAATACTTCTTTTGCGATCTCCTTAGCCTTGATACGATAACTCTGATAATCAGTGTATTCTTTCAGATATTCGGCACGCTTACCTTCGTCAAGTTCCGAAGCCATATCACGTGCCATTTCCAAGTTGGCGAAAATGGCATCACGTTTATTCGCATCATAACGTTCCATGATAATGGCACTTACAATACTGTCATAATCATGTTCCCCTTCAACATCCACGTTTTCACAGACATACTGGTCTTCAACCACCACATCTTCCGAACCGGCCTTTTGAACAGCTTCTCTTCTCTCAAAGTCGAAGTAAATACGTAGCAACGCACCTTCAACTACAAATTCAATACCAGTCGGCAGTTCTCCTACAAGAGTTCCATAACTTTTCATAAATTACCTCCATTTTTATAATTATTCTTCAAAATAATAAGCACTCTTCCCGTCACCTAACGAACGCCGCTTGACAATCACATTTTCCACTGGAAAAATCTTCTGACCGTTATTCTCCGCTTCGCGAGCCTGATCCAACACATCTTTCAGATTGTAACAGTTCGTTATGAATTTGCTACGTTGTCCGTTCTGTTCAAAAAGAACACAATATCTACCTTCACCTTGCTTTGTCTTCACATTCGTTTCAAAGTCCACCACTGTTATAGGGACATTGAGAATATCCATCAATCTTGTCTCTTTTTACATCGAAGAACTTCTTTTCCGTCCTTTTGTTCTACCACTCTGTTTGATATCTTTATCTGCAAAACTCATATCATTATTTGTTATTGTTCTCCATAAATTCTTACAATCTCCCCACTTACACCAGCCCCAGTATGAAGCTCGTATCTCGCGGTTACGTTTCCGGCTTTTTATTCGTTTCACCTTTCGGGCAAAGTTCTTTTTCATATTTTTACGCATCCGAACATTATCTTTCGTGAAGCAATAGCCCAAAAAGTTAATCCTTCTTCCTCTTACTACGTTTTCGCTTTCTATGCTTTTTGTTCCCATTTTTTGTTTCTGTTCCTATCGGAGCAATACAACTGTTTGCTTTAACTACCAACCCAACTTTTGCACTTTCCCGTTCATACGCACGAATAAGAAACAACGCTTCGGCCTTAGAACGAGCCAGCATAACATTATCATCGCAATATCTATGCAGGCATTTGACACGATATTTCTCCTTCATTGTATGATCTATCCGGCTTGCCGCAAAATTCCCGATAGGTTGGCTTGTAAATGCTCCAATCGGAACACCTCTTCTTCCGTTCAACTTCATTCTCCAATACGTCAACTAACTCTGTTCCGCTGTCATACGATAAAACAGCTATCTCGATCAATTTAATAAATCGTTCATCTTTGAATTTCCTTCTCAATGCAGCAACAATAAGCTCATGAAGAATACTTTGATAGAACTTTTTGAAATCAGTCTTTACGAACCATTTGTATTCCGGGTACCGGTGAAGAAAAACGTTTCATTCTCCTTACTCCAAAATGTAATCCCTTTCCCTTGATACACGCACTTGTATCATAAATCAAATTTCTATAAACATCTTCTTCAATCACCCTCATAATTGCATGGTGCAATATACGCCACGGGAAATATTTCTGTTTGACAATATCTCGAACCTTTCCTGCATCACTTTTTACTCTCATTACGCTATAATCCGGTGCCGGGAAATCCAATGTCAGGATCATCAACTGCAAAGCTCGGAGGTCTTCTTCCGGGTGTAGATTATGCCGCCTGATAAAGCGGTTTTTCTTAACCTTCCCATCTTGTGCTTCTTTGTCCGCTTCACGTAAATTATTTATCTCTGCTATACGTTCAAGAATATACCCGGCTCTTTTAGATTTCTTTCCACCGTTTGCTTTAATTCGTCTATTGTCAGCCTCTATCCTTTCCGCTATAATTATATCAATTTCATCATGCGACAGACTCTTCCAATCAATATCACTTCTTCCAATATTCACTGCTGCTTTGTTTTAAAATTTACACCATACTTCCAATTTTGTCTTGTTCAGACCATTCTAATTATTCCGATAACTGCAAGCCGTTTTTGCTTGCTTGAATAATCGCCCGGAGCTTTCGAGAACCAACCTACTAACACCGCTTGTCGCCTTTCGCAAATAGGGCAACCTTTCCGCATTCTTGATTTTCTGACATCGTAACCAATTGATTACTACGTTGCAACGATATAAATCCTGCAAGGTCATGGCTCGGAGAACTCGCAGATTACTCTACGATAAATAAGTATGGCGAGAGCGATATTCGCATTCGAGTTCGACCAATCGTTATTCGAGTTCGCATAAGCGAGGCCGCAATTCGCACCGGAAGACGCATAACCGCCCCAAAGAACCAGCTGCCCAGTAGTGTTTGCCCATGAATAATCAGCAATAAGAAGTGCTGTTTCCACCAATCTTTTTCGGGAAAATATCAAAATGCTCCCCAAGAATTATTTCCTGCACTTGACCGGAAGCTGTCTGACGGGTAGCTTGTCTGTATTCACCATTTGGATGCGCAGCTAATTCAGCAGTAGTCGGTAAACGGTTTCCTTTGTAAATGAAAATTTCCGTTCCACTTTGAGCACTATTGTTGGAACTACCGCAAAATACTCCTTGCAGAAATTCCCACTGCCACCCATAAGGATCTTCTATACCCATCATGTTCACCCGTGAACAATCCACTCCAGTATTACTTCCATTCACCACAGAAATAGCTATTTTGCCCCAATTGTCACCGAGACTCTTTGTTGCGCCAGTTTGCAATGCTGCCGCAGCAGCCCACAAGTCTTTACTGGAGCTACCACCCACACCATAACCAAGTTTGGCTTGAATATTGGTATCTCCGTACTGGGACAGCCCCAACATCATAATAAGCTTTCTCTGATCGTAATCGGTCAGTCCCCATTCCTTACCGTTCACTTGTGCAGCATTCCAAAATGCGTTGATTGTCTTGCTGCCTGCCGGTGCAACTCCTGAACGTGAAACAAGTGCGCTACCTGACATGGAGCCTTTGTATGCACCGATACAGTTATACATTCCACCATTTGCCCCACCAATAAACTCACCGCCAATAGGTAGCATCGAGAGCCATAAGACTGGTACACCACTTACACTGTCAGTCTGTACACGATAATACAAACGTGGCCCTATCCACATCACATGCCCTTTGGTTTCATCCACCGCAGTACCATCAGCAAACACCGCACTATTGGTAGGGGACATTTTAGCAGCCCTTCCATCATTCGTTACGAGATAACGGCCACAATACAACTTGTATTCTGTCCATGCGGCTGTATTACCTATCACACCATAGTTCGTGCTACTTTGGGTTGATTGTTTGATTGGAATCCCCCAAGCCACCTGCCTCAACATTTGTTCGTCACCATTATTAATAGCATTCATGAAGTTTTCCACGGTAATGCGTCTGACACTACCACCAACTTCCACCAATACTGTATTGGAACGCAGAATGGAGGTCACCAATGTTTCATTTCCTAATCCTTTAGTTGCCATAATATTATTTTGTTTTTATGTTAATTAAAATGACATTCTGCCAAAACATCAACATCATATTGAGTCCCGTTTCTGTCAGTTTCCGTTGTTGTTACAGATATAGAATTTGTTGTAGAATGTTTCAAACTCTTCCAGTTTTCCTTATCCATCACATCCATAGTCCACGATGCGGAAGTAGGAGTATAAGTTGATCCAGTAGTCATATTTACAATCTTGGCACTTACAGTAACGGGCTGTCCGGTATCAACCTCTTTGTTAGAAGAAGTTATATAACACACAATCTGAAATTCATCTGCTGTGTCAACAATGCGTACCCCAGCACGTGCTATCGGCTGTGAAGCACTTGAAGACTGATAAACTTCCGCTATGAACAATTGAGTACCATCCACATCACCACGGGTAACAGTTATGCTCTTTTGTCCGTTCTTATCAGTCCAAACCGCCGTGTCCTTATACCATTTTATATAGTAATCGGTAATAGCATTAGCACCGGCATACAGTTTTGTAGTCAGAGTACAACTTGTTACTTTACTTGTTAGCTGCTCGGTACTTGCAAGAATAGCAAGATAATAAGAACTGGCTCCCATGTTCTGAATGGCAATAGGCAGTTCCCCAGCCAAATTATACTCAACACCTGCCGTAGAAGCGACACATGAATAAGTCAATGTATCTCCTGCAATATTCGTTTTGCTTGCCAAGTTTCCGACAATTTTAATGGCACCGGTACTGGCATTCAAAGAGAATTTGCCCGTACTGTCTTTTTCCAACCTCCACTTTCCGCACCGTTAAAATTTAAAGCCACTCCATTATAAGCCCAACTATGGCCTGACAAACTGACCGCCAACCCACGTGCCGAAGTTACTTTGGGTGTCCGTACCGGCTGATTCGCAGCTATACTCCAATCAGGAGAGACAGCCCCACTTTCTTCATCTACGGCCTGAAACAATGGAATGCCATTATTTTCAAAAGTCAGCATCAGGCTGTCATTGGAACGAAGACGTTTAATCGTGATGCTATTTTGGGCACTATAATTTTCTGCCATATTCCCAACCTCCTTCTGATATAATTTGATTCATGCTTGTATTAGTATAAACAATACCGTCCAACAACAGTATTCTATCTTCCAGTTCTCCATCAAGAGAAGGCAGGCACATTACCTCCTTTTCATTCAAGATGATGGATTCTCCCTTTACCAAGTGCCCCAACAACAGAACCCCGGCATCCAAAGCCTTTTCCTTATTTGCTACAACATACCTCATATCAATTATTTATATATATGTTCCCGTTACTGTCCGTATATTCATTTGTCCCATCAGTCAATACAGAGAAAGCCTTTTTTTGCTCGGCCTTAATGTACACGTCCAACCAATCGTCAAGATAAGTTTCACCAATACCGGTTCCATCCAACATTATCACAGTTTTTTCCCCTTCCTGCCATTGTACCCCGGTCTATTTGCACTGTCCGTAAACCATACCATGCGGATAATCGGTGCCGGTATCGGCACAATTTCGCCATTCCACTGTACCATAGCTATATTCCTATGCAGGATTTCATCAGGATTGATGGAAGCCTGACTTGCCGGTATGCACGTAAATTTTGGATAAACACGATTGACGGAGAATTGCTGTCTTGCAACCTCCTTTCCACCAACCTTCACCAACAGCAAGTAATCCCCCTTCTCGACCAAACGCAAGTCCATTGTCAGGCTGGTTAAGGACAAAGCCACTATTTCATGGTTTGCGGTAGTCAGCATTGTTTGACTTGATATGCTGTTCACCTGATAAAGTTCAATTGTATATCCGGTAGTTATTTTATTCACTCCCTTTGTTACCATAAGTGGAATGGTGCGCTCGTATGAATTTTCATCCAAAGCTGCATTCCTATTGGCCGTAGATGCGGAAATCAAATTGTTGGCTACCTTGTAATCATACAACAAAAGCTTGTCAAGAAATGGATTGTACTGGATTATCTGACTATCCCCAATAGACAAACCGTAGGTATCTTCACTCTTATCTACCGTTGTCAACATGATAGAGTCAGTCTTAACGGGAATATTTACCCCAAGCCGGGTATCAGCTATCAGACCTTCAAAATACAACTCAAAACTTTCACCCGGAGCCACATTTCTGCTTATGGTAATGGCACCGCGTGTATCTCCAACCGTATCTATACTGTACTTCCCATTCCATGAACTGATTGCAGAAATATTCTCTCCATTAGCAAACCAGTTCATTTCTGCCAACAAAGAATTAACATAAGGCATATCCCAGCTACCGTCAGCGGCATTCGCTATGACTTCCGGTAAAATCACCAGCGGAGTACCCCCACGGTCAGGATCATATTCATTTGCCACCGATTATAGACCTGATTGGCCGGACTGTTCGGTGTCATTATCTTCAAGCTTACTGCAATCGTAAGCGGTTGAAACTCTTTTCTGATTCTTTTCTTTTCACTCTCTATCATATCGTCACAATTGCTTCTACTGATGCAGTATCATTTGTTGCCGTTATGGTAAACAAGGTACTTACCACTGTTACTGAATTATTTCCTAAATCACTAATTTCCTTTGTGTTATGTATCGTTATTGAACCGTTGAAATCTTTATGCTTGATATTCCAAGCTTCATCATCGGCGGTATCTCCACTATCCCTTCGGATAGCCCATTGTCTAACTGTGTCTGTAATATCCTCCCAACCTTTAAAGACCTTGCAAGTAATTTCCATTGATTCACCATAAGCAAGAAAATTGTCACCTTGCGTATCAATCTCAAATGCGTACTGGTGCATCTATCTGTAACTGTTCGATTGTGCCGGTCATATAAATGTTATTCAGATAAGCGGAATAACCGGTCATATCCAACCCGAAGATGTTGAGATTGCTCAAATCCCCATCCTGCATTGCAACCATACTCTTTGTAAACTCCCAGTCATTTACCCCTACCAAGAAACGGCGGTATGTCCTCGTCTCATAAGCGGAAGTCTGGCGTTCCTTGTTTGTAAAGTTGCCATAAGCGACAAAATGCAAAGCCTCACACGGATGGAAAGAATATTGCCAACGATCAGAAACACCACGAAGCACATAGCGAAACCTTTTGTTTGTTCCGGCATCCAATATTTCTGTAATACGAAAATAGATTGTACAGAAACCGGCAAACATACGGTTGCCACGGCTATCATCTATATCAGATACCGCATTATTCCCCGGCGTTTCATAGTCATGGAAATACCCCATGCAAATATCATCCACAGCCACAGCACCTATTTCACCGTCTTGTAATTTCAAACTTATGTCCCGGAACGTAGCAAGTTACCATCAGCATCATAATCAGGCTCAACACTCTCTATAATTCCAGCACCGGGAGAACGCCATTTGTCACCAAGCACAATTTCAGCACGGTTAAAACGCAATTCCGGCACCTCTAAAAACCTGCGTAACGTGAGGCTTTCCATATACCCACGTCCCATGCTGTCTATTTTCGCCCCAAAGCCGGTCAAACCCTCTGCAAAACCGCTTGCACCAAAGATAGCACCGGCTAAGAAGCCGATAAGCCCAGCTGCCGTATCATTGTGGGTGCGCGAAAGAAAAAGCTGATTGCCCAGTGAACGGATGATAGACTGTATCTGTTGGGTATTCAAGCCACCGGTTCCCTGCCCACCACCTGCAATAGAGTCTATCTGATTTTGGATTTTTTCAAGCGATCCAACAGCCTTTTCCTCCCGAAGTGTCATAGTGTACTTCGGTATCATATTTTCTCCCTCTTTGATAATAAGGGTATCAATAATGATGCTGCCTTCAATACCAAGATCGCTATCAGTGAATAGCATCAAGTCCCCTTCTTTCAAAGTATCATGTATGCTTGCTTCCCCCCTTGCAACAGCCTCATCATGTTGGCGTGCCATGAAAATATCATCCACCTTCGGTTCATACGAATAGCGCACATAGTCATTCTTTGCAAGATATTTTTTCGCGGTAGCAAGCAACCGTTGTGAAGCGGCCTGAATATAAACGTCCGGCATATCAATATAAAGCAGGACAAACTTGTCACCGGACTTTATATTGTAATCCTTGTATGGGAAATATAATTTCAGACTTTCATCATATACACGGTTACAAGTCAGCACATATTTATTGCCCTTCTTCTCACATTTGGTTATTTCAAAATCCCGGCCACCACACATGCCGTTTTTCATGCTAATGGTGGCTGTTTCAGAAGTTAGGTAATCGTTTATATTGAAACCAACATCTTTTAGCGTTATTGTAAAAGGTGGGACATCTTCACCTTCTTTCAGGCTATCCATTGTACCATCATCTGTCAGTTGTTCGGCATCAGCCACTTCGTCAAGATTGCCATTATCCCCGGCATCCAACGATACATAAATACCTGCATCTTTCAACTGTTCGGCGGTCATACCTTCCATTGAAGGACATATTTCTTCCAAATCACCGGTACCGTCAAAATAAACACTCCCTTCCCGAATGCCAAGCACAGCAATATTCTTGCTGTCAATATATGGATCAAGCGTTGTCTTAGGAAAATCAGGTAACATCAGATTTTCCACGGCCATGTTATTCGGCAAATAATTGGTAAGAGAACTGTTTGAGAGCTTATTATAATACCGGTTAGGCATATTTCTTGTACTACCGTATGCACGCAATCGCGTAATAATCTGTTGATCCGCATCGGCTGTACGTTGAATTTCGTACAAACCGTTTCCACGTCCATACTTGAAAATATTGCCCACAGCAATACCGGCAGTACCGATTGTTATTGTTCGGCCACGAATAACAAAGTTCGCACCAATTCTGAATTGAGCAACTCCAATGCACCCCATACCTTTATATTGTTCACATCAATGTTTACATTGGTAGTGCTCACATATTCAGGGTGTACGACAACCGTCCATTTTTGTGCTCCGGTATATACACGGTCAAGATTTACTTGAACACGGTCTGCCAAATCTTGTATAGACGAAGCGAAGAAACTGAACTTTGGCAAAGAAGTGAAGTGTATCTGATTATCACTTTTCACATAATCAAGAAAATCACATCGCGTCAATTCATCTCCCGGCCAGTTAAACTTTATGTTATCATAAACAAACGCTTCTCCCGAAGTTTTTCTTGCCGCCTTTTTTAATGCCGTAGGATCATAGTTTATCTCAAACTTCTCGCCACGGTACATAACATAGTCACCTATCTCAAAAAGAATGGGCACGGCACTTTTCAGAGTGCTTGTCACAAAACATGCACCCATCCATGTACCATTATACTCCAAACTTTTCAGCGTACAACGTACCGTATTGCCAGTTTTATCATAAACCTTCCATGCCATACAGCTATACTTTTTCAACCAATGCAACTATCTTTGTCGGTTCCGCAACACTATACGAGGGGATTATTTGAGTTCGAGGATCAGTTACTCTAAATTTTACCGGGAAGGTCAAGACTTCATCCATATTGGACTTGTTAAATTCAAAATCTCCAACCTCCAGTAAGTAAAGTTCTTGTCGCCCGATACCCGTGTGCGAGTTATACATTTTCAAGGTGGCACCGTCACCATTCTCCCCCGTGAGATAGTTTTGAAAGGCCATAATTTTATCGTATGCAGTACCCAAATCCCCCTTATAGCACATCTCGGCCTCCAAGTCGTATGCTTTTAATGGTAGCTTGTCGGGTATGTAAGTATCTTCACCGTCTTCATCCGATCAATCCCGTTTGGGTAAATCTTTCGTTTCCCCACCCGGCTTGAACGGAAATTCAGTGCACACAATTCCAAAATGCACCAAGCTGTCTTTGACCGGAGCATTCTCGGTAGTTTTCTGCATCAAAATAGAATACGGTTCGTTCATATACACATATAAAAAAGAGCTTGCCGCAGAGATATTTAGTCTCCACAACAAGCTCTATGGCCTTATACTTTAATCTTATTTCAACGCAAATATAATTGTATTTTCTATATAATCATAGAAAATAATACCATAAAAGTATTTTTTAGTAGATTATTATACTCAACCCCTAACTTGCTTCCACGTGTATGTTGAAAAAACATAAAAAAATATCATTTGTCATAATTTTTATTTTATTAATACTTTTTGTATTTAATTATAAAAGAGGTTATTATATGTTAGGAGTTTTTAGTTTGGATAGTAGTGATTCTTCTGATCTGCTTTAGTGTTACTGGGTGGCATTGGATTATATTTTATGTAGTCATA
>ENA-OPZN01000258-OPZN01000258.1-human-gut-metagenome-genome-assembly--contig:-NODE-258-length-19417-cov-3.227786_pt1 | contig 19417 bp, 21 predicted proteins | sample MGYA00242483_ERZ504503 | MGnify/ENA primary metagenome ERZ504503 (study PRJEB26092, sample SAMD00036285) | human gut metagenome | host: Homo sapiens | study: EMG produced TPA metagenomics assembly of... | reverse complement strand
CTTCGCCGCCGCTTCCGCTGCCGCCCTTTCGGCAGCCGCTTTCTTCTCAGCCGCCGCTTTTTCTGCTTCAGCGCGTTTCTCGGCCTCAGTCTTCTCTTTCGGCTTCACCGCCTCCTTTTTCGGTACGTCCTTTTTAGGAGTTTCCTTCTTGGTTTTTTCTTTTTTAGGGGTTTCTTTTTTAGGTTCCTTTTTAGGGACTGCCACCGTTTCCTCTTCTGTCTGCGTGATGATTTCCTCTTTCGCTTCAACGGGAGGAACCGTTTCCGGTTCAGATACATCGGGAGCCGGAGCCTCAGGCTCATTCATTATATCTATATCCGTCAGCGTATAAGGGTCGGCATTCCCTTGAGAAAGCTCTGTATTTCCCAGCATAACAGGAACACCCCCCTCTTCCTGAACCTGCGGACGGTGGATAGCAATCACCAGCAGCAGGATAAGGAGAAGTATATGCAGTACAGCCGTACCAATCAGTCCTGTTATCTTATTTTTCTTCATGCTTACAGCTTAAACGTTTCTTCTCAGGCGGACGTGTAGCCAACACCATCTTGAAGTGATTTTCATTAGCAATATTCAGTACCCTTACTATTTCGCGGTAAGGCACAGCCTCATCCGCATAAAGAGCCACATACATATCGGGTTCCTTCTCGGCACACCTTTGCAGGAATGCGGGCAGTTCTTCCAAGTCTATCGGCATTTCATCCTCATTGCCGAAAGCAGTATAGAAGTTCAGGTTCTTGTCAATGATTACCCTCGTAAGCGGCTTTGCCGAAGTCTGCTGCCTGCCTTGCGGAAGCAATACCTTGATGGCATTGGGCGACACCATGGTAGAGGTAATCATGAAGAATATCAGCAACAGGAATATGATGTCTGTCATAGACGCCATACTGAAGTTAGGTGATATTTTATGTCTTCTTTTCAGTGCCATACGCTATTACTTTTGAACGGGTTCGTTCAGTAAATCCATGAAGTCCATGGTACGCGCTTCCATTTGACTTACCACCTTGTCCACACGGGTTACCAGATAATTATAGGCAAACATAGCCGCAATACCCACAACCAGACCACCCACAGTAGTAATCATCGCTTCATAAATACCTCCTGAAAGCAACGTGATATCAATGTTGTTCCCGGCATTGGACATTTCCCAAAAAGCCTGCACCATACCGGTTACAGTACCAAGGAAACCAATCATCGGAGCACCGCCGGCAATAGTCGCCACAACAGGCAGTCCGTTCTCCAGTTTTGCCACTTCTATATTGCCGGAATTTTCGATAGCAGCCTGCACATCGGCAACAGGACGTCCCATACGGGTAATACCTTTCTCAATCATACGGGCAGAAGGAGTATTGGTGATGCGGCAATAGTTTATAGCCGACTTTATCTCACCCGTGCGGATATAATCACGAATACGTTCCATAAACAAAGGATCATCCTTCCCCGCCTTGCGGATAACCGCCATGCGTTCAAAGAAAATATAAAAACAGACGACAGACAACAATGCCAGCACAAGCATGATCCATCCACCTTTCATCGCCATATCCCAAAGATTCATCCTAGCCTCCTCTGAAACGGGAGTCAATACGGGATTACCCCCGGCAAGGGTATCCGCCAAAGCCGCCTGTGCAGCCAGTAAAGTGATATTCATCATGAACGAAGACAATTTTTATATTCTTCAATAGTTTGTTTTAATCCCATATAAAGCGCATTGCTTATCAATGCATGACCGATAGACACCTCGTCCAGCCAAGGAATATGCGTATGCATATATTTCAGATTCACCAGACTAAGGTCATGACCTGCATTCAGCCCCATTCCCAGGCTACGTGTCACCTTCGCCGCTTCTATAAAAGGAGCAATGGCCGCTTCGGGATTCCGAGGGTACATCGTAGCGTATGGTTCCGTATAAAGTTCCACCCGGTCGGCTCCCGCTTTGGCGGCATATTCTATCATCTCCTTGTCCGTACCGACAAAGATAGAGGTGCGGATACCTGCCTGGCCGAACGTATCCATCAGTTCGGTAAGGAAAGAAAGATTGGTCTTGGTATCCCATCCGGCATTAGACGTAATCTGATCGGGCGCATCGGGCACCAACGTTACTTGATGAGGTTTCACTTTCAGCACCAGATCAACGAACTCCGGTGAGGGATACCCTTCAATGTTAAACTCTGTGGTAAGCAGCGGACGAAGTTCGTACACATCGCTGCGGCGGATATGCCGTTCATCGGGACGGGGATGTACAGTGATACCTTCCGCACCAAACGCCTCACAGTCCAAGGCTACTTTCACCACGTCCGGATTGTTGCCTCCCCGGGCATTACGCAAGGTGGCTACCTTGTTTATATTTACACTTAACTTTGTCATCTTGGCAATATATTATTATCTTTGCAGTTCTGATGTGCAAAGTTAGCAGGTTTTATTAAAACCTGGTCCATTTTGACAAACAAAAGATTTATAAAATTAACTAATGAATATACGCCCAATGAAATTCGCCCTTTTCGGAAACACTTATCAAGCCAAGAAATCGGCTCATGTGGAACGTTTGCTATCCATTCTATCACAACATAACGCTGAAGTTCACATCTGCCGGGAGTTCTACGAGTTTCTGACGGACGACCTCAAGATAAGCATCCGTCACGCCGGTGTTTTCGATGGAAATAATTTTGAAGCCGACATGATACTAAGTATCGGAGGCGACGGCACTTTCCTGAAAGCCGCCAGCCGTGTGGGTTCACGCAACATTCCCATACTAGGTATCAACACCGGACGATTAGGTTTTCTGGCTGATGTTTCTCCTGAAGAGATGGAAGACACATTCAATGACATCTACAATGGAAACTACCGGATAGAAGACCGCAGCGTATTGCAAGTATCCTGCAAAGAACAGGAACTGAAAGGTTACCCTTTCGGTCTGAATGAGATAGCGGTACTGAAGCGTGACAGTTCTTCCATGATTTCCATCCACACAGCCATCAATGGAGCCTATCTCACCACCTACCAGGCGGACGGGCTGGTCATCGCCACTCCTACCGGTTCTACAGCCTATTCGCTGAGCATCGGGGGACCTGTCATCGTGCCACACAGCAACACCATCGCCATCACTCCGGTAGCACCGCATAGCCTGAATGTACGCCCCATTGTCATCAACGACGACTGGGAAATCACATTGGATATAGAGAGCCGCAGCCACAATTTCCTGATTGCCATCGACGGACGTAGCGAAACTTGCCGTGAAGGAAGCCGGCTCACTATCCGCAAAGCCGACTATAAAATAAATGTAGTAAAACGAAACAGCCATATCTTTTTCAACACACTCCGCAATAAAATGATGTGGGGAGCCGATGGTAGAGGATGACATTACAATCCATCCTCAAAATAGTTTAAATAGTGGTTATCAAGGTTATACAAAACCTTTTTATATCTAACAAATTTCTTTTTTCAAATACTATGATTATATTTGTGCCACAAATAAAAAATCAGACCATACGATAGATCGGTAAAACGCACAAAAACATTACACGGCATATGAAAGGCACAATACAAAAAATGGAAACTCGTGATACTTCTGAATGCATTACTGTTCTTAAGTAACATGACCTTTGCTAAAGACACAAATCAATCAATATACAGAGGGAAACCCTATAGACACAACAGCGTTTCCATTTCAGACAAAACCAACATCCCCGACCGGCTTTATGTAGATTCCCTGTCATTGAAACGTCATTTTATCCACCGCATCGGCATTGAGGCACGTCCCGGATATATTTTCCCCACCAGTTCCTTTTTCAGAGGAGAAAATCTGAATTTGAAACCCATAGAGAATTCCCTGTCGCTTCACTTGAAGTACTCATTCCAGTTTCATCCGAACACCTATAACGACCGTATTTACAGAGGGGCCTACCAAGGTATTGGCGTGGGCTACTACAATATGTATGAGAAGCCGCAATTGGGCAACCCGCTTACTGTCTATTTATTTCAAGGAGCGCGTATCGCCCGTTTCAACCAACGATTGTCATTAAACTATGAATGGAATTTCGGCGCTTCATTTGGCTGGAAACCATACCACAGCGATTTGAATCCATATAATAAAGTGATAGGTTCGAAAGTAAACGCCTATCTGAATACAAACTTCTATTTCAACTGGATGCTTTCTCCCAAATTTGATTTCACAACAGGTGTGGCAGTAACGCATTTCTCTAACGGTAATACCAAATTCCCGAATGCGGGACTCAATTCCATCGGACTAAAGGTAGGATTGGTTTACAATATCAATAGAAAAGAAGAATGTTTTGCAAAGCCCTTGTATCAATCACCCGTACCTAAATTTCCCCGTCATATCAGTTATGACCTGGTATTGTTCGGTTCATGGCGCAGAAAAGGAGTAACGATTGGAGAGGGACAAATGGTTGCTTCTCCTGAAACTTATCCGGTACTGGGATTTAATTTCGCGCCAATGTATAATTTCGGGTATAAATTCCGTGCGGGTATTTCATTAGACGGGGTTTATGACGGCAGTGCGAATGTGTATAGCCCGGACGGATACGGCGATGAGCTCCTCAAGCCGTCTGCCGGCAAACAACTGGCACTGGGAGTTTCGGGACGTGCCGAGTACGTGATGCCTTACTTCACAGTAGGAATAGGATTGGGTACAAATGTGATTCATGCAGGCGGAGATTTAAAATCTTTCTACCAGATATTGGCACTGAAGATAGAAGTTACGCGCAACTCATTCCTTCATATCGGATATAATTTACAGGATTTCCATGATCCTAACTATCTGATGCTGGGATTCGGATTCAGGTTCAATAATAAGTATCCTACTTTTCACAGACGGTAAATGCTACGTCTAATTTGCACAGACACATTCTACAAAATATACTAAAATTATCGGAATATATATCGCAAACAAGCTACATGTTTGTGGAATGATACAATCATATTTGTTTACCATTAAAACCGAATCTGTTTATCCCAAAGCTAGACCTTTTTGGGGGAACTTCGGCATTTTTACCGGACAGCTATAAAATCAAACAAGATATTCCTATACCAAGAATCTGCAATCCTGCTACAAGATTCCGAAAAACTTACTACAAGAATTGTGACATCTTGCGACAAGTTTTCAAAGCCTTTCCACCTTCTTTTTGATATGCGTATCCATCTTTTGAAGAGAAATACCCCTTTCTTGAAGAATGCCCCAAAAATCCTTCAGAAGTTTCAGCCTCTCCGCAAAACGTCCTGTTCATCGGCATTCCGGCTGACAGATTGATGCACCGAGATCCTTCAACCGCGTAGTTCTTTCTTTCAGCCGTAGTCAATAAATGTATAAAGGTAAATCCGAATACCGATAGAAAACCAACCAATACGACATCGCTTACCCTGTCACGCTGAAAGATCTTTTTCGGCTGAAGGATTTTATCGTGTATATCCTTCAGCCGAAAAGCCGATGAACAGGACGTTTTGCGGAGAAGCTGAAACTTCTGAAAGAAAAACAAGGTATTTTGCCATGTTATGCAATACGAGTAGAAAAGCATCAAAAACATCCTGTTGTTTTTGAAAAAGCTCCTGTTCTTTTTTAAAAAGCTCTTGATCTTTTAAAAAAACGTCCTTGTCTTTGATATGGAATTTCCGGTGTAATCGTACAGTTATAACATTAATACAAAATCTCATCAAAAACACCGGTCCGATTCTCATAAGCAATAAGTAAAAACAGTATTCAATATGGAGACAAAAATCATATTTTTCCCTCACTTATGCCTGTAACGCCTCTGTCCCTAAAACACATCAGACATAGCGCATCAGTCATTCCCCAACGGGACAGCCGAGAAACTCTTATATTCCCTGGTCTGCCCCATCACAACCACAGGATTCTCAAAGGTTTCATATATGCTCAATACTGAAGAACTGATCCTGTCAATCTGCCAGTAGCAGTAATCCAGAAGAAGATATCTGTTATTGGGAGTGATAAAATCATATCGGAAATAATGTACATGCTCTTCCACTTCCTCGCCATCACACGTCGTCCGTGATTTACAGGAAGCCTTACCATTCAGCCCGAACTCATAATGTTCACAGACTTCCGCATCCCTGCCATCCTCAGTACGTATCTGAAATGTTCTCTCCCATGCATAACCGGTCAGATTGGTAACAATGGTATTGCTATCCTCCCCGTAATGTTCATCAATACAACCTGCAAGAAACAGTACGCATATAACTGTCGAGCCCAATAATCCAATTTAATGTTTTTTTCATAGTCCGTCACTTTTTATTTTATTGAATGCCTGTAAAAACGGTAAGTTGCAGCTTTCATCTGATAGTCCGGCATTTATACCGATACCGTTCTTATTCATTGCAACATATTTTTCAATTTAACCGAATCAGCCTTGTATCGGAAATTTCGACTTTTCACTTATACAGAACCAGCTAAACGCTTTTGTTTATAATTCCTTGTCCATTTTGATGAACATTCCAAACATACATGTATTTTACCAAAAAGCAACAATGTCAAGAACTTTTTTTTGTTGGAAAACATTTTTTTAAACAAACCATACAAAGCACTTTCACATACACGAAATATGACAGATCTTTCCACATAGAATATCACCTGCCACATGCTATCCTTGTAACTTGCCTTTATAACTCATCATCTGTAATGGAGTCCAATCCTTATATTGGTCCCATCACCTGCACCTTGCTCCTTCCGCTTCCGGTCTTCACCACCTGCACCTGCGCGGGGATACGTTCCATCATCTCCGCCACATGGGAAATCACCCCTATCTTACGCCCTTGCATCTGCAACCGCTCCAAAGCATCCATCGCAATGCGCAGAGTGTCCATATCCAGCGATCCGAAACCTTCGTCAATAAACAACGACTCCACATTCATCCGGTTGGAGGACAAGGAAGACAAGCCCAATGCCAAAGCGAGAGATACCAAGAAAGATTCTCCGCCCGAAAGGGAATGGACACTACGCACCTCACCCATCATATCAAGATCCACAATCTGCAAGGCCAGCGTGTCAGGAATGCGTTGCAGTTCGTAACGGGGGCAAGGTCTTGCAAATGCCTGTTGGCATAAAGCAAAAGAACATCAAGCGTATAACCTTGAGCTATTTCCTTAAACTGGCGCCAGTCTGGGAACCGAACAGTTCGTTCAGTTTCGCCCAATTCTCGTAGATAGAGTTTTTTCCTCCAACTCTTTCTCGATGCCGGCTATGCGTTCCTTACCTTTTATATGGTTCTGTATCGTCACCTCTATTTGGGCCAAACGTCCGGTTTCCATTTCTTTGGCAGCAGTGCAGGCAGTCAATGTTTCAATCAGCGACTCCTTGTTTTCCGTGGTATCCGGTTTCAGAGGAGCTTGCTGATGCTCCTCTCTTTTCTGCCTTCGCTCCGCAAGGACCGCCTGAAGAGTGGTTTCCTTCTCTTTCAGTGTGCCCAAACGCTTGTTTCTCAGCCAGTATCCAGCTTTTGTCTTTGGAAAGCAATTGTTCCAACTCGGCATACGTTTCCTTTTGAAGCGTGAGCCACTCGTTTATTTTCAGTTCGTCTTGTTGCAAGACAGCAGTCAGACGGACTAATTCCTTTTCCATCTGTGCGGTCTGTCCTTTGTAAGATTCCGCCTGCACAGTTTAAAAGAATGATGCAAGTTCATGGCTTTTTCCAGTTTGTTGTTCCAGTTCCTTTTGCCGTCTTGCATGGGTTGCAACCACTGTTTCGGTGGATTCACCATTCAGCAGGGAAGACCGCAGACGAGCACGTTCGTTCAATTCTGCCTGCTGTCTTTCTTCTTTTTGTTTCTTTTCTTCGTACAAACCAATGGCATTGGCTTCTTCTTTTTTCAAACTATCTCTTTGGGCTGATTTTGAGGTAAGAGCCTCTTTTATTTCGGTCTGCTCTTGCAAACGGGCATTCCATTGCCTGCCGAATTGCTGGACATAATGTTTCAATGTGCCCTGCTCCAACAAATCTTTCCAATTGGGAATAATGGATACGTATGTTTCTACTTTTGTCAGCGTATCATCAACTTGCGCCACATAATTTTCAATCAATGCGGAAAGGCGGGCCATCTCCAGTTGACGGGCATTCAGCGTGTTTTTCAGTTGTTCCGTTTCTTTAGCAACCTGTTCTTTCGCACGGTTCAGTTCCTCTTCCTGCAAGGATTGGACATTGGTCTGTTCCCTCATCGGATGATGGAAACTCCCGCAGACCGGGCATGGCTTTCCTTCCTCCAACTGCTCACGAAGCAACAGCACCTCTGCCGGCAACAGTCGGTTCAGACGCTCGGCTTCCTGTTGTACCGATTTTAACCGCTGTTCCTCCGCTTCACTCGCTTTCTTTACTTTATCCAGCAGTTGACGGTTCGATACGCTTTGCGCCCTTGCCATTTCCAGATTGGTAAGCAAGCTGGTAATCAGTTCAACGGCAGGAATCAATTGGGAATAAGCGGTATATCGTTCAAACCAGGTTTGCAAGGCGGTTTGCTTCTCCATCAACAAACTTATATCCTTCTCTGTTTTACAAACGGATTGACGCAGATTATCTTTAGCCTGCAATGCCAAAGCCGCTTCTTTCTGACTTTCAGCTAATTGCTTTCTATTTTCCACCAACTGCACATCCAATGCTCTGGCTTTATCCAATTGCGGTTCTTGCTGCGACAAATAGGTCTTAAATTCCGCCAGTTCTTTCTGAGCGGCTTCCCACTGCACGTTCGCGGAAGTCTGTAAAGCCGCATTCTGCCGGATGGCAACCTCTATTTCGCCTAACCGGGAACGACCGGCATCTATCTGCTTCCGGGCGTTACGCTGTTCCATATACACATCGCGGATATCCTGAGCCTGCTCTATACGGGCCAACAGTTCATAACGTGACGGGCGGCTTCTATTTCTTTTCTGATGCCGGAAAGTGATTCTTCCGCCTGTATGCATCCTGTATGCAAGCGTCCTTCTTCTTCCAGCCATTTCAACTTACCGGACAACGCCTCCTCTTTCTTCTTCGAAACGGACAAGCGGACTTGTAATTCTTCCTTTTCAGCCGAAAGTTGCTGTAATTGTTCATCTGTCAGCAACTCAATGCCTTTGATACGTTCCTGCAATAATTTATATTCGCTTTCCGCCCGCTTGGTGCGTTCATAAATAGAAGCAGAGATACGCGAGTAAATTTCCGTTCCGGTCAGTTTTTCCAAGATTTCGGCTTTATCAGGCTGACGAGCCTTCAGGAAGGTAGCAAAATCTCCTTGAGCCAGCAACACAGAGCGTTGAACTGTTCGAAAGAGAGTCCGATCAGTTCACTGATGCGGGATAATAATTCGGTCTTTGTTCCTTGCTGTTCCACTCCGGAGGTAAGGTTGGTCAACGTCATTTCCACTTTTTGCAAGGAACCGCTAACCTTCCCACGCGAACGTCGCACCGTCCAGCGTGAACGGAACACCTCTCCTGTCAAAGCGACGAAATCCACTTCCGAGTACCCCTCGGCAGTACCCCGGCGAAGGATGGAACGGCTATCGTTCTGTGCAATTCCTCTGTCGGCAACATCCATGACAGAGACGTTATTCTCTTTCGCCTTGTTCATACGTGGCGTACAGTCAAACAAAGCCAGACACAAAGCATCCAGCAAGGTTGACTTTCCGGCTCCGGTACTGCCTGTAATGGCGAATATACCTGCCGAGCACAAAGGTTCGACGGTAAAGTCTATCATAAATTCACCCTCCAATGAAGCCAGATTCTTTCCTCTTATTGCTACTATTTTCATACTCCTGCCTCCTTGATTACACTTTCCAGCAATTGTTTCATGGTATCGGGCATCTCCGTCCCTCCATATTTCCGTTTAAAGACATCCAGTGCCATATCCAGCGGACGGATGGTTTGCAACTCCTCGTAGGAAGTGGCGACAATGCCGCTTGCCTTTTTTTGTGGAAGCATAGCGGCGATGCGTGCCAGGCGGACCGCTTTTCCTTTCAACGCTTCCTCTATCTTATACTTATAAGAAGGTTCCGGCTCGGTCATCAAAATCTTTATTTCCAGATAGGGCGACCGCAACGTGACATCCCCATCGGGCAAATCGCCGATGGCTTGCAGCACTTCTTCCAGCGGACGGGCCTGACGGGGAATACTCATCACGCCGGCTAACGGTTCAAATGCCAATCTCTCTATGCCGGTACCCTCAGCACTTATCGTTATCATGACCACTCCCGAAGTATTGTTCCTCTCAGCAAAAGACATGGGCATAGGAGTTCCGGAATAACGCACATTCTCCCGATGGGACACACGCTGGGAGCGATGCAGATGCCCCAATGCAGTATAGGCGATAGCCTCATCAAAAGCATCGGGGGATACACATTCCAAGCCTCCGATAACGGTACGTTCCGAACGGTCGTCCTCCGAGATTTCCGAGCCGGTGGCTTGCAGATGTCCCATGGCGATAACGGGAAGTCCTTTCTCCTTCACTTCATTGAAAAGCAGCTCATAAAGCAGTTGGACTCCTTTTGAGTAATTTTCAGCCGAAGGATAATCCCCCTGACGCAAATAGGGAACGGCAAGGCAATAGGCGGTCACTTCCCCTTCTGTGTAAAGGGGGACAATGAGGTGTTGCAAGTCTATATCACCTTCCGCATTGCGGCGCACGACACCGCGAACGGTGACATTCATATCCTCCAACAGGGGATTGGGGGCCTCCAGACGGGCTGCCGAGTCATGATTTCCGGCAATGATGATAATTTGCAAAGAAGGGTTCTCGGACGTAACTTCTCTTAGAAAACGATAATACATTCGTTGTGATTCCGCCGAAGGGTTCGGGCTGTCGAATACATCACCTGCTATCAACAATACATCTATTTCATGCTGTCTTATCTGCTGTTTCAGCCATTCTAGAAAATGGAGATGCTCTTCCCGCCGGTCGTATTCATAAAAAGTCTGGCCCAGATGCCAGTCTGCTGTATGGAGAATTTTCATTAGCTGTTCGGTTTGTTTCCTGCAAAAATAGGAAAACTAAATGAAAAAAGGTATTTCTTTTAGGTACAACCTCTAAATGAAAACTATTTTTCATGCAGAAAACAAGCAGACATGCCACCTTTTCGCTATCTTTGCCATACGAGATAAATAATAAGAAGAAAGGAGAACGTCATGAGTACAATCACATTGGAATCAATACAAAACGAACTGATTCGGGAAATCCTGGACATCAAGAATGTAAAGGTGTTGGAGTCTGTAAGGAAGACTCTTGTTCATGCTAAAAAGGAAATGGAATCTGTTTCTACCATGGTGGCAGAGGATGAAGAACCCTACATGACCAAAAGTGAAATAATGGACGGGCTGTCCGAGACTTGCAAAGACATCAAACTGATGCGTGAAGGAAAGCTGAAAGGCCGTCCCATAGAAGAATTGCTCAATGAATTATAAAATCAAAGTTTATCGCCACTTCGAAAAAGAAGTTAAGAAACTTTCCAAGCGATATAAATCATTGAAGCAAGACTTGACAATTTTAGCCGCAGAACTCATGCAGAACCCTGACATGGGTACTGATTTAGGCAATGGCCTACACAAAGTACGCATGAGTATAGCATCAAAAGGAAAAGGGAAAAGAGGTGGAGCAAGAGTGATCACTCTCATCGCCACTCTATCCAAAGAAGAAAAAGAGATTGGCTTACATTTCATTTATGATAAATCAGAGCGTGAGAATATCACTGATAAAGAGTTACAAGCGGTCTTGAAAGACAACGGAATTATCTGAAAAGACGAACCGGTCATGCCAACTGAGGCATGGCGTTCGTATATCTATCATCATTCAGCCACCAGCCGCACCTCATAAATATGCGGAGTCACTTTCTCATTTCCTTTACCGATCTTTATCTCCAGTTGCTCATTGGATTGCATAGATGCAGGTACATCAAATATCCCAACCGATACATCCGAAACCGGTTTACCAGCCAATCGTCCTACTTCCTGCCCGTTTATCCATACTTTTGCATCCTTACGAATCTCGGGACGGAACCGGATACGCACTTTATTGACCTGCTTTCCGTTCGTCTTCATACGATAACTGAACCAACCGGCCGCCTCACGCCAGTGAATCCCTTCATCATCCCCCGTACGGGAATTCTCCATCCGGATGAAATGGTCGCTTTCCGGTTGTTGTTCCCCACAAATCACTTTATCGGCGGTCATACCATCCAATGCGGCACGCTCCTTTTCCTCTTTTGCCAACTGTTCCTGCCTTGCCTGCAACTCCTGTACGGACAGCACAGGCCAATAGACCATATACCGGCACTCGTATAAACGGAAAAACGGTTCCACAGTCATACCCTCATAGTGTTCGGGATAAACTCCGGACAATGTAAATGTCAACGGCTTACCTTCCACTTTTTTCAGATGAGAAAGAAGATTGTTCTTATCCCCCACAATGACAGGCATCGTTTGTAAAGGCAGACGCGGTCCGGCAGCAATGTGTCCGCCACGACTGTCATCGGCAAACATGCCATCCTGATTTTGCTTGCCCAACCGGGCGGCCAGCACAATCGGTCCGTATAAGATGGAATAGTTGGCAGAACCATCCGGCAGTGCAATGGCACGCAAATGCATCGGCAGTTCCAGCCTTACTTTGTCACCTTTTGACCAAGTACGGTTCAGGCTAACATATCCCTCTTTGACCGTTACGTTCTGCCGTTTACCATTAACAGACAAGCGTAATGCTTCCGGCTTCGTCCATTCGGGAATACGGAAAAGAAGGGTAAATTCTTTCTTTCCCTTTTCCGGAGAAATAACAAGAGTACTCCCCTCCTCATCGGGAAAAGCCGTCTGTTGCTCAATTTGGGTATCTCCCCAGCGCAAGGTAGACGGAATGAAAAGATTGACATACAGATTATTATCCTTGTGTCCATAAATCATTTCACCATAACGGGCATGATTTTCCATCCCCGATCCCACACAACACCAGAAACTGGTCTGAGGCTGCGAATAGACCCTGTAATGACCGGCACGCATCGGGGTAAAATGAAACAAAATCCGCCTTGCACAGGATCTTGCGTGGAAAGGATATGGTTATAAAGCGCCCGTTCGTAATAATCCATAAAATGAACGTCCGCACTCGTTTCATACAACATTTTTGTAAGGCGGAGCATATTGTAGGTGTTACAAGTCTCAGGCCCCTGCTCGCTGGTGAGCATACTGCTGAAATCATCAGCCGGATGAAAATGCTCACGCACACTGTTACCTCCGATAGTGATGCTTCGATGGTTTACCACTGTTTCCCAGAAATAGCGGGCGGCCTCGCTCCAGTCCCGGTTGCCTTCCAAATCGGCAATACGTTTGAAACCTATCACTTTCGGTATTTGGGTATTGGCGTGCATGCCAGTCAGTTTATCCTCCTGTCTCAACAAAGGCTGCAACACGGTGTGATGAGAAAATTGGTGAGCCAGTTTCAAGTAGCGTTTGTCGCCGGTGATAGCGGCCACATCGGCAAATGTTTCGTTCAGCCCTCCATGTTCGCTGCGCAGCATATCCTGTATCTGTTCATCGCTCAACTTGGATACCAGACGAATCATCCAGTCCGTGAGTTTCACCAACATTTCCTTTGCCTCCCGGCTATCGGTCTGAAGAGTTGCATCACGAAGGCCGGCATATATTTTATGAATATTGTAAAGAGGAACCCAGCGGTCGTTCAATCCGAAACCGGACGCGCGAATGTTTCCTTCCTCTATTTCTTTCCACATTTTGCGCCCGTTTGGGACTCCACACAGATAACCGTCACCGGCGGCATCCTGGCAGCATTTCAGTTCACTTATCATATAATCCAGACGCGCTTGATCTCCTTATTTCCCGTAGCGGCATACATATAGGAAAGGCCGATAAATAATGTCCGCCAATATGACCGTCCAGCCCTGTATTTTCCCAATTGGTATAATTTTCGGCTTTAGGGGAAAGACCAGCTTCCTTCAAATAAGGAGCTAACAGACGGTCGGGGTCTATTCCCAGCAGATAACGGATATCCATATCCTCTGCGTGTTTGAAAGGGCTGGCGGTGAGCCGCACATCCCTGACCGGAAAACTTTCTACTTTTGCGGGTAGCTGAGCATGCAAAGCTACAGAAGCTATAGCAAAAACGGAAGTGGATAAAATGGTTTTAAGTAAATTCATAATGTATTTTATCGTTTCTTTATTTATTCTGCTGGATATTCAATATGAACATTCTAAAGTTTCACCTCAATTGCCATACCGGTATAATTCACCATCTTTCCTCCCTTCAATGGTTTATCGCCTTCTCCTGATCTATGATTTACGAGAACTACCTTGAACTTCCTCTTTTCCAACATTCCGGGATATCTTCCTTCACGGTCGCTGATGTGCAAAGTACGGTTACTATCATCCCAACGGAAAGTGATAGTAGAATAAACTCCCTTTTCATAATTGTAATTATCGTTCTCATCCTCATAAAGAATAAAAGTTGCATTAGCACCCGGATAAACACGAATCTCCAGGTCATCCCAACTTTTTTCTGTGGCATACTGCACCGCAGGCCCCCAAGGAATTATAGAACCGGCACGGATATAAACAGGCATGATATCAATAGGTACTTCACGCTGTATGGTTTGGCCACCAGCCAACTTTGCCCCAGTCCAGAAATCAAACCAGTTACTTCCCTCAGGCAAATATACATCCGTTTTCTCTATTTTCCGCATATTTTTCTGATAACCATTCTGTTTTTTATCCTGCCATGTATAGAGAGAATCAGTTACCGGACGACTAAAAAACTACGTCCGAACATATACTCCGTATCCATATCAAGTACTTTCTTGTCTTTCGGAAAATCCATCACCAAAGGACGAATAATGCTGCCTGCCTTATTTGTTACTTCCCAAGTAGTACTATATAAATAAGGTAATAAGCGATAACGCAAATGGGTATATTTCTCCAATGCATCATAAGCCCAATCACCTTTATCGCCGAACTGATAGATCTCTACAGCAACAGGACTGGAATTATGAGAACGCATGATAGGTTGGAAAGCTCCCCACTGATACCAACGGACGTGTAACTCATGATAAGCAATATTATTAACATCATTATTATATTTCCAAGCAAAAAATCCTCCCAAGTCAGTGTTCCAGTAAGGAATACCACACAAAGAATAATTCAGGCCAGCTGCCAGTTGCTTGCGCATCACTTCCCAAGTAGAAACGACATCTCCACTCCATGAATGTGAAGCATAACGCTGCTGTCCCAAGAATGAAGAACGGGTAAGTAAGAATACCCGCTTGTCGGAAGTGGTAGCACGCTGGTGCTCATAAACACCTTTATTGGACATACAAAGGAAAAGCATTGTGAACTCTTCGGAAAGAACTAAATAAGTTTTTGTATCAAAATCTTTATCTTGAATCTCCAGATGATCGGGTTCGGTAGAATCCAACCACCAGCCGTCCATACCTAGATCAAAGATATTCTTTTTCATTTCATTCCAATAAATACTTCTTGCTACAGGATTGAACGGATCGTAAGGTTTCACTCCGGCTTTAGGCGGCCAAGTCTCAAAATGAAGCAAAGCATTCAGACTGTCCATCTTATGATACATCTCTGTCCACGGACCAAAAGAGGCCCATACAGAAATCATGATATGCGCATTCCGCTTGTGTATATAGTCAATCATTTCTTGAGGGCTTTTTATTCTTGGAGTACCATAACGTGCATCCGGATTCTCACCATTCGGAAGATATTTCATGTATTCTTTGTCGCCCATCTTATTAATATAGCGAGGATTCTGGAACTTCATGGAGTTCCAGTTAGAATCACATCCCCAATACTGCCAATCCTGAATGATTCCATCCAAAGGAACTTTCCGATCACGGTATTCATCAACCACTTCGCACAGTTCATCCGGACTCTTATACGCTCGCGGCACTGCCAGAATCCAAGTGTCCACAGCGGATAAAGAGGAGCCTGCCCGGTCAAATCACGGACTCCGGCTATCACGCCGTCCGCATTGCTACCATAAATGAAATAATAGTCGGCACAATCGCCCACTTCAGAATCGAATGACATTTCTTGCGGATTATCCGTAAACATAGTTGGGGAATAATTGTCCCAATAAAGTCCGTAACCTTTCACTGAATGAATAAAAGGAATACAGATACTCATATTCTTGTTACGAAGAAAAAGTTTTTGATTGCGCTGATTCACTTTTCCAGTCTGTTGTTGCCCCAATCCATAAATCACTTCATCCTTATCTAATAAAAAAGCCTGCCGGACATTGTAAGAAAAAGTACCCGCATCATCAAACGGGGTGAACTGTGTTCCATAATCCTTGTCTTTTAACAACACCCTTCCGGTTGCATCATAGAAATTGATTCCACCTGTAGATGAATTGACCTCCACCTGTAATGCATCCGACTTTAAACGAATATACTCTTTATTCATTGCAAACTCCACAAAGGTCTCCTCAGGCTCTTTCATTACTACAAGGCTCTTCTTGTCATACGAACTTCCCTCCGGTGTCTTATAAACCCGGACAATGGATGGAGAATAAAATGCCACTTCAACATCTATACCTTGTACAGTAGTCTTAACTCCTTGCGGCATTTTCTGATAGCTCTGTGCCTGGGAAAATAATCCCAGACAGAGGAGCAACAAACTTATTGAAATCTTTTTACTCATAATTCTTTCTAATTTAATGTAGAAAAGAAAAAACAACCTTTTCATCCTTAAAAAACATCCAATAAATACTATTTAGAATATCCCGGATTCTGTTTCAGATTACTATTGGTCAACAATACTTTATTTGGAATAGGATACAGATTTTTGGTTTCATCACTCTTATCATGAGAGAACCAAGCTTTTGTAGTGAAGATGCCAAAACGAATCATGTCCTGACGGCGGCGTCCTTCCTGACAAAACTCCCAACCAAGCTCATCAAGGAAACGACCATATTTAATATCCGTTCCTCCATCATGTTCTGTCTTATAACTATCTCTCCGACCATAATCATATACACTTCCTCCCATCAGTTCCGCGTCTGTAACTTGCGCTTTTTCAGGTTCATTCTTGAAGGCGCGTTCACGTACCTGAGTCACCAAAGCACCTGCTCCCGATTTGCCCAAACGCATCAATGACTCCGCTTTCATCATCAATACATCCGCATATCGTAACAACGGCCAGTCATTGCTCAAACGGTTGGTTATACCGGTGGCATATTCAAATTTACCCCAACGGAACCCATCATCCACATCCGACTGATCAATAGAGGGGACATCTACCGTATAAATCAATGGTTTTCCATCAATACTACGCTTCAAGATTTCACCGGAATAGGTATATTGCTGACCTTGAATATAGTTATCCTCTAAACGTGCATCATCCTCATCAAAAGAATTAATAAACTGAGGCACTGCGCACACGCCCCCCCAAGGACGTGCAGTCAATTGGTAAGTATCTTGATTCTCAGGTGCTAAAGTGTACATATGAAAATCAAAATCATTCCATCCTGTCACATAAATTTCATCAAACGGCAATGCAAAGATAATTTCTTTAGAATTCTCATTATGCGTTACAAAAACATCCTTCTGATTATTCTCCAATGCATATTCTCCGGACTTCTCGGCATAATTAATCACGATATCACACTCGTCAATACATTTCTGCCATTGAGCAGTACCCGACCAAACTTCAGCATTCAAATACATTTTGGCCAGCAATGTATGAGCCGCCCACTTATTGAAAACGTCCATAATAATAACCTCTCGGCGTTTCGGACAACAAATCCATATTCTCCGTTATTTCTTTCACAATAAAGTCAAAGACCTCTTTACGAGTAGACTGTTGCGGCAAAGAAGTTATCTTTAAAATCTGTCACAATGGGCACATTACCATACAAATCAATCAAAATATAATAATATGAAGCCCTCAGTACTTTCAATTCGGCAATCAACTTTTCTTTCGTTTCTCCATCCACACTGATCACACCTTCTTCTATCTGAGATAAATACGGTTACAGGTATTCACACCATTGTACGTACGTTCCCATCCTTGAAGCACACCGTCATCCTCGGTAGTCCAAGTATGCTGATGCCATCTTTTATAGATATAACCGTCTACCCATCCAATACCATCACGGGCAGGAAGAACATCTTGATCCGCACACAATTCCTGTGCACGAACCACTCCGTTCCATTGCAGCAACGTTTCACGCCAAGGTATATAAGCGGCATTTACCAGATAACTGACATCTTCCTCCGTTTTCGGTACGTAATCCTCAGACACTACCTGTCCATAGCTCTCATGCAGTAAATCAGTACAAGCTGTATTTCCCAACAATGCGGCTGTCATCAGTCCCATTGTCCATAATTTTATATTTGTTTTCATCTTCAATTCCTTTTTAGTTCATTAAAATTTCACATTAACGCCGAAAGTAAATGAGCGCACACTCGGATATCTGTCACGTGTATCATACCCCGGAGTCAAACCATCTGTTGATACTTCCGGATCAATACCTTTATATCCGGTTATAGTCAAAGCATTCAATACCGAACCATAAATACGGAGTGACTTTATATATTTACCTACCTGACCGAAGCTATATCCCAAAGTGATATTGTCAATCTTCCAGTAGTCACCATCTTCTACATAATAGCTATTGAATTCCGGTTCCACTTCCGGACTCAACGTATGCTTGCCAAATACCAAGTCATTCACAGACTTCAAACGATTTTCAAAACGGCTGTTTTTTACATTCTCATAATTCATACGTCCACCATTGATTATCTGGAAACCAAACGCGCCACGCATCGTCACATTCAAGTCGAAGTTTTTATAACGAAGAGTATTGTTCCATCCCGCATACCATTTAGGAAGACCGTTACCAATAACATGCTTATCTTCGGGAGCATGAGTAAAATCTTTATAGTTCACCAACTCACCATTCCTGTCTTCGTAGATCCAAACGACCTTCACTGTCCACATCTACTACTTTAAAGCCATAAAAATTACCGATGCTTTCACCTACCTGTACTCTGTGAGAATCGGCTACCTGACCGGAGTATTCCACTGTACCCGTATTAAAATAGTCATAATCCGACTTAAAGATGCTGCCAGACAAACTGATTAGCTTATTAGAGTTCAAAGAGAATGTTCCGGTAGTGCTCCATTCAAAATCTTTATTCTGAACAGGAACCACAGTTACCAACACTTCCACACCACGGTTTCTCATTGTACCCCCATTGGCCATCGTCTTATTATACAAGTTCGGAGGAGTCGGTACTCCATATTCGTATATCAAGCCATCCACATCACGGTTATAATAATCAATAGAACCGGACAAACGGCCACCCCATGAAACGAAGTCCAAACCAATATTGGTTTCTTTCTTTTCCTCCCATTTCAAATCAGGATTCGGATTGGATGCCGGAACAATGGTCTGTACCCAATTCCCATTTACAAAAGCAT
>ENA-OPZN01000257-OPZN01000257.1-human-gut-metagenome-genome-assembly--contig:-NODE-257-length-19434-cov-2.606153_pt1 | contig 19434 bp, 24 predicted proteins | sample MGYA00242483_ERZ504503 | MGnify/ENA primary metagenome ERZ504503 (study PRJEB26092, sample SAMD00036285) | human gut metagenome | host: Homo sapiens | study: EMG produced TPA metagenomics assembly of... | reverse complement strand
TCCCACGCACCCACACGGGGTGCGACAGTGTGCAAAGTTTACATATTATAAGTCAATAAATTAGACCTATTAATATGCGAATTCTATTTTTATTTCAGCTTAATGGCTGCAATCGCCTTAAAGACGGGTTAATCTGCTAATTATTAAGGGGTGCGAAAAATACTACTTTTTTCGTAATACTCCACATTCGCATAAATTATATGATAAGAGCATTATTAACTTTGTAAGCAGTTTCAACACCTATCACTTTTACCCTTTTATTCTCGTTTTATTGAGAATATAAAATCTAACGCTATCAAGAGACATATCAATAATATCCCTAACTCTCCCCTTTTTAGAAGAGAATATTGCGCTTCCGTCACTACACACTCAAAGACTGAGTTCTGCACCCTCTGTCCATAATCCAGACAAGCCTTAGCCACACATCGTAAACGGCGAGCCCCCTCTTTGCTTGTAGTATCCACATCGTAAGTCACAAGAATGTACATAATTAAAAATCATTTTATAAGAAATACCGGATAATCGTCAATATCCTGCCTGATATACCTTGCCATTAACATAGCCTGCACATAAGGCAGAAGCCCTATTTCAACTTTTTCATTAAGATAAGGATGAATTATCACTTCCCTTTTCCTTGCCTGCCATGCAGTAATAAAAGTCTTTTTCCCTTTATCTGTCATAACAACCCCATTATCACCTTGGAACAAGAAGTCTTTTACTGAAATCTGTCTTTTATTAATCAACGACAAAATAAAACGGTCGCCAAGGTAAGCACGTAACTCTTCCATCATATCTAAGGCCAACGATGTGCGCCCCGGACGGAGTGTATGGAGAAACCCGACGTATGGATCAAGGCCAACAGTTTCGAGAGCGGCCGCAACATCATTGGCTATCAACGTATATGCAAAAGACAACATGGCATTCACCGCATCCTTGGGAGGACGACGATTGCGACCATGAAATGGGAAATCAGTCTTCTGATTAAGTATCAAGATTGGCAATACCTCAAAATAGGCATTCGAAGCCATCCCCTCATAACCAATTAATTCCGTCTTATCTTGAGCCTTCAAAGCATCACGCTTGGCACGTTCCAATACTTGCACCGCCCTATTAATGTCTTCATTCTCACCATAATCACGAATATATCTCCTCAATATATTGCGATAGTTTTGAATCTTACCACCAATCATCAACCTAACCACATGCAACGACCAAGATGCATCGTCCGACAATTGGTACTGCTTTTTGCGTAACAGAACATTCCCTTTCGTAGCACCTTGAACCCTGCTGATAAATCTGCCTTGTAGAGAAAGAAATGTGAGTGATATACCATTGTCACTACACAATTTCATCACACCGGGACTTGCGCCCATATATCCGAACGTAACGATGCCCTCTATATTTATGACAGGAATACGAAACACCTCCTCCTGCTGAACAGATATAACGACATTCAGCCCATCCTTACTAAGATACGCTTCCGGTGTCGTCACATACAAAGTATTCAATAGTTTTCTCATAGGTACAGATTTTTAGTAAGGTAATTATCTACCGAAGTACAATTATTTACCATTTCCGGCATGCAGATATCTTTCAGCGAGCACTTGTCACAATGTTTCCCATATTCAGCCTTCGGGATAACCGCTTTACTAAATATATCGTGCATATCCCGGGCACATTGTCTGACTATATTTCGCAGCTCCTCCGTTATATCCACATTAACCCGATGGCGAAGCTCCCCATAAAAGAAAGAGCCGTATGATATATGGATAGCATACATTTCTTCTATACACATGATTTGTGCTGCCAACTGCACTTCATCCACTTCGTTTCTTTTCGGTTTGCCATGCTTATACTCCACAGCAACCGGTTGCCATCGCCCCGGATAGTTGGGATGCAAAATCGTATTTTCAAAAGATGAGGAAGGAAGTAACTCTATGGCATCAGAGATTCCATAGAGTCCAAGTTCACGCGAAGCGATATTCACCGCACGCAATGTTATCTGGTCACCACACTTTTGTCTATAAAACGGATCATCTACATGCTTGTGCAGAATCTGTCCTTCGATGGTGAGACGATTATCGTTCCATTGCTGCTCAATGTGTATCAAAGCCCATTGCCGGGGACAGAACCTAAAGTGCTGAATCCCCGACAACATAAGCATATCGTCTTCATTGTACATACGATGGAATTATATCAGTTCCTCAATAGTTACATTTGATGGAGCATTCTCCTTATCTATAGTAACTGAATAGTCGATGAATGAGCGTGGTGCTCCATCGCAGACTTTCTCCACTTTTACCAATTCAAACAACTTGTTGGCGGGAGCATTACCCAATATGGAGTCATGCTTGAAGACTATCAGTTTTTGAGCACTCATCAATCCACGTGCCGCCGAACGATCCACATCGAACATGTTCTTTAAAGCTTCCCAAAATAGTTCAAGGTCTTCTTCAGAAAATCCTGTCTGTTGTGCCAAGTTAGCGGAGATGAAGCCGTGACAGACATAGAGGCCATAAGGAATGGTCGCTTTACGTCCCATTGTACGATTGCCACCATCTTGTTTTTCCGCTTCTTTCTCTGTTGCTACTGCCATACGAGTTATAGAATGTTCCGCTACAGCAATTGGATCTATAGAACGAGCAAAGGTGAACTGGATAGGACCACGAACTTGACCCGCATTTTTACCTGTTGACATAACTGCACCAAATGTTCTGATATCGAAGTAATTATTACACATAAAACGACGTGCTGCTTCTATTTTGTCCTTTGCATTTTTTACTTCTGAATCATCATGTGCATTATTAATCAAAGTATTCAGGACTGCCTTCTCTTTGATAAATATATCAAAGCCATTCACAAGCCCTTTTGCTATTTGTACATAATTACGAACCTTGCGTTTCAAGCAGACATCCGTAACAAGTCCCATACCTGTTTCGGCATCCACACGTGGTAGATTACCCGCATCCGGATCACCATTGGGTTACCATCTTTTACATCAAATATGTAAACGAAATCAATTCTATTCTTTAGTTCTGACATAACTTTATATTTTTAAAAATTATTATTCCATTTCTTTATTTTCCTTACTCATAAAAAGGTCTTGACGTTGGTGATAATATCCCACAAAGAACCGTCCTTGATCTTGCAGGTTAAGATGTGGAGGAAATCCTTTTGCATCAAGTTTGGATATAATTTCCTGTTTCAGCTTCTCATAGAACACTTGTCCACCCGGATTCAATTTCTCTATATGATGAGTGGAAAGGTTGAGCACCGTGGCAAAAACCATGGAAGGAGTTGCTGATGCAGCATTCATATAGCGTTCTCGAATGGAATGAATACCATTGGCATCCTCCTGTATCTTGTCAAGTACGGCAAACAGCCTTCCACAAAGATACCCTTGATTTTGATTTTCTTTGTCTAACATAATATCTAATTTTTTTATGGTTGTTATTTTCGTTTTAGTTCTGTTGAGATATGCCTTGATGATAGCAGCACGCACTATATTGACGGATTGTTCTGCACGTATGCGACGAATACATGCTTGAAAGAGAGAAGCCGGATACGGCAACCCTTGAAATATACTTCTCACCACAGCATCAGGAAGATTGGGAGTCGCATCACTTGACTTTCCTCCAAGAGTAACATTTCCAAGAATGGAAATGCAGTCCCAGTAGGCTTCTTATCTTTGCGAGTGTCAACCATCTCCATATCCGTAAAAATGTTTACTTAATCAAACCTGCAAAACTCACGCAAAGGCATCTCATTCCAATATACTACCGCAATTCTTGCCGAATTGGGAGCCAAACCCAAAATGAAGAATTTGTCATCATCGTTTGCCGATAATTTTCCGTTATAGATAGACTGGAAAGTATCATATACTAACTTTTATGCGCCTGTTTGAGTCGTCATTTTCTTCTTCAATCCGCCCCAACAAAAGAAAATAGACTATTTTCGGACCCTTTTGAAGCCTCGCTATTGGAGGAAGCCCAGAAAAGATAAGTACGTGAGCCCACCATAAACTTATTGTGAGAATCCGAACGCAGCAAATGATTCAATGCGGTTGTATATGCAAATTCAGCTTCTTCTGATATTGGAGCATTGTATCCTTTAGATTTCCCATACGAATCATACCCGGAATTAACTTGAAATGCAACTAGTTTAGCTGTTTCTTGGCTTCCAAGTATCTTTGTAGCAGTTGTAATCTCTACAACTTTTGAATATCTACCTGTTATCAAACAAAGATTTCCTGCCACGCCATGATTCTCGTCAAACAAATTTATCAATTCTCTTTTCGAAGCCACTATTTTCGTATCCCCTTCTATAAGGAAAGAAAAGGTAGAATATTTCTTATTAAGATTTTTGGCTATATCATCCCATAAAGAATCCTTCTGCATAGCCTTAACTATAAAAGAAGAGTCTTGCTGATAAAATGCGTAAACAGCCTTTATGTCCTCATTATCCGGAAAAGCATCATATATATCTTTTACTTTTGCCTTAAATACTTCAAAGTACTTACGTATCTTTTCCATATCCCCCTTATCGGAATAACCAAATACATATTTACTATTGTCATACAAATAGTTTGCAACAGGGGCACTTGACCGGCTAACACTTTTCTTAACAAGAAACCGCTGTGCCGACTTCTTATCTATACGCCTGTCTTCAAAGCGCAGAAATTTTCCATATCTATCAATAACAATAATAAATCCAATCTCTTTGTATTCTAAACCAAAAGGGGCCACATCATCTCCACTCCGATGATAATAATCATATAATGCTTTCAGTATCATCTCAGCACCTCCTCACTATCTTTATCCGGTACAACAATCACTCCCTTTTTCATTTGGGCTCTATAAAACATAGCATCCGGCTTTTGTGGATTTTCCTCAAAGTCCATATCATAAAGCATAATGCCGAAATCCCTGTCTTCGGCTAAGGGATAATCAAGATTATCAGTACTTTCAATATACTTCCAGTTTGCAGAAAACTCACGACATCCGAGATAGGGCTGCGTAAAACATTGCCCTTGTGATGCCCTGCGTTCGAACATCTGATAATACTTCATAGGATTCTCGTCGGCACTTGGCTGATGCTTGGCAAAAGCCTCTTTTGGACGGTCTTTTACCGGAATAAATACTAACTTAGCATAAACTCGGTAACGCACATCCAGCAGAAGCAACGTGTTCTTCTGCTGACGTTTATCTTCAATAATGATAGGTGATTTACTGGCAACTGCCCCCACCTCATTCCGTCTAATGGTAGCCCATTTAATAGGCCTGAGTACCTCAATCTTGGTTATCTGCCAACGCATGGCATAACGTTTAAACAGTATCGCTTCAAAGATGGCGCGTGCCGCCGATGGCGTAATGACATCATAACTCACACGCTCTACTTTCAACTCCGGACGAGTGAAACAAGCCCAATCGCCCCACACCTCCAGACAATATTCTTTATCTGTATATTCCATATCATTCATCGTTTTCCTTGTTTTCCAATAAATCTTCCGGCTTCTGACCTTCAAAAAACCTTTTTGCCGACAAGGGAGTTACCACTTCACGACCGGTTTTTTGCTCCAACTGTTCGCATGCCACACGAGCCACATCACCACCGTCAGCCGCACACTGCATATTTTCACCCAATGTCTGAGGATTTTTAGCTTTAGTAATACTTGTCGTAGAGAGTTCGGCCAGCATATTAAGAACCAATTCTTCATTGGTCATATTGTCCCGGAGATTTTCTTTCTTCAAGCCCTTGAACTGTTTGTACTCCTTTGCCGACTTTCCGGTCCATTGCTGATAGATAATGTCTGTAAGAGTAGCATATTGAACACCTTCCTCTACATTATGTAGTTTCCATTGATCTGTAAGATCTTTACGGATTTCAATGCTCTTCAAGCGTTGGTTTATCCAGTTGTCAGAGTAACCAAGTCGCTTGTAGTCCATCATAGCTTGCTCAATACTCAACTCAGGGTCTTGCATCTGATCAAGACGTTCGGATGCTACATGTGCCATCCATTGCTTGAACGGTTCTGCCTTGGGAGATGGGATAGACTGAATGATACGTAGTAGTTGTTCTGTATCAGCCACATCTGTAAGTCGCATCTTACCGTCTGTGGCTTTCATTTTCAAACCGTGACAATTTGTCACGGTTTCATTTCCCTCTTCTTTAAGTCTTTGCTTTAACTTACGCCAATAAGCAGTTGCATCAACACTGTCTGTTAAAACTGACACCACATCAACTATCGAAAAATACCATTTTTCCTTTTCATCATCCCACACGGTGCGGACTTTACGTTCTTCAAACAATTTCAATGTTTCTTTCTTTGTCATATCCGTTTCTTTATATCATTAATACTTCCTCCAGCCAATGGTTATCAAGGCTGAGACCTGTGGTTTTATTATACTGAGACCTGTCTGCCAATACATATATTCCTTCCAATATTTCTTCGACAAGCCCATAGCCTTTCAGTTGCTTAAAATCATAGGAACGGATGCCTACAGTAAATTTCGCCAATTGCTTCACCAACGAGTAGGTACACCCCGATTCTTTCAACTGCTCTATAAGTTCCATGCTGTTTTCCCAATTTACGATAACATTTATACTCGTATCATCAATCAGGCGAAATTCTTTTGATGCAGTTTCAAAACATAACTCAGTAGGTTTGTAGAGCCAGTGCTTTATATCCTTTTCATCAAATGTTTGCTTTCTGCTATATAATTGACAAAAATAGGCTTTCATGGTAGAAGGAGCAAACCAATCACTATCTTCCGGCAAATTCAACCGAGCATTGTTGGAGTCAGCCATTGAACCGAAGGGCTTTCGCTTCTCTGCAGCCAGACTGAACACAAATGTATGTCCCATGGCACTTCGTCCTTCCCGATTGCACCGTCCCGCTGCTTGCAATACAGAATCGAGTCCTGCTTCTTGACGGAACACAACCGGAAAGTCTATATCCACACCGGCCTCCACAAGCTGGGTTGCAATGACCCTGACAATCGGCTGCGACTCATCCTTCAATAAAGTTTTTATTTTACCAATAGTTTCGTGTAAGTGGGCAGGGCACATCATTCTAGACAAATGCAATTTCACTCCGTCATTGGGCAAACGGTCATACAGCTCTTTGGCATCTTTACGAGTGTTCACTATGCACAACACCTTATTATATTCAGACACCTTTGCAGCTATCTCATCGTATGTTTTCCTGTATCATCGATTGACAACTTCACACGACGAAGCTGGTCATGCAAAGCAAATTCTTCCGGAATAATTTCCTTGATATGTTCTATTCCCTTAAAATCAGCTTTAGGATTTGTTCCTTCTATCAGACCACTCAGTACCGGCTGGCTTGCGTGGTAAACAATACCGAAACCCCGAACATTTCCTGATACGCTTTCAGCGCATCGACTATCGGCCGCAAGAAGCCGGTTGGCAACATCTGAACCTCATCCAAAACAAGAATTGAATTTGCCATGTTGTGCAGTTTGCGGCAATCAGATGTTTTATTGCTAAACATAGATTCAAAAAGCTGTACATTGGTAGTGACAATAATGGAATAGTCCCAATTCTCTGTAGCCAATTTTGCTTTTTCCCTATTTTCCTCGTCCTTAATATCATCGGGGTCGAAATTACTATGATGCTCCAATACATTTTCTTCACCAAAGATTTCCTTCAAAAGCCCTGCCGTTTGCACAATGATACTGGTATATGGGATGGCGATGATGATACGATTCATTGAATGGCTTACAGCATGCTTCATGGCCCATAACAAAGAAGAAAGTGTTTTACCGCCTCCCGTCGGAACTGTAAGACTATAAAATCCTTTTTCGCTTGAAGAAGTTCTACTGCATTGTTCTTTCACTTGCTGGCGGATGCGGTCACTTTCGTATCAGCTGCATTCGATTGCAGTTTTTGCATATATGCCTCCAGCTGTGGAAGCAAATCGGCAAGCGTAGCCGAATTTCCCCGCTTCCGCCATGACTCTACATCCATAAACCGTTCTGTATCGAGCCGGTCGGCATCTACAAGACAGGAAAAAACATACGGGAAAGGTGATGAAAGTGTTTCCATTCAACCTTTGATTTAGAAAAAGGTGAATCAATAAATTCTTGGAATAATAAAGGTTTGTTTATGCTAATGTCACCCTCGTTTATTTCTTTGGACAATAGCCTCTCTTTCAATATGTTTTCCACATCCCCGAAATCATGTAACCCTGTGTGATGAGAAATAATTTGGTTTACAAGAAGATGGGAAACATCCTTTCCCATAAGTTCTTTTGCCAATATTCCACCCACAAAAGCATGGGTATGATCATCATAGCGCTTCTTGTCACTCGTAGGCAAACCATTCATCTTGCGTATGTATTGCTGGAATGCCGCCCGTTCCTTTCCTTTGTCATGAAGTAGGCCGAGCGCACGCCCCCAAGAAGGAAGTCCGAACTGCCCGGCGAAGGATGCCGCCATATCAGCAACCCCCTTTTGATGTTCATCATTGGTTTGTATCATCCATTGACCATTATCCCTATTTTGATACAAATGGGATATCAACTGATTTTCCTCTATCATCTGATTAAATTTATAAGGCTAGCATTCCACAAATATAGTGAATAATATCAGACTCTCGCAAAAAGAAAAATCATATTTTCAAGTCAGCTCCATCAGTTTTTCATCCTTAAAAACAAGAAAATACAACCAACAACGACAAGAACAGGCATTCCGCTTTGTCGCCTCTACGCGGAAAAAAGAGAACAAACCATTTCGGGGGGATACAAAAATTTCCGTCACTACATCTTCTTTTAGAATCAGTAAGATGTAGTGACGGAAGAAAAAAACAATCTGATTATCCACATAGGTAATCCAGCATTTATATTTCAATACAAATAACGTATAAAGCAAACGTTATCGGGCATTCCCATGTGATGCAATCATCCATCAATGAAGCTTTTATGGTATGATTGCAGATAATTAGTAAACATCAAGCTTTCACCACCGCCAGCAGCTCATCCGGTGTAACCAGTGACTGCTCGCCTGTAGTCATATTCTTCAAAGTCAGTTTCCCTTCGTTCATTTCATTTTCACCAACAATAGCGACAAAAGGAATCTGCTTGTCATTGGCATATCCCATCTGCTTCTTCATTTTAGAAGCATCCGGATAAATTTCAGCGCGCACCCCTGCTTCACGGACTTTTGCCAGGATAGGCAGACAATAAGCAGCCTCTTTATCGCCGAAGTTTACAAACAACAGCTCGGTTCCGTTCACCGCTTCTTTCGGATACAAATCCAACTGATTCAACACATCAAAAATACGGTCGGCTCCGAAAGAGATGACCTACACCAGACATACCATCCATACCAAAGACACCGGTCAGATTATCATAACGGCCACCACCACTGATGCTGCCAATCTGCACATCCAAGGCTTCACTTCAAAATTGCTCCTGTATAATAATTCAAGCCGCGAGCCAAAGTCAAATCCAATTCCACTTCACTCTTCACACCCAGTGCAGACACGGTTTTTAATATGAATTCACTTTCTTCCACTCCCTTCAATCCCGCTTCACTGGTAGCAAGGACAGTCTTCAAAGTTTCCAATTTCTCTTCATTGCTTCCACTCAATAAAATAATCGGCTGCAATTTATCAATAGCCTCTTGAGGAATCCCTTTAGAAGCCAATTCCGCATTTACATTTTCCAATCCGATTTTATCCAGTTTGTCAATGGCTACGGTAATATCTACAATTTATCAGCCTCCCCGATAATCTCGGCAATACCGGTCAATATCTTACGGTTATTGATTTTAATTGAAACACGTACTCCGAATTTACCAAATACACGGTCTATCATCTGTACCAGCTCCACTTCATTCAATAAAGAATTGCTGCCTACCACATCGGCGTCACATTGGTAAAACTCACGGTAGCGCCCTTTTTGGGGACGATCCGCACGCCAAACCGGTTGGATTTGATAACGTTTGAAAGGAAAACTTATTTCATCACGATGCATCACCACATAGCGGGCAAAAGGTACGGTGAGATCGTAGCGCAATCCTTTTTCACAGAACTTGCTCGCCAGCTTTACCGCATTGCGGCCCAGCAATTCCTCATCGGTAATGCCGTTGAAATAATCACCTGAGTTCTGTATCTTAAACAATAACTTATCCCCTTCGTCACCGTATTTTCCCATCAAGGTAGACAAATTCTCCATAGAAGGAGTTTCAATCTGCTGATAGCCGAAAAGATGAAACACATCACGGATCGTATTGAATATATAGTTACGTTTCGCCATTTCCACCGGCGAAAAATCTCTCGTTCCTTTAGGTATACCTGGTTTTGCTGCCATAATGATTCTATTTAATTTATTTTGAGCCACAAAATTACACTAAATATTTCATTCGTAAAAGAATACTTCTTAATATTGCTCATTGCCGGCAATATTAAGAAGTTAAACAGCCGGTGCCTTAAGTGCATATCTCAGTATGGGCCGTTTCCCTACGAACTCATTGTTTAATAATTTCGTAAGCTGTAGAATGAACCCCTCTATTCTCTATTTTTCCCTCCAATACATCCAAAGCGAACTCAATGCCCCCCGGACAGCCATCTGTGAGCTGAAAATATCAGCTGTTGCAACCAGTTTTCCCGTAGAAAGAAATTCTTTCATCACCGCATCATTATCAAAGCCCACTACAGGCAGATAGCAATTTTTTTCTTGCATCTGCTGAAGAACCCCCAACGCCATCGCATCATTGCTGCAATATACAGCTTTCAAATCAGGATACCGCATCCACATAGCCTGAAAAACTTCGGCGGCTTTCTCCGTTTCCCAGTCGGCCGGTTCGGATGCCACCAATCTTAACCCTTTTTCTTCTATCGCCTTGATAAAACCTCTTTTACGCTGCTGCGCATTATCGGCTGCCGCCAATCCTTCAATAATAGCAACTTTATCTTCATTCCGCAACTTCTTATCCAATAATTTACCCACTTCATACGCAGCTGCAAAATTATCCGGTCCCACAAAAGCCACTTCTACTCCTGCCTGCTCCAATAGCTGAGTATCCAACCGGATATCAATATTGATTACCGGAACTCCTTTCCTGACAGCCTCTACTACAGGCTGAACTAAGGCTTTTGAATCTATAGGAACCAATACGATAGCATCGACTTGCTGATGAATCAAGGAATACATCAAGTCAACCTGTTCCTTTACCTCTGTCTGTGTAGCCGTTCCCACACAAACCAAATCCAAAAACGGAAGAGGGGCCGCATACTGAATGGCCCCTTCTTTCATCACTTTGAAAAAATCGGCTTGTAACGACTTCATTACAAGCCCTATTTTATAATTTCTCTTCATCTAATTTTTAATTTGACAAAGTAATGCTTATTAATCCGATAATAAACAAGGAGAACATAGCCGCAATCAGTTTATTGGTCCCCTTCGGAGCTTCCTTAAATTCCTTCCAGACAAAAACTCCCCAGATCATAGCCACCACAGGCGCTGCGTTGCTAAGGGCATAAGAGATAGCCGGATTGGCAGCACCTGCTCCCATAAAACTAATCACCATGCCGCCCATCCAGATAAAGCCTCCCAGCATACCTGTGAGATGGGTCTTGGCATCGCCGGCAAAGTAATCTTTCATGGTCACCGCCTTGCCTTCTACCGGATGCTTCATGGCAAAGGTATTGAATATAGGTGTGCTGGCCAGAATACCTACCGCAAAGAAGAACACACCTGTATAAGGAGTCAGCGTTCCGGTTCCTCCCGCCACATACTGCGGGTCAAGAGATTTCACTACCAATCCGTAAAAGAACATGATAGCAATGCCTGCCATAATGGCCAGCAGAATCCCCTTCTTCGGAGTGGAAGCCTTGCCGGACGATAACTTTCCGTACGCTTTTCCGCAGATCAGTATAGCTACAATGATGACTAACACACCACTCCATAGTAAAAGCTGATTTCCCTGATAGGTCTGACCGGCCAAAGAGATTAATAAATAATTGAATACAATACCTCCAATCCAGGCCAAGCCTCCACCGATAGGAAAACCTACTGACATTCCGGCTACAGCAATGGCTGCGGTAAGAAATATATTGCCAAAGTTCCACACAACACCGCCCAAGAATGCATATTGAATGCTAGACCAGTCCATGACTGCCAAATCCTGAAAAAAGGTACGGCCTCACTTCCCATACTTCCTAAAGTCACCGCCCCCAATAAAGCTGTAAGGAACAGACCGACGGTCAAATCCCAATAAAACAGTTCAAAGCTCCATTGCTTGGCGGCAACCATCTTCTGCGTATTTGCCCAAGAGCCCCAGCAGGCACAGCAAATAACACAGCAGAGGATTGCCAAAAAGTAATTATCTACCAATATCATATTTCATCGATATTATTCGTGAATATAGATATTCCAGTTCAGATAAGTTTCAATAGCTTCCGCCAAAATATCTTTCACATTGCCACGGCACATAGCCACATGATGTTCGAATCCATTCTTACAAATATATTTCATAAGCGGCTGCAGATTATCCACCTTGGTTACTGCTATACAACCATCCATTCCGTATGGGTCATCGGTCAGGTCACCTTTGCCCAAATAAGACTTGATACAACCCTTCGTATCATCTGTCGAGATGCGGAAGAAGGTGAAATCACCCTGTTTTACTTTACCGTAAACGGCACCGAAAGTATGTACCTTACCTAATGTTCTGCCCAACACTCCTAATGTTCCTAACTTCAAATCATTCATTACAAATGATTTAGGGAAGTTACCACAATGTGTACACACACACTTGTTACGATCCTCGGCAAAGTTATTGTTCCAGTCAAGCAATGCCGACGGGCGACCGGAAGCCAATGTCAACGCATACATAGACACTGCACCGGCAATATCCACTTCACAAGCAGCAGGTATTAATTTTCACTCAACATACTCATAGTCACACAAGCTGCACAACCATAGTTTTGCTCCAAAGAGTCCCAACACTGGATAGCTACAGCATCAATTTCATTGGCTTCCATCCATTGTTCTACAGCCACACCAAATTTAGCCTGCAAAATCAGTTTATCATTGTATTGTTCGGGAACAGCAGCATATTGTCTGATTTCTTTCAGTTTTGCTTGTAACGTTTCATCAGCATCTTCAATCTTACGGGCGGCAGACAAGATTTCAGAAAGATCTACCGGAACGACTGTAATGCCCGATGCCTGCAACAGTTTCTCGCTGGCGCGGACGGTCTGGAAACCGGCAGGACGAGTACCGATGGCACCGACGCGAGCATGACGAAGACCATTCACCACCCGGCAGATCGCAGCGAACTTATTAATATCGGCTGCCAGCAAATCAGAATAAATAGAATAAGTATGTAGCGTAGTATCAGTAAAAGGAATGCCATACTGATACAAGTTATTGCATACGGAAATCTTACCACAGAACGCGTCACGACGGCTATCCAAATCCACCTTGTCATTCTCATCATCACATGCCTGAACCAAAACAGGCACATTCAGATCGGCTACACTGATAGCATTGATGATACCGATTTCAAAACCGAAGTTAGGTAATGAAACAATGATTCCATCAATGCGGTCACGGTTCTCACGGAACAACTTTGCACATTTCAAGCCATCTTCTCTTGTTTCAATACTGCTACTGCCTGTAGGCGTAGCATCTTCGGGGAGAATGACATAGTCATAGCCCTCTTTCGTCAGTGTTTCCAACAATTGTTTACGGACATCTTTTGCTAATTCCGAGTTAAAATAAGCGCGTGTTCCAATGATGACACCAAACACATTTTTTTTTGTTTTTCATTTCTAATGGTATTAAAAGTTACGATATATTCAGTTAGTTATTCTGTCCTATTACTTTCTTAACAGCCTCACGCCAGCCACTATACAAAGATTGAAGTTCTTTTTCCTCCATACAGGGAGCGATGCAATTGTCAATGGTACGCATGGCAGCGGCTTCTTGGAAACTGGCCCACTTCTTACGGGCAAAGCCATTCATGACAACAGCCCCCAATGCAGAAGCTTCCTCTATCTCCGAACGGTTAATGACGGCATGCAGCATATCAGCCTGAAACTGCATCAGGAACTGATTCTTCGTGGGCCTCCGTCAACACGCAACGCTTTCAGCTCGATTCCTGCCTGCCGGGTCATCATGTCTATCAAATCCTTCACTTGATAAGCAATGGATTCCAATCCTGCACGCAGCACATGCGCTTTTCCAGCATTCAGTGTCATTCCCCAGATGGCAGCTTTAGCATCCGGTTTCCACCAGGGAGCTCCCAATCCGGTAAAGGCGGGAACCAGATAGACTCCATCATTGTTTTTAACCGAAGTCGCCAAGGTTTCAATTTGATGGAACGAGTCCACCAATCCCAATTTCTCCACCATCCATTTGATAGTGGCTCCGGTGCAATGGATATTGCCCTCAAAAGCATAATACACTTTACCCAAAGCCGAGAATCCGACGGATGTAACCAGCCCTTCAGGAGCAGCGACAGCCTCTTCTCCAATGTTAACCATAACAGATGATCCCGTTCCATAAGTCACCTTGCCCATACCTGCCTCAAAACACATCTGACCGGTTAATGCTCCATGGGAATCACCTAAACACCTGCTATTTGTATCGGAGATTGAACAAACCCTCTATCGTTGTTTCTCCAAAAACAGCATCACAGGGCAACGCTTCCGGCATCATACTCCGGGGAATAGTGAAGAGTTTCAACAACTCTTCATCCCAGTCCAAAGTATGAATATTAAAAAGCATGGTACGCGACGCATTCGTATAATCAGTCAGATGCTTCCTGCCTTCGGTCAGTTTCCAAATCAGCCAGGAATCAATAGTTCCCATCAACAAATCGCCTTTTTCTGCCAGTTCACGTGCATTTTCCACGTTATCCAATATCCACTTAGCACCACTGGCAGAAAAATAAGGATCGATAAGCAATCCGGTCTTTCGTTGTACCAGTTCGCTGTATCCCTTATCTTTCAGTTCTTTGCAAATAGCCGCTCCCCGCTGGCATTGCCATACCACGGCATGATAAACGGACTTGCCGGTATGTCGGTTCCAAACAACCACCGTTTCGCGCTGATTGGTGATGGCAAGAGAATAAGAAATATCCTTTCCATTCACTTCTTCTTGTTCAAGCAGACAATGTATCGCTTCTATGGTATTTTTATAGATTTCTTCGGCATCATGCTCTACCCATCCTATCTGCGGGTAGAATTGCTGATGTTCTATATTTACCCGATGCAACAATTCGCAATCTTCAGAGAACAGCATGGCTTTTGTTGCCGAAGTACTTTGATCTATGGTAATTATTCTGCTAATCATACTATTAGATTTAAAAAGGATATGTTTATTTTTTCACGAATTCAAGGGCAGTCTTGCAGATGCCCTCTTTATCCAATCCGTAATGGGCAAAGATTTCATGGGAGTTTCCATGAACCACGTTCTCATCGGGGATGCCGATAATGCGTACCGGAACCGGATTTTCGGAAAGCGTCTCAACCACAATAGCTCCCAAACCACCAAACTGACTATGCTCTTCCACAGTGATAATTCTTCCGGTTTCTTCTGCCGCTTTCCTGATGGCTTCCGCATCAACGGGCTTGATGGAAGACATATCCAACACACGTGCCTTAATGCCTTTCTCCTGTAACATCAAACCAGCTTGATAAGCATGATAAACCGTTTCTCCGGCAGCAATGATGGTCAGGTCCGTACCGTTCAGCAGCATATTAGCTTTTCCCAGAACAAAATCAAAATCATCATTCTCATACACATCGGGAACAGCAGCTCTTCCTACACGTACATACACCGGTTCAGGATAATCTACCAATAGTTTGACCAACTTGCGTGTCTGACGGGCATCACAAGGAAGAACGATATTCATTCCCGGAAAAATTCTTAATACGGCAATATCATGCAGGCTATGATGAGTAGCCCCCAAAGCACCATAAGCAACTCCACCGCTTACTCCGAGTATCTTCACATTATTCTGACTATAAGCCAAATCGACCTTCACCTGCTCCAAGCTACGTGCCACGTAAAAGCAAGCCGGGCCACATACAAACACTTTTTTTCCGCTATGTGCCAAACCTGCTGATATTCCTACCGCATCCTGTTCGGCTATTCCACATTCTACAAACTGTGCAGGTAATTCTTTTGCAAAATCCCCCAAAGTAACAGATCCTCTGGCGTCTGTTGTAACCGCCACAATATCTTTATCCTGACGCGCCAACTCCAGCAACGTATCTGTAAAGCTCTTTCTGCACGCTATCATATTATTTGCCATTGTTTTCTTTTTCTAGTTTTTCAATTCTTTCGGATACCTCGCGAACAGCCTCTTCATATTGTTCGGCTGTAGGCACGCCATGATGCCATTTTGCAATGCCTTCCATATAAGACACTCCTTTTCCTTTTGTAGTATGAGAGATAAGCAAATGAGGCTTTTTATTCGTATAATCAATAGAACGGAAAGTCCGGATGATATCTTCCATCTCATCTCCGTTCATTTCCAATACATCCCAACCGAAGGCAGTCCAGCGGTCGCGCATACTCTCCAATGACATGACCTCCTCGGTTGTACCGCTGATCTGCAAACGATTACGGTCAATAATGGCTACCAGATTATCCAATTTATACTGGTTTCCTGCCATAGCAGCTTCATATATAGAACCTTCCCCTTGCTCACCATCTCCCATCAATACATACGTTTTATAATCAGCTTTATCCATTTTGGCAGCCATCGCCATTCCGACACCTACAGACAAGCCATGCCCTAAAGCTCCTGTATTTACTTCAATACCCGGTACCTCTATAGTAGGATGGCCGGACAAGATAGATCTGAATTCTCCTAATGTGTCGGTTACCTCACGAGAGATGAAACCTTTTGCTTCCAGCGTAACATATAACGCTTCTACGCAATGCCCTTTGCTCATTACAAAACGATCTCTTTTCGTTTCCTTTGGTTTATCCGGCCAAACACGCATTATATCAAAATAAAGTGCTGTAAGCACGTTAAGACACGACAGATCACCTCCAATGTGTCCTGCTTTTGCTTTATACACAATCTCAACCAACCGTTTCCGATTCTTTTCCGATTGTAATTCTAACGTTTCAACTTGCATATTATTATCATTTACTTTCTTATTCTTTCGCAAATAACGGAATTTAACTGGAAACATTCAACACAAAACGAAATAAAATGAAAATAAATTTGATTATATTAACAATAAACACCTATATAATCTATAAATCAGGACAATTAATTTATTCTGCTAACAAAGTTATATCTCTATATAAACAAGACTCTCCGATTGTCTATTTTGTACCCAACAGAACTGTTATAAAAAAAAAGAAGCAAACAATAAGGAGAAATAAGGAAGTAAAATCAAAGTTGATAAAAAAGGTGATCAAGAATGTATTTTCCAACATTCTCAATCACCCATATTACCTTTGTTTCAGTAAGAATCAGATAACTTCGACCTCTAATTCTTTTAATCTTTCAAAATCCTCTTCGGTTATAGTACTATCTGTAATAATAGCATTTGCTAATGAAACCGAGCCTAAACTAGCAAAAGCACTGACACCTATTTTTGAACAATCAGCCACCAGATACACTTTACTGGCAGACTCTATCATAGCAGATTTCACGACCAAATCACTTAGACTAGGATAAGTCAGCTTCATATCCGAAGAAATACCGGCCGTAGCCAGAAACAATTTATTAGCGCGTATATCTTTAAATGAATCGGCCGCCATTTTTCCTGTCAAAGAAAGTGTAGGAGCCTTGAATTCACCTCCGGTAACAATCAGATTAATACCATGATTCTCACCTAAAATCAAAGCTATATTCAAAAGCATTGGTAATGACTGTCAGGTCCTTATAATTCATTAAAAGCTTTGCGATCTCTGTAGTTGTAGAACCGGAATCAAGAATTATACTGTCCCCCTCCTGAATAAACTGAATAGCTTTCTGAGCGATTTCTTTCTTTTCCTCCAAATGAGTCTGATTGAACAATTGCCCGGTCTTGGCAAACGACCCTACTCCTTTCAGAAACGCACCTCCATGCTCTCTTTGGATATACCCCATTTGTTCCAAGGCTTCCAAATCCTGACGGATCGTTACATCCGTCACATTGAAAATTTTACTAAGGTCCTGAACTTTTGCATGCCCGTCTTCACGAATCAGATGCAATATCTTTACTCTTCTTTGATTGAGTGCCATATTTATTAGATTTAGAGGTTATGTTTTTTACGATATTCCTGAATATCCTTAATGGAAACAATTTTCAAACCGAATTTTGCTGCAATCTCACCTAGTTGGGGAAGACGCGCCATTGTACCATCTTCATTCAAAATTTCAACAAGAGCTCCTCCGGGGTTCAAACCTGCCATTCTTGTCATATCCAGTGTGGCTTCGGTATGTCCATTACGCTCCAAGACCCCATTTTCCGCACCATATAGAGGGAAAACGTGCCCGGGACGAGCAAACTCGGAAGGATTCAGATTTCCTGCCACCAAAGCTTTTATTGTTGACGAACGGTCGAAAGCAGAAACTCCCGTAGTACAGCCATACCCTCTTAAATCTACCGACATAGTAAACGGTGTACCTAGCAATGAAGTGTTTTTCTTCTGCCATCGGAGCCAGACAAAGTTCTTCACAACGTGAACGTGGCAGAGGAGCACATAACAACCCTCTGCCATGAGTAATCATAAAAATTTACAATTTCAGGAGTAATCTTTCTTCCTGAAACGATAAAAATCGCCTTCGTTTTCACGATCTTCGTCATCAACAACGATCAATACTTTGCCTTGGCGAATATCTTCCAATCCTTCTTCTACTGTATTTAACATTTTAGTGTATCTAGGGAGTTAATTATACCGCAAATTTAAGCTAAAACAAAAAGAATCGAAAACTATTAGCCTTTTTTATGATAAAAAAAATCAATCATCTCCCGTCAGAAGGCTTATCCCATCATTTCACTTCTGTTATTCTAAGAACAATATAAGGAGCATCCGGAATTCTTACTCCCCGATGATGTATATCAAAAACACGATAATCCAATTCCTCCGTTGTTTCAAATATCATAGGATATTCCGTGACAGTCATGGCCCACACATCAATAATCTCCACTTTAAACCGTTTATTCTTTTGCAATTTGTTATAATCCGCATTTTTTACCGGCAGATTAAAAGTCCAGAAACCTTTCACATCTTTTCCCATATTGACCAGATAATAATCTGGTCCAGCAGTAGAAGTAACCAAGTCACGACTGATATCTGCCATCTCCAACGGATGGGGAGCAGCTTCAATAATCGTTCTTAAAAATTTCACAACGTTTCCAACTTTCACCTTTTAAAGATCCCCCTTGCCGCCCAAAAGATAAGGTTCGTTCCCCTGCTGATAACATTCACCGTGAGTGACATAAATT
>ENA-OPZN01000256-OPZN01000256.1-human-gut-metagenome-genome-assembly--contig:-NODE-256-length-19586-cov-2.491084_pt1 | contig 19586 bp, 21 predicted proteins | sample MGYA00242483_ERZ504503 | MGnify/ENA primary metagenome ERZ504503 (study PRJEB26092, sample SAMD00036285) | human gut metagenome | host: Homo sapiens | study: EMG produced TPA metagenomics assembly of... | reverse complement strand
CGCGTCTAAAACATCAGAAACTATTAAAGCGGCGCCGCAGGCGGTAGAAGTAGTTACGGCGGAAGATATGAAACGCATGGGCGCTACCGACTTAGTATCGGCCTTGCAGTTGGCTGACAATGTGAGCCTTGCCGAATCGGCTATGACGGGCAATCAGGTCATGCTCCGCGGCATGGATACGAAACATACCCTTATTTTGGTAGACGGTAAGCGTATTGCCGGTGAAGATACGGACAGCACGGCGAACGTGTATACGCTCGGTCGTATGAGTCTTGACACGGTGGAACGGGTGGAAATTGTACGCGGTGCTACGAGCTCCCTGTACGGTTCCGATGCTATGGGTGGTGTTATTAACATCATTACGAAGATTCCGGACAAAGAAGGCGTAACAGTCGGTGTTAATACGGGTACCAGACAGCAGAACAATTACTATCGCTATGATTCCGGCAAACAGGGGCGTTGGAATTTGACCACCGGCGCTCAATTTACCAAAGTTCGCCCGCAGAATATTTTGACCTAACGGAAGCGTCTGCCACTAAAATGGGCAGTGAAGGCTATAATCGCTACATGTTTCGGCAATCGCCAGAATTTTGACATCAGCGCTACCTATGATTTTGAAAACGCCAACAAGAATAACTTCGTTTGGATGCGAATTATTTTAAAGAAAAACTTCGCACCGAGCTCGCCGATGTACAGGGCATCAGCCGTGGCATGACCTATGATCAGCAAAAAGACAAGGTGGAGCATTACAACAATACGGGCTACGGTGTGAGTGCTACCTATACCGGGGCGACTGCCAAAAACGAATACCAAGTGCGCACGTACTATAATCAGTTGAAAAAAGATTATGACATGAGCAATAATGTGGACTTCTCCTTCTTGGGCCGTTTCAGCAAAGTGGCACAGACCATGATGGAGCGTATGTATCCGAGCTCCGACTATGACCGTGCGAAATACTACACATGGGTAACGGATGCACAGAACACCATGTTCCTCAACGACCAACATACATTGACCTTCGGCGGTGAATATCGCAAGGTGTACTATGCGGGCACCCGTTTGGGCGGCCAAGCCGATTCGAACGGTGTGAAAACGCAGGAAGCCCATACGGTTAACTCCTACTCCGGCTTTGTAGAAGATACTTGGCAGGTAACGGATAAACTCATGCTCCAGCCATCGGTTCGCTATGAGCACAACAGCTCCTTCGGCTCCAATGTGTCGCCGCATATCGGCTTAAATTACAGTATTAAGGACAATCTCCGTTTCAAAGCTAACTACGGTAAAGGTTATAAAGCGCCGACCGTGTCCGAACTCTACATGGATATGTGGCACAGTCCGGGCCCAATCATGGTAAACGTAGTGGGGAACCCGGACTTGCAACCGGAAAAATCCACGAACTTCGACTTCTCCTTGGAAGGCGAACGGGGTAATTCCTTCGGCAAAATTACGTACTACAACAATAAGGTATCCAACTTAATAAACTACAATCAGTGGCGTGATGCGGCTACCGGCGTGTACCATGCGCAATATGTAAACGTAAATAAAGCGCAGATTAACGGTGTAGAATTAACGGTGGGCCATAAATTGAGCGACCGTTTGACCTTAAAAGGCACCTACAACTACATCGATGCGAAAGATAAAACTACCGATACTCGTTTGTTGAATCGTGCCAAATCGATTACGACGGTACAACTCGTATACGATGATCACAAGAAGACCGGCTACAATGCAGTCCTTTGGAATAGCTTCACTCATGACTATGCGTACAATGCGAGCGGTCGCAGCAGCACCAGTTACGATCTCTATTCCTTCAATACATTGAACGCAGCGGTAACGCGTAACTTTAATGAAAACTTCTCGGCCTTTGTAGCAGTAAATAACATCCTTGATAAAGATGTGGAAGACCTCAACATGTACGGCCGCGTATGGCGCGTAGGGGCGGAAATTAAGTTCTAATTAACTTCATAATACTAACCTTGACAGGCTAACTTGAGACAGGTAAAATATAAAAAGGAGAAACAGAAGGACGGTACGAGAGACTGTTCGTTTCACGACAATTTACCTTTTAAGTTAGTCCTGTGAGGCTAGTAAAGGATATGGTAGGCACCTGTATATTGCTATAGGTGTATCACTAAGTCTGCTATAGACCTTTTGCCACAGGCAAAGGGTCTTTTTTTGTTATAACCGGGAATCTCAGTTAAGGAGGCTGACAATGGGAGAAGTAAGTTTGAAAAGGCAAGCATTTGCTGGGTTTACAGCATGCTACAAAGGAAGAAATTGAACTTATATTACGCGTAGCCAAGAAAATGAAGAAAATCGTCTTATCGGATGATAAGAAGTATCCTTTGTTAAAAGGCAAATCCATCATCAACTTATTCATGGAAAACAGTACGCGCACGCGCAGTTCCTTCGAATTAGCCGGGAAATATTTGGGCGCCGACGTTATTAACATCACGAAGAGCGGCAGCTCCATGGCTAAAGGTGAAAGTTTCCGCGATACTTTGCTTACCGTATCATACATGGGTACCGATGCCATCGTAATGCGTCACAGTGCGGAAGGGTCTCCGTTATACGCCACTAAAGTGGTTGATCCGATTATCATCAACGCCGGTGACGGAGCACATGAACATCCGACCCAGGCTTTACTCGATATGTACTCCATTATCGAACGCAAAGGCACTTTGGAAGGTAAAAAATCGTTATTGCCGGCGATATCATGCACAGCCGTGTAGCGCGCAGCGATATTTACGGTTTTACCAAAATGGGTGCCGACGTTCACTTGGTTGGTCCGCGTACGTTACTGTATCCGGAACTTGCCAAAATGGGCGTAACCATTCACCACGATGTGCGTGAAGCGGTGAAAGACGCCGACGTAATCAACGTATTACGCATTCAGTTAGAACGTATTAACTCTGCTTTATATCCGACGAATCGTGAATATGCACGCATCTTCGGTATCAATAAAAATGTGTTGGCCTTGACCAAAGACGATGTGATGGTTATGCATCCGGGTCCTATGAATCGTGGTCTTGAAATTGCTCACGATGTGGCTTACAGCGATGAATCGGCCATTCAGGAACAGGTACGCAACGGCGTAGCGGTACGTATGGCTGTATTATACTTGACGATTGTAGGAGGTGACGGCAGTGAACTTGCTGATTAAGGGTGGAACCATTGTAAATCCGAAAAAACAACAACATGAAGTAGCCGATATTTTGGTGAAAGACGGCAAGATTGCCGAAATTGGTCAGAATTTAAGCGCTGACGGCGCCGAAGTATATGATGCAACGGGCCTTGTCGTAACACCGGGCCTCATCGATATGCATACCCATTTGCGTGAACCTGGTCAGGAAGCGAAAGAAGACTTCCACAGCGGTACTCAGGCAGCGGCTGCCGGCGGTTTTACCCGCATCGCCACCATGGCTAACACCAAACCGGTCGTAGACAATGCGGCGTTGGTGCGCGGTTTGCAAAAACAGGCTGAATTAACAGGCCTTGTAAAAGTGGAATTCATCGGTGCCGTAAGTAAAAACCTTGAAGGCAAAGAACTTGCCGAAATGGGCGACATGGCGGAAGCCGGTGTGGTGGGCTTCTCCGATGACGGTCACTATGTGGAAAGCGCCGCTTTCATGCGCCGCGCTTTGGAATACTCCAGCATGTTCAACAAACCGGTTATCGACCATGCCGAAGAAGTGAGTCTCACCCATGAAGGTCATATGCACGAAGGTTTCGTAGCCTATGAAATGGGCGTTAAAGGTCGTCCGGCCGTAGCGGAAGACATGGCCGTAGCTCGCGACTTGCTCCTCGCTCAGATGACCGGCGGTCATATCCATATCGCTCACGTAAGCAGTAAAGATACGGTAGACCAAATCCGTGCGGCTAAAGCGAAGGGCATTAAGGTAACTTGTGAAGTAACGGCTCAGCATTTATCCTTCACCGATGAATACTTGCGTGAATATAATCCGGCTTTCAAAATGGCACCGCCGATTCGTTCCGAAGAACATCGTCAGGCCCTTTTGGAAGGCGTTAAAGACGGCACCATCGATGCCATTATTACCGACCATGCGCCGCATGCGGAAGAAGAAAAAGACGTGGAATTCTGCTGTGCACCGAACGGCTTCAGCGGCCTTGAAACATCCTTGGCAGCCGTTTTGACACATACGTATAAAACCGGCATTTTGACTTTGGATGAAATCGTAAATCTCATGAGTGTTCGTCCGGCCGAAATCATGGGCGTTGATGCGGGCGTTTTAGAAGTGGGCAAACCGCCGATATCACCGTTTTCAGCACCGACGAAGAGTGGACGGTAGACCGCAATTTATTCTATACTAAAGGTAAGACGAGTCCGTTTGACGGCATGACCTTAACGGGCAAAGCCAAATTGACGGTTGTAGATGGTAATATTGTGATGAAAGAGGGAGTTGTGACTCAGTGAAAGGCAAATTAGTATTACAAGATGGCTCCGTATACGAAGGTAAGCTCTTAGGGGCTAGACCAATCCTCGGCGAAGTTGTATTTAACACCGGTATGACCGGTTACCAGGAAATTTTGACCGACCCTTCGTACGCCGATCAAATTATCACATTGACCTATCCGCTCATCGGTAACTATGGCGTGTACCGCGACATTGCGCAGGCACCGAAACCATATTGCCGCGGTATGATTGTGGGCGAACTTTGTACCTTCCCAAGCAATTGGCAAAATGAAGGCTTATTTGAAGAATATTTACGGGCGTACGGCGTACCTTGTCTCTATGATGTGGATACCCGTGCCATTACTCGTAACATTCGTAATCACGGCGTTATGAAAGGCGTGATCTGCCCGGTAGACACGCCGCAGGAACGCATTGACGCGTTGTTAAACAGGATTTACCGACCGACCAGGTTATGCAGGTAACCACCAAGTGGCAAGGTTTTCGCGGCAGTGAAAACGCCGAATACCATGTGGCCGTTTATGACTTCGGGGTTAAAGAAAATATCTTGAAATCCCTCGAAGCGAGCGGTTGCCGCTTGTCCATTTTCCCGGCTGACACCAAGGCGGAAGACGTATTGGCCGTAAATCCGGACGGCATTTTCTTATCCAACGGACCGGGGGACCCTTCGGACCTCGGCTAACGCCGTTGAAGAAATTAAAAAATTACTCGGCAAAAAACCGATTTTCGGTATTTGCATGGGTCACCAAGTATTGTCCTTAGCGTTTGGCGGCTCCACGTATAAATTACGTTTCGGTCACCGCGGGTCCAACCATCCGGTTAAAGACCTTCGCACCGGCCGCGTGTACATTACCTCCCAGAACCACGGCTTTGCGGTAGATGAAAACAGCTTAAAAGACGCTGATATCACGATTACCCATCGCAGTGTAAACGATAACACCGTAGAAGGTATGCGCCACAACAGCTTGCCAATCATGTCGGTACAATATCATCCGGAAGCATCGCCGGGACCGACTGACAATCTGTACTTGTTCGACGAATTCAAAGCAATGATGAAAGAATATAAATAGAAAGGGCTGACCAATGACAATGGAAAATAAGAAAATACTCGTTATCGGATCGGGCCCGATTATTATCGGCCAGGCAGCAGAATTTGACTATGCCGGTACCCAGGCTTGCCGCTCCCTTCGCGAAGAAGGCTATGAAGTAGTGCTGGTAAACTCCAATCCGGCAACCATCATGACGGACCGCGACATTGCGGACCGCGTATACATTGAACCAATCAGTTTGGAATTTGTAACGGAAGTTATCCGCAAAGAACGTCCTTACGGCTTGCTCGCTACTTTGGGCGGCCAGGTAGGCCTCAACATGGCGGTGGAATTATCCGAAGCGGGTATTCTTGAAAAATACGGCGTAAAATTGTTGGGTACAACTTTGGCGGCTATTAAACAGGCGGAAGACCGTGAACTTTTCAAAGAAGCCATGGAACGCATCAACCAACCGGTACCGGAAAGTGATATTTTCAGCGACGTAGATAAAGCCGTTGAATTTGCCAATAAAATCGGTTATCCGATTATTATTCGTCCGGCTTACACCTTAGGCGGCACGGGCGGCGGCATTGCGGCCAATGAAGAAGAAATGTACATGATTGCCCTTCGCGGCATCAAACTCAGCCCGATTCATCAGATTCTCGTTGAACGCTCGGTAGCGGGCTGGAAAGAAGTGGAATATGAAGTTATGCGCGACAGTGCGGACAACTGCATTATCGTATGTAACATGGAAAATATCGACCCGGTAGGGGTTCACACGGGGGACTCCATCGTTGTGGCACCAAGCCAGACGTTGAACGATATTCAGTACCAAATGCTTCGTACCGCATCGGTAGACATCATTCGCTACCTTGAAATCGAAGGGGGCTGTAACGTACAGTACGCCTTGGATCCGTACAGCAACCAGTACTATGTAATCGAAGTAAATCCGCGTGTATCCCGTTCGTCCGCGTTGGCGTCGAAAGCAACGGGCTATCCGATTGCCAAAGTGGCCGCCAAAGTTGCCCTCGGCATGACGTTGGACAGCATCACTAACGCTGTTACGGGGGAAACGAAAGCTTGCTTCGAACCATCCCTTGACTATGTGGTAACGAAATTCCCACGTTGGCCGTTTGAAAAATTCAACTTGGCCGATCGTACCTTGGGGACTCAGATGAAGGCCACCGGGGAAGTTATGGCCATTGACCGCACCCTGGAAGGCTCCCTTTTAAAAGCCATCCGTTCTTTGGAAATCGGTCTCGACCATATTGAGCTCAAAAAGATTGCTCACGAAACACCGGAACAGCTCATCGAACGTCTTCGTTTGGTAGATGATGAACGCATTTACGTAGTGGCTCAGGCTCTTCGTGCGGGCATTAGCGTGGAAAAAATCCACTTTATTACGAAAATCGACATGTTCTTCATCAATAAGATTAAGAACATCGTAACCTTAGAAAAGAAATTAGCCTCCGAAGGTATTACGGAAGACAACCTTCGTCAGGCGAAACGCTACAGCATGCCGGACAAAGTGATTGCCCGCTATGCCAATGTAACGGCTGACGACGTATTGGCTAAACGTCAGGACATGAAATTATTCCCAACCTACAAATATGTAGATACCTGTGCGGCCGAATTCGAAGCCCATACGCCATACTACTACAGTGCCTATGCTATGGAAGACGAAGTGGTACCTCGCGGTGAAAACAGCGTTATCGTACTCGGCTCCGGTCCGATTCGTATCGGTCAGGGCGTAGAGTTCGACTACTGCTCCGTTCATTCCTCTTGGGCTCTTCGCAAAGCCGGCAAACAGTCTATCATCATCAATAACAATCCGGAAACAGTAAGTACGGACTTTGATACATCGGACAGCTTGTATTTCGAGCCACTTACCGTGGAAGATGTTATGGAAGTTATCCGCAAAGAAAATCCAATCGGTGTAATCGCTCAGTTCGGTGGTCAGACAGCCATTAACTTGGCAGGTCCGCTCGCTGAACGGGGTGTTAAAATCCTCGGTACTTCCGTGGACAGCATCGACATGGCGGAAGACCGTGAACGCTTTGACGAGCTCCTTGCCGAACTCGGTATTCCACGTCCTGTAGGGGCCTTGGTAACGAGCCATGAAGAAGCGTTGGCTGCGGCGCAGCGTTTATCCTATCCGCTCATCGTGCGTCCGTCCTATGTACTCGGCGGCCGTGCCATGGAAATCGTGTACAACGACAAAGAACTTGACGTGTACATGAAAGAAGCGGTAGTGGCCTCCAAAGATCATCCGGTACTTATCGACCGCTATATGGTGGGTATGGAAGTGGAAGTTGACGCCATCGCCGACGGCGAAGACGTATGTATCCCGGGCATCATGGAACAGATTGAACGGGCCGGCGTTCACTCCGGTGACTCCATTGCGGTATATCCGGCTCAGCATTTGTCTGAAGAAATTACGAACCAAATCGTTGATTACACCCAGCGTATTGCTCGCGGTTTGAATGTAAAAGGTATCGTAAACATTCAGTACATCGTAGCTAACGGTGAACTCAATGTTATCGAAGTTAACCCGCGTTCCAGCCGTACCGTACCGTTCATCAGTAAAGTTACGGGCATCAACATGATTGAATATGCAACGCGTATTGCTCTCGGTGAAACGATTAAATCCATGGGCTTACCGACCGGTTTGGTACCGGCTAAAGATTATGTAGCTGTTAAAGCGCCGGTATTCTCGTTCTCCAAAATGGGCCTCGTAGAAATCGCTTTGGGACCTGAAATGAAATCCACCGGTGAAGTTATGGGTATCGGTCGTACCTATTCGGAAGCCTTGTTCAAAGCCATTCATGGCGCCAACATGCGCATTCCTGAAAAAGGCCATATCCTCATGACCGTAGCGGACCGTGATAAAGAAGAAGCAGCACGTCTTGCCAAAGGCTTTATCGACCTCGGCTACCACATTCAGGCAACCGGCGGTACGGGCAAATATTTCGAAGAACATGGTATTCCATGTGTCATTGTTAACAAGATTCACGAAGGTCAAAACAACTGTGCCGATTTGATTCGTCGCGGTGAAGTTGACTTGATGTTGAACACCTTGACTTACGGCAAACGCCCTGAACGCGAAGGCTTCCAGCTTCGTCGTTTGGCCGTTGAAATGGGCACCCCTTGCTTGACATCCTTGGATACGGCACGCGAAGTATTGCGTGTAGTAGCCGGTCGAGCTAATGAAGAAATTAAGATTGAAGTTGAAGCGTTACAAGATTTTGAGATGGAGTGATACACGCAATGAGCGGTTATGTAGAAATGGCGCGAGTGCTCCGCAATGAGCAAATTGGTGCCGATGTATGGATTATGGATCTGTATGCACCGAAACAGGCCGCTGAAGCGGAAGTAGGCCAATTTTGTAATGTACGAGTAACCGGCGGAACGGCGCCTTTATTGCGCCGTCCCATCAGTTATGCCGGTTTTGATAAAATTGAAGGCACCATTACGCTCTTGTATCGCGTAGTGGGGACCGGTACGGACATGATGACGCACCTCAAAGAAGGGGATACCCTCGATTGTTTGGGCCCTTTGGGCAGTCGTTTTGAAATGACCGACAACATGCTCCTCGTGGGCGGCGGTGTCGGCATTGCACCGATGCTCTGCATTGCGTCAAAATTGAACGAAATTGAAGATACAACTCGTTACACCAATGAAGAAGACGAAACAGTGATTAAACCGGTGGCGGCTAAAAAAGCAACCGTCGTGCTCGGCTTCCGCAATGAATCGGAAACCTTCTGGGCCGACTTGTTTAAAGCCTATGATGTGCCGGTCTATGTGACTACCGATGACGGTTCCGTTGGGACGAAAGGGTTCCCGACAGCTATTATGCCGGAACTCATTCAGTCTGAACGCGGTGAAATAGCGCGTCAGTTAACGCCGTTTTTACACGGTGAAGCGGCCGGTGAACATTCTGTAGGCGCTGAAGCTGCTGCTACTGCTGAGAATGTAGTCGCCGCTGAGTCTGAATCCTCTGAAAAGGTGGCGAGCATTGGGTTTACGAGCGTGTTGACTTGCGGTCCGACCCCAATGATGAAAGGCGTTGCGAAAGTGGCGTCCGAATTCAGCGTGCCTTGCCAAGTATCCCTTGAAGAACGCATGGGTTGCGGCACGGGGGGCTGCTTAGGTTGCGGCTGTGACGGCCGTGGCGGCAAACGCTACAAAGTATGTAAGGACGGCCCTGTATTTGCCGCTGAGGAGGTGTTTTTCAATGAGTAATACCTCAGATACTAAAATGCATGCCAATCACGGTGCAGACGCCAATTTACACGGTGAAAAAGACTATCAGACTATGGATCACAGCAAAGATTTGAACGGTAAAAAGCCGTCTTATAAAGATTTGGCTGTTGAATTCTGCGGGATTAAGATGAAAAATCCGATTGTGGCTGCCTCAGGCACCTTCGGGTTCGGTTTTGAATATGCCGATTATCTTGACCTCAGCAACGAAGTGGGCGCCATTTCGGTGAAAGGCTTAACGCCGACGCCGCGGAACGGTAATCCGGGCACCCGTATTGCGGAAACACCGTCCGGTGTATTGAACTGTATCGGTTTGGAAAACCCTGGTGCGGAAGCGTTTGTACGGGATATTTTACCAGAACTGAAACAATACGATGTGCCGATTTTGGCAAATATTTCGGCGGCCGACGTGGAAGGGTACGCATTCATGGCGAAGACATTGTCTGTGCCGGGCATTGCGGGCCTTGAAGTCAATATCAGCTGTCCGAATGTTAAAAACGGCGGCATGGCCTTCGGCGTATGCGCTGAATCGGCGGCGGCCGTTTGTAAAACCGTTCGTGAAAACACGAATTTGCCGGTTATCATGAAATTGTCGCCGAATGTAACGGACATCGTGGAAATTGCGACGGCTGTTAAAGAAGCCGGTGCTGACGGCTTATGCCTTATCAACACCTTACTTGGTATGGCGATTGATATTAAAACACGTCGTCCCGTACTCGGTAATTTGTACGGTGGTTTATCCGGTCCGGCCGTTAAACCGGTGGCCCTTCGCTTAGTGCATCAAGTGGCGCAAGCCATCGACTTGCCGATTATGGGCATGGGCGGCATTATGACGGGCACCGATGCCATCGAATTCATGTTGGCCGGTGCGGATATCGTGTCCGTCGGTACAGCAACCATGGTTGATCCATGTGCCATCGGTAACATTGCACGTGAAATGCATGAGTACTGCGAAGCAAGCGGTTTGAATCATGTGAGTGAAGTTGTAGGGGCATTGGAACCGTATAGATTTTAAAAGCTTTAGAAACTTTAAGAGAGTTTGAACTGCATATAGAGAGAATGAAAGGTGCGAGATGAAAATCTCGTGCCTTTTTTGTGTTTAAGCGATTATTACAATAATTATTTTGTCCTAAAGCCATTGAGTTTAGCGTTGAAAAATATCTTTAATAAAAATTAAAAGATAAACCGATTTTCGGTTTATCTTTTTGGGGAGGTTGTTATAATGAAGAAAAAGGAGGTGTTATATATGATTCTGAATTTTGCGATTGAAGGGTTTACGTCGTTTAATGAGCGTCAAGAAATATCGTTTACAGCGTTCAACAAGCAACGTATAAAAAATACCAAATATGAAGAGAACTATGTATTAGAAAGCCCGTTTAGGAGTGCAAGTCAATATTATTTTTTGGCAATAATGCAGTGGGGAAAACAAATGTAATTTTAGCATTAAGTACATTGAGATATATTTTAAATACAGGAAAGTTTCCTGATCCTCGATGGTTTTAAATTGGTATAATACTCAAATGGGCTTTGAATTGGTAGTATCAAAAGGGCGAGATTATTACGAATATAAAATAAAAATTAATAGAGACGGTTATATAGTTAGTGAAGCTCTATTAAAGAACGAAGAGAACATTTTTACATTTGATTCGAATATTTTACAAAGTGAGTTGTTGGACAATAAAATTGAAGAAATCTATTCAATCCGCTCAACGTCGCCAGTGCTTTTAAAACTTAAAGATTTTATTCATAAAGAATATGATGAGTTTATGGAAGCAGTTAAAAGATTAGTGTGGTATAACCAATTCTTATGATTTAGATGATAAAGGGCTACGATATGAATTTTCTGAAAATAACGAAGCAAAAGATTGAGACTAATAAAGCATTAGCTTTGGAATTATTGCAACAAATTGATAGTTCTATTGTTGATATAAGCTTTAAGCTATATGATTTGGAAGAAAAACATATGAGATTTATTTACATAGATATTCTCGAAGAGAAAATAATAATATTAAAACAAAATATAGCGGATGAATCAAGTGGGGTAAAGAAAATAGTGTCATTATTAGCTAAATTGTTGTCGATTTATGATGGGGAAACATTAGTAATTGATGAGTTAGATTCTTCTATTAGTACTCGTTCACTAATGCTTATTTATAACAATATGATTAATAATGGTAGAAATAGATCCGGTCAATTAATAGTATCAACACATAATTTAGAATTATTGAACCTAGACTTATTTGCACCGGAGCAGATTTATATTCTTTCAAAAAATGATTGTTGTCTACTGAAATAAATTCATTGGCGGATTTTGATTTACGTAGTAGCAATAAGAGGTTAGCTGTTAAATTTTTACAAAGGGAATTCGAGGTATAAAAGTGGGGTATAAGCGGAGAAAACGCAATTATAATTCAATCGAGTCATTTAAAAATTCATATTGCTTGTGAGGATCCAAGTGAAGAATCAATTTTAAAAGACGTTTTAAAAGATTATAAGTACATTACTGTTAAAAGTATTGATGGTGGTGGCTATGGTAAGTTTACCAATTATGTAGAACGCAACAAGGATTTATATCCGATATTCTTTATTGTTGCGGATTTGGACAAGCTCAAAATGATGAATCGGCGAGAAGATTGTTAAATGAAATGATAAAAAAGGTGAATATTTTATCGAATATGAATACTATTTTTTGACCGGCCCTGAAATTGAATATTGGGTAGCGTGTTGTATTGGAAGGCCAAACCTTACTAGTGATGATTTAAGTGCTATGGATTGTAAAAAAGGAAATAAAGTTGCTGATTTTATTAGTAAAAATCATGGCAGCTATTGGTTAGGATGTTAATCAATCACTAATAATAGACTGTATTATAATAAAATGAGTCATAAAGATAAGTACTCAATAGCCCCTGAAAACTTGCAGAATAAGCAGAGTAATCTAGTTAATTTGCTCCCTTATATTCAAAAGATGCAACAAGATAAATTGAATTAAATTTGAATTTTATGATTTTAAATAACATAGAAATAGACTTTCAATATCACCGGTTGGAGAATATCTTCAACGTGATATAATATTAAGATAGAGATAAAATTGGTAGATTGGTAGGAAGGTGACTATCATGGAATATAACAGTATTGCGGGTAGGACGGGCAGCATTGCAGTTGGCGATTACAGAATCGCGTCAAAAAGAACAAGAATTACGTAAAGAATTACAAGAAAAAGGAATTCGCTCCGTAGCGGTTGACTTTGGCGGTCAATTCGTACAGTCCATTCCTAAAATTATAGAACATGCCGTCGTAGCAGCTCAGCGTCAAAAAGTAGTAGCCGATAATCACATCGGCGAAGGAGCCGTTATCGGGGCTACCCAAGAAGCGTTGGAACAACTCAAAACGTAAGGCCATTGGCCTCAATGTGGGCGGTAAAATCGGCATTGCCCGTTATCGTGAACACATCAGCGTGGCCATTTATGTAGGCGTCGGTATTTTGCATTTGAACGAAATCGCTGTGGCCATTGCTCATAGAAGCTTGCCGGCTAGAGAAGACGAAGTAGGACAAAAGAGCGCGGGAGAATAGATTTTAATCAGTTGCAATAAATAGGGATCAACTAGTACAGTATGGAGTAATTGGAGGCGAATCAGTGAGTTCACTAGCCGTCATTATTTTGACAAAAAATGAAGAAAAACATATCGAAGCAGCCATTCAGAATGTGAAGCAATGTGCGGATGAAGTACTCATTATCGACTCCGGTAGTACGGACAATACAGTAGCCATTGCCGAAAAAAACGGGGCAATAGTTCGTTATCGCGCCTGGGATGATGATTTTGCGGCGCAGCGAAACTTCGCCTTAGAACAAACCTCGGCTGACTGGGTGTTGTATTTGGATGCGGATGAACGCATGGATGAAACAATGTGCCGAGAAATTCGCTACATTGTTGTGGAGAACCGTGTGGGCGAATATGGTTTAAAACGCGAAGTTATCTTTAACGGCCATCGGTTTAAACATGGCATTTTTGCACCGGACATCGTTTATCGATTATTTCCCCGCGAAGCGGTTACCTGGGTAGGCAAAGTGCATGAGCATCCGGAAACGAATTTGCAAAAATCGATACTAAAAGGTGCTTTAGATCACTACTCCTATGAAAGCTGGCATCATTGGCTTCAAAAGGCCGATCATTATACGACAATTTGGGCTGAAGAGCAGTATTCTAAAGGCAAGCGTATTACACTGGGAAAAGCATTTTCGCACTCCTTTGTTGGCGGCTTGCGAGCTTTACTTTTAAAAGGTGCTTTTTTAGATGGCTGGATGGGCGTGTTTTCTTCCTATCAGCACGCATTTTATACCATGCTGAAATATGTAAAATTGCATGAATTGCAGCAACGGGAAAAGGGTAAATAAGCATGGATGATATAGTTATAGTATTGGCGGCTGATGATAATTATGCACAGCACGCGGCCGTAACGGCGGCTTCTATCTTACTTCATACGACTGAGCCGCAACGAGTTTCATTGTATATCTTAAGTGATGGTATAAGTGAAACGAAGCAACAGAAAATTAAAGACACGGTTAACGATTTAAAAGGCCGAGTACAGCTGATAGCCGTGGACGGTGACGCCATCGAAGGCTTTACCAGCGGTCACATCAGTAAAGCGGCTTATTTACGTTTAATGATTCCGGAATTGTTGCCCGACCATGTTGAGAAGGCGATTTACTTTGATACGGATTTAGTTGTGACCGGTGATGTGGCCGAACTTTGGCAGCTGTCATTGGGCGGTCATCCGGTGGGAGCGACGGTTGATTTAGGTATTATGTCATCCAAACGTAGTCGTCGTGAAAACATGCATCTATCGGCTTACATGAGTTAGATGACTACTTTAATTCCGGTATGATGGTCATTGATGTGTCTCAGTGGCGCGTCAAAAATTATGGCAATGCAGTACTAGCTGAGATTACGTCGAATCAATTTCGTCACCACGACCAGGACGGTTTGAATAAAGTGTTTAAAAATGATTGGCAGGAATTGCCGCTCCGTTGGAATGTTATACCGCCGGTGTTCTCGTTGCCACTAAAAATTCTATGTAGTGCCAAGTGGCGTAAAAAGGCCATTGAGGCCTTGAAAAGCCCGGCCGTAATACACTGGGCGGGGCGCTATAAACCGTGGGAATTTACCTATGAAAAGCATTTAACGGCATATATTATGAGGCGTTAAAAGAAACTCGTTTTAATGATGCGGTTATGCCACAACTGAGTAAAGATATGCACGGAAAATCCCTTGCAAGACAGCTTATGCGAATTCATTGGGCAAAATTTTGGCAAGCTATAGGTAGGATAAACAGAATGAAAATCATTTTACAAAAGATTTTTTTCAAATAAAAAATTTCATAAAAGAGCGAATAGATTTTAACTACTCGAGCACGGATGAAGGTGCTTACCACATCGCCTATAATGTCAATGACGGGTTCATTCATATCATGGGCGTTTCGGTTGTGTCGGTACTGGAAAATAACAAAGATAAAAACTTTGTGGTTCATATTTTTGTGGACGGTTACAGTCCGGAAAATTTGGCAAAATCGAAGAAATGGCCAAACAGTGGCAATGTCATTGCATTGTGTACTTGCTCGACATGACGCCGTTTAACGACTTCCATATTAAAGTGGCGCGTTTTTCCAGAATTACCTATGCCCGAATTTATATGCCTAAAGTCATTAAGGAATACAGCGATAAGTTTATTTATCTTGATGCGGACACCATGGTGTGCGATTCGCTTACTGAATTATGGAACATGGATTTGCAGGGCAAGGCTATGGGTGCTGTTTCGGAAACACCGGAATCCGTTGCGTATCGAGCCGGTCATTTGAAGTTAAAGTCCGGTAAATATTTTAACGATGGCGTTATGGTTATAGATATTACCCAATGGGAAATAGACCAAATCACCGAAAAGGCCTTTGCGTATCAGAATGAACCGCCTAGTCGTTTCAAAGGGCAAAGCCAGGACGTGTTGAATTTAGTATTTGATGGTGATTTATATTTCTTGCCGGCTGCTTTTAATGCGTACGGCGGTGCTGCTGAATTTGACGGCAAACCGGTTATTGCTCATTGGACGGGTCGTCGCAAACCTTGGCAAATGGTGTTGACCGATATTGATGCTTTGTGGCGTAAATATAATGCCTTGGCACCATGGGAGACGATTGCGCATGTCTTGCCGGTGAAAAAGCCGGAAAACTACCATGATTTCCAACAATGGGGCGACTACCAGAAAAAGCAGGGCCATTACGGTAAATTCTTGCAAGGTATTTTCTGGTACAGTGTGTTGCGTGTGATTTATAAATTGGGCGGCAACAAGAAGAATTAGGTGAATAAAGATTAGCAGCTTAATTATTAAAGTTAGGCAGCAATTGAATGTTTGAAGTATTTGATTATTAGGAGTGGCGAAGATGAAAATTGCAATTGCCGGGACCGGTTATGTAGGTTTATCCAACGGCTTATTGCTGGCACAGCATCATGAAGTGGTGGCGTTGGATATTATTCCCGAAAAAGTAGACATGCTGAATAAAGGGCAGTCACCGATTGTTGATGCGGATATATCCGCATTTTTGCAACGTGATGATATTAACTTTAAAGCAACTCTGGATGCTAAAGAAGCGTTCGTGGGTGCCGACTACATCCTCATTTCCACGCCGACTAATTATGATCCGAAGAAAAACTTCTTTGATACATCGTCCGTAGAAGCTGTTATTGAAGAGGTATTGAATATTAATCCGGACGCCATTATGATTATCAAATCAACGATTCCGGTTGGTTATACGGCTCAGATGCGCGAAAAATATAACACAGAAAATATTATTTTCTCGCCTGAATTCTTGCGTGAAGGCAAGGCTTTGCATGATAATTTATATCCGTCTCGCATCGTTGTGGGCGAACGGTCAGATCGAGCTAAGGTCTTTGCCAATTTATTGGCTGAAGGGGCCGTTAAAAAGGATATTCCGATTATCTTTACCGGTTCTACCGAAGCGGAAGCAATTAAATTATTTGCCAACACGTATTTGGCATTACGCGTAGCTTACTTCAATGAACTTGATTCCTATGCGGAAATGCGCAATTTAAATACAGCTGAAATTATTAAGGGCGTATGCTTAGATTCGCGTATCGGTGATTTCTATAATAATCCGTCCTTCGGTTACGGTGGTTACTGCTTGCCGAAAGATACGAAGCAATTATTGGCTAACTATCATGATGTGCCTCAGAACTTGGTGTCGGCTATCGTAGAAGCTAACCGCACGCGTAAGGACCATATCGCCGATATGATTATTGAGCGGCAACCGAAAATTGTTGGCGTATATCGTTTGACGATGAAAAGCGACTCTGATAACTTCCGGGCTTCGGCTATTCAAGGGGTTATGAAGCGCATTAAAGCGAAAGGTATTGAAGTTGTTGTGTATGAACCAACATTAGAAGCTGATGACTTCTTCCGTTCGCGCGTTATTCGTGATTTGGCTGAATTCAAAGCCATGAGCGATGTTATCATTACAAACCGTTGGTCTGATGATTTGGCGGATGTGCAAGATAAGGTTTATACGCGAGATTTATTTGACAGAGATTAATTAGAACGGAGCATATTATTTAGTAAATTAAATGGAAATTTTGCTCAGTAATAATGAGTGGTTTGAGAAGGGATTGTGGGGCAATAATGGCTTCCTATAAAGAATTTGATATAACTAAAAAAGTTCTTATTACCGGGGCGGCCGGATTTATCGGTTTTCATTTGGTAAAATTGCTCCTCGATAAAGGGGCTACGATATTAGGTTTTGACAATCTGAACGATTACTATGATGTGTCGTTAAAAGAGAGTCGTTTAGAGATTCTGAAGGCATATTCAAAGTTTACCTTTGTAAAGGGGAACCTAGCCGATGAAGTGGCTGTTAACGGTCTTTTTGAAAACTTCAAACCGGATATTGTAGTTAATTTGGCGGCTCAAGCGGGGGTTCGCTATAGCATCGACAATCCGCGAGCCTATATGGAATCGAATATGATGGGTTTCTTCAATATTTTGGAAGCCTGTCGTCATAGTCCGGTAGAGCATCTGTTGTTCGCCTCCAGTTCCTCGGTATACGGCAATCAGCAGAAGACACCATTTGCCACAACGGATAATGTGGACCATCCAATCAGTCTATATGCGGCCACAAAGAAATCTAACGAGCTCATGGCCTATACATACAGCCATTTGTATGGCATTCCGACTACGGGCTTACGATTCTTTACCGTATATGGTCCATATGGTCGTCCTGACATGGCCTACTTCAAATTCACCAACAAGATTATGAGCGGAACGCCGATTCAGATCTACAATAAGGGTGATATGTATCGCGACTTTTACCTATGTTGACGATATTGTGGCAGGGATTGAACGGATGCTATGTAATCGCCGGCTAAAAATGAAGCAGGGATGCTTATAAGGTGTATAACATTGGCAATAATAAACCGGAACAGCTTATGCATTTTATCGAAGTCTTGGAACAGCAATTAGGGAAGACGGCTGAAAAAGAATTTTTACCGATGCAGCCGGGCGATGTGTATCAGACCTATGCCGATGTAAGTGAATTGGAAAGGGATTTTGACTTTAAGCCGGAAACTACGATTGAAGAGGGATTAGGGAAATTCGTGGCATGGTACAAAGAATATTACTCAGTGAAGTAGCCGATAAAGGTATAAATTTAAGCAAAGATTGCCTTAGTAATTATAGTTAGTTGAGCATTTTAGTCTGTAGCAGATGCTTTGACTGAACGCTCAAACTATGATATACTATCAAAGTTAACGAAATAAAAGAGCAAATAGTGGTTGACAAGATCTTTTAGATTTGTTATCATAATGAAGTTGAATGAAGTAGAGGCCATCCGCTTCTCACCTGTTGTCTCGAAATAACGGGTTGAATATCTAACTAGTTATCAGTTACGGATGGCATTATGCCGTCGTTTTTTTAGTATAGAAAATAATTTGTTGGAGGTGACTATTATTAGCAAAGATACGCCGCGTATTAATGAAGAGATTCGCGCCCGTGAAGTTCGTGTGGTAAGTGCCGATAATGAGCAATTAGGTATTATGTCGGCTCGTGAAGCTCTTGCGTTAGCCGAAGAACATCAAATTGGACTTAGTGGAAGTGGCACCGAACGGTAAGCCGCCGGTATGTCGAATTATGAACTACGGTAAATATCGCTATGAGCAACAGAAGCGCGAAAAAGAAGCTAAAAAGAAACAGAAGACATTTACTTTAAAAGAAGTAAAGCTTCGTCCCCATATTGAAGATCATGACTTCTATGTAAAAATGAAGAATGCTAGTAAATTCCTAGCAGAAGGTAACAAAGTAAAAGTTACCATCATGTTCCGTGGCCGAGAATTGAGCCATCCTGAATTGGGTCAGAATGTATTAACCCGTTTTGCCAAAGAATTGGAAGAACAGGCAGTTGTAGAAAAAGCAGCTAAGCTTGAAGGGCGAAACATGACGATGATATTAGCAAAAAAAGGATAATTGAGGAGGAAACTAATCATGCCAAAAATTAAAACTCGCCGTGCAGCGGCTAAACGTTTTGTACCGACCGGTAGCGGTGAATTCAAACGTGCGAAAGCTTTCAAGAGCCACATCTTAGAAAAGAAATCCCCGGCTCGTAAACGCAATCTTCGCAAAGCAACTTTGGTTAGCAAAGCCGATTACAAACGCGTTGCTAAATGTTTACCATACGCTTAATAGTTAAAATTACTGGATAATGGAGGAAATATACAATGGCTAGAGTGAAAAAGGGCGTAACTGCTCATGCACGTCATAAAAAAATCTTAAAATTAGCTAAAGGCTATCGCGGTACACGTAGTCGTTTGTTC
>ENA-OPZN01000255-OPZN01000255.1-human-gut-metagenome-genome-assembly--contig:-NODE-255-length-19594-cov-5.256434_pt1 | contig 19594 bp, 18 predicted proteins | sample MGYA00242483_ERZ504503 | MGnify/ENA primary metagenome ERZ504503 (study PRJEB26092, sample SAMD00036285) | human gut metagenome | host: Homo sapiens | study: EMG produced TPA metagenomics assembly of... | reverse complement strand
GATATTCAGGCCGGACTCATTATCGGAGGATTGATGAACGTTTCCGGAAATTCCTCCAGAGGTGTACAACTGACCTCGCTATTGAACGTAAGTGGAAAGTCTAACCAAGGATGGCAGTTAGCCGGACTTGGTAATGTGAGTGTAGAAAATAAAGGGGTACAAACTGCCTTGCTCAACTACAGCGTCACTAACAGAGGGGTACAGTTAGGAGTAGGAAATGTCAATACTAAAAACAGTTCCAAAGGTTATCAGATTGGTATTGTCAATGTCAGTACGGACAGTACGGCCCATCAGATTGGCTGCATCAACCTGAAACCACAAACCCGTGTGCAAATGCTTGTATCCGGAGGTAATGCCAATAAAGCCAGCCTGTCTATCCGGTTCAAGAACAAATATACTTATACGCAAATCGGTACAGGTGCATACTATCTGGGCGTAGACAACAAGCTTTCTGTCACAGGATTCTATCGTGCAGGCGTATATCACAGCCTGACTGACAAATTAGACCTCAGTGCCGACCTTGGATATTATCACATAGAATCTTTGGAAAACAAGCACCACGGTTATCCGGCCCGTTTATATGCACTCGAGCCACGAATAAGCCTGGAATATAGCTTGACAAAGAAATTCGGTCTGTTCCTTGCCGGAGGGTACGGATGGACCCGGACATATAAAGGGAATCAGGCGTTTGACAAGAAAATGGTGATTGAAGCGGGAATGGTTTTGTTCTAAACAAAACCATTCTTATTTATATGCAATAGGAGATTTTACTTATCCGTTCAGACTTGCAGAACGCACACGGCTCAGGGTTTCCGGTGTCATTTGCAGCAAAGAAGCGATATAGACCAAAGGAGCACGCTTCAGGATTTCGGGATGCAACTGAAGTAGTTTTATTATAACGTTCATGCGCTGGCTCAAAACGCAACGTATCAGCCTTTACCTGAGATTCAATCAAAGAAGCTTCGAAAAGTTTACGGTACCACACACCAATTTCCGCATCTTTTAAAGCCAACTCTTCTATTTTTTCTTTAGGAATGTCCCATGCAATGGTAGGCTCCAATGCTTCAATCATCAGGCGGGTAGGTTCTTCTTTCAAATAGCTTTCCAGACAAATCACGACCCCTCCTTCATACGCTATATGTTCGGTCAGGTCCTTATCGTATTTAAAATAAAACTGACGAGTCAGTCCTTTTTCCAGGTAAAGCATGGAACGGCAAACCTCCCCTTCGTCGAGGATACGTTCGCCTTTCTTGAATTTCCGGCAAACCAATATGTCAGCCAATTCATGAATCTGTTCCCGGCTTAACATACATTTCATTCCGGAAACCATTAGCTTGGCTACTTCTATATTTGTCATCATATTATTCATTTCTAATTATTTGACCTTAATACGATCGAAACCTTCACCGAATACACCAATAACCGCACTCTGAGAGACGAATGCCTTAGGGTCAATGTCTTTAATCAAACGGAAAATGGTGTTGGATTCTCTTTTCTTTGCCAAGACAAACATCATTTTCACTCCATTATGCGTATAACAGCCTACACCGTCAATAAAGGTAACTCCACGATGCAAGTCTTTATTAATACGCGCACCTATTTCTTCATATTTACTGGAGATAATAAAGAACTGAACAGACTGACGGGCACTGTTTACCACCTGGTCCAATACAAAACTGGAAATAAAGAGCACCACATATCCATAGACGACTTTCTCCCAGTTATGCAACACCAAATAACTTGAAGAAATGATAATCACATCACAAATCAAGATGACTCTTCCCAATGTAATGTCACGATACTTATTGATAATAGCCGCAATAATATCAGTACCTCCTGTACTTCCGTTGGCAGAAAATGCGATTCCAATACCGGCTCCACAGAAAGAAGCCCCCAGTACACACGACATGAAAGGCTGGTCGTGAATCAGTTCTCCGGTTACATAATTCTGGATTACACTCAATATAAACGTCAACGTAAAGACAGCAAATATGGTCTTCAGGCAAAACTTCAGGCCCAAGATTTTCAAAGCAAGAAGAAGCAGAAGAAAGTTTATGATCAGGTAAGTATATTGCACCGGAAAGCCGGTTCCCCAGTAAATGATAGATGCAATACCCGGTACCGCTCCTGAAGGAATATCACTCGGCAACAGAAATACGGTCCACCCGATGCCATACATAATCATACCCAACGCAATCATTAAATAATCCCTGGTCTCTCTTAAAATTTTCTGCTTCTTGTAGCAGGCAAAGCTGGATTCATTTTCGTATCGATTTTCTAAAAAAATTTCAGATGCAAAAGTAAGAAAAATTCCATACAATTGACTTATATCAATTTCAAAAAATAAGAAAAATAAAGCGGGGACAATCTTTCAAAAATGACATGATTTTCGTACTTTTGCGCCAAATAGAAGAATAAATGGCATTAGTCAACGAACACCTGCTCAAATTACCGGAAAACTACTTGTTTACCGATATAGTGAAAAGAGTTAATTCTTTTAAAGTGACACATCCCCAGGCCCGCATTATTCATTTGGGAATCGGCGACGTGACCCTCCCTATCCCCAAAGCATGTGTAGAGGCTATGCAAAAAGCAGCCGGTGAATTAGGGAATCCCAACACATTCAGAGGATACGGACCTGAGCAAGGATACGACTTCCTGATCGAAGCCATTTTGAAGCATGATTACGCCGCCCACGGCATTTATTTTGATGCCAATGAGATTTTCATCAGCGACGGTTCCAAATCGGATACGGGCAATATCGGCGATATACTGCGCCACGACAACAGTATCGGAGTGACAGACCCTATCTATCCGGCCTACATTGATTCAAACGTTTCATGCGGAAGAGCCGGTACATTGGAAAAAGACGGCAAATGGAGTAATGTGGTATACATGCCCTGCCGTATAGAGAACAACTTTATTCCGGAAATTCCCAAGCAACGCATCGACATTATTTATTTGTGCTACCCCAACAATCCTACCGGGGCTGTATTAAGTAAAAGCGAACTCAAAAAGTGGGTCAACTATGCCATAGAGAACGATGCACTGATTATTTTCGATGCTGCCTACGAACGATACATACAAGATCCGGACATTCCTCATTCCATTTATGAAATAAAAGGAGCCAAGAAAGTGGCCATCGAGTTCCGCAGTTTCTCGAAAACCGCAGGTTTCACCGGTGTGCGATGCGGATACATGGTAATTCCCAAGGAAGTGACCGCAGCCACTTTGGAAGGCAAACGGATTCCACTGAACAAACTATGGCTCAGACGACAATCCACCAAGTTCAATGGTGTATCTTACATCACCCAACGAGGAGCAGAAGCGATTTATACTCCCGAAGGAAAAGAACAGGTGAAAGCCATGGTGCAATATTACATGGACAATGCCCGAATCATGAAAAAGATGCTCTCGAAGACAGGCATACAATTTTTTGGAGGAGAAAACGCTCCGTATCTATGGATAAAAGCACCGGACAACCAGACTTCCTGGAAGTTCTTCGACAAACTTCTGTACGAAGCACAAGTGGTAAGCACGCCCGGAGTTGGTTTCGGCCCAAGCGGAGAAGGCTATGTACGTCTGACCTCTTTCGGGGAACGCCATCAGTGCGAAGAAGGCATCCAGCGAATTTGCCAGTGTCTGTAAACAAAACAACTTGTAAATATAGAAATCAAATAACTTAAAATAAGAAATAAGGTATTATGTCAAAATTAAGATTCAGAGTAGTAGAAAAGGCATTTCACAAAAAACCGGTAGAAGTGGCCTCGCCAGCAACACGCCCCAGTGAATACTTTGCGAAATATGTATTCAACCGCGAAAAAATGTTCAAGTATCTGCCGAGCAACGTATATGCCAAACTCATTGATGTGATTGACAACGGTGCCACCCTCGACCGCAGCATCGCCAATGCCGTAGCCGACGGAATGAAAAAATGGGCGATCGAATTAGGGGTGACCCACTATACACACTGGTTCCAGCCGCTGACAGAAGGTACAGCCGAAAAGCATGATGCGTTTGTGGAACACGATGGAAAGGGTGGCATGCTGGAAGAGTTTTCAGGAAAATTGCTTGTTCAGCAGGAATCAGACGGTTCTTCATTCCCCAATGGAGGTATCCGTAATACATTCGAAGCCCGCGGATACAGTGCATGGGACCCGTCTTCACCTGTCTTCGTGGTAGACGACACCTTATGCATCCCGACCGTATTCATTGCTTATACCGGAGAATCACTCGACTACAAGGCTCCGTTGCTGAAAGCATTGCGTGCCGTAAACAAGGCTGCTCTGGATGTGATGCATTACTTTGACCCTTCTGTAAAGAAAATCATCTCTTACCTGGGATGGGAACAAGAATACTTCCTGGTTGACGAAGGCTTGTATGCTGCCCGTCCGGACTTGCTGCTGACTGGCCGTACCTTGATGGGACACGAAGCTTCCAAGAACCAACAGCTGGAAGACCACTACTTCGGAGCCATACCAAGCCGTGTAGCTGCCTTTATGAAAGATTTGGAAATCCAGTCACTGGAATTAGGTATTCCGGTCAAGACACGCCACAACGAGGTAGCTCCCAATCAGTTTGAGCTTGCTCCGATTTACGAAGAATGTAACCTGGCAGTAGACCATAACATGCTGGTTATGTCACTGATGAGAAAAGTGGCACGTAACCATGGTTTCCGTGTACTGCTCCACGAAAAACCGTTCAAAGGTGTCAACGGTTCAGGTAAGCACAACAACTGGTCACTTGGAACCAGCACCGGTACCTTATTGATGGCTCCGGGAAAGACTTCTGAAGAAAACCTGCGTTTCATCACCTTCGTAGTAAATACCCTGATGGCCGTTTACCGTCACAACGGACTGCTGAAAGCTTCTATCATGAGCGCCACCAACACACACCGTTTGGGTGGTCACGAAGCTCCTCCTGCCATCATTTCTTCTTTCCTGGGAACACAGCTCAGCAAGGTACTCGACCACTTGGAAGAAAGTACCAACGACGACCTGGTGTCTTTGGGAGGCAAACAGGGAATGAAACTGGATATTCCTCAGATTCCGGAACTGCTGATTGACAATACAGACCGTAACCGTACTTCTCCTTTCGCATTTACAGGAAACCGCTTTGAATTCCGTGCTCCGGGTTCAGAAGCTAACTGTGCCAGCGCCATGATTGCCCTGAATACAGCGGTAGCCGAACAGCTCATTGAGTTCAAGAAAGAAGTAGACGAACTGATAGAACAAGGAGAACCTAAGATTTCTGCTATCATCCAGGTGGTTCGCAAATGCATCAAGGAATGCAAGCCTATCCGCTTCGACGGCAACGGCTACAGCGATGAGTGGAAGGTAGAAGCTGCACGACGCGGTTTGGACTGCGAAACCAGCTGCCCGGTAATTTTCGATAACTACCTGAAACCGGAGAGCATCCGCATGTTCGAATCGACCGGTGTCATGACCCGCAAAGAGCTGGAAGCCCGTAACGAGGTGAAATGGGATATGTACACTAAGAAAATCCAGATTGAAGCCCGCGTATTGGGTGACCTGGTAATGAATCACGTGGTTCCGGTAGCCATTGAATACCAGACAAAACTGATAGACAATGCATACAAGATGAAATCATTGTTCTCAGAAGAAGAAGCTCAGACCTTGTCAGCTGAAAACCTGGCTATCATCAAGGAAATTTCAGAACATACTTCCTTCATCAAGAAGCATGTGGATGAAATGGTAGAAGCCCGTAAGGTGGCTAACCGCATTACCAGCGAACGTGAAAAAGCCATTGCTTATCACGATACAGTAGCTCCGATGCTGGAACAAATCCGTTACCACATCGACAAGCTGGAACTGATTGTCGACGATCAGATGTGGACACTCCCGAAATATCGCGAACTGTTGTTCGTTCGATAATTCCGACATACAAGTCCTACCATTATTTTATCATCCCCGAAAGACTTTTATCGGCCAAATTGGCGATGAAAGCCTTTCGGGGATTTCTTTTCTGCATACTTTTTTCTAACATTTAGTCTGACACGAAAGAATTATTTTCCACAAAGTATATATCTTTGCAGCATGGAATGGCTAATTAATTTATTTGTGGAACAATCCGCTCTTCAGGCGGTCATCATACTGTCGTTGATTACGGCAATCGGATTAGGATTAGGGAAAATTCATATCTGCGGTATCTCCCTTGGAGTCACATTTGTTTTCTTCACCGGAATTCTGGCCGGGCATTTAGGGCTCGCTATTGATCCGCAAATGCTCAGCTATGCAGAAAGCTTCGGATTGGTTCTCTTTGTCTATTCATTAGGACTGCAGGTCGGTCCGGGATTTTTCAGCTCATTTCAGCGAGGCGGATACCATCTGAACCTGTTAGGATTAGGAGTCATCTTCCTTGGTACAATAATGGCCGTAGTGCTGAGCATGACCACCCCCATCAGCCTGCCCGACATGGTAGGTATTCTTTGCGGAGCCACTACCAATACTCCTGCCTTGGGTGCCGCACAGCAGACACTGAAACAGTTAGGTGAGCCCACCAGCGGAGCCGCCCTCAGTTGTGCCGTGACCTATCCACTCGGAGTGGTGGGAGTTATTTTTGCCATCGTTGTTATCAGAAAGTTCTTTGTACGCCCGTCTGACATGCAGGAGCATGAACACGACGACTCCAACCACACGTACATTGCTACTTTTCAGATACACAATCCTGCCATCTTCAACAAAAGCATACAAGATATTGCTCAGGTGGGCTATCCCAAATTCGTCATCTCACGACTCTGGCGTGAAGGTACCGTGAGCATTCCGACTTCTGAAAAGATACTGAAAGAGAATGACCGTATTCTGGTGATCACGACCGAAAAAGATGCGCCCACACTGACCATTCTGTTCGGTGAACAGGAAAAACGGGACTGGAACAAAGAAGACATCGACTGGAATGCCATCGACAGCAAACTGATTTCCAAACACATTATCGTCACCCGACCGGAAATCAACGGAAAGAAACTGGGTTCACTCCGTCTGCGCAACACGTATGGCATCAATATCAGTCGTGTGCTGCGAAGCGGTGTGCAACTGCTGGCCACTCCGGGACTGGTACTGCAATTAGGTGACCGTCTGACGGTAGTAGGTGAAGCGGCAGCCATTCAGAATGTGGAGAAAGTATTGGGAAATACCGTAAAAACGCTAAAAGACCCTAACTTAGCCTCTATTTTTATCGGCATCATACTGGGACTCATCGTAGGGTCCATTCCTATCGCCATTCCAGGCATCAGTTCCCCCGTCAAATTAGGACTGGCTGGCGGACCGATAGTAATCGGTATCCTGATTGGAGCCTACGGGCCTCGTCTGCATCTGGTAACCTATACCACGCGCAGTGCCAATCTGATGCTTAGAGGTATCGGCTTGTCTCTTTACTTGGCTTGTCTTGGACTGGATGCCGGTGCGCACTTCTTTGAAACCGTCATGCGTCCGGAAGGAGCCTTGTGGGTAGGCATCGGATTCCTGATAACCTTTATTCCTGTCGTTATCATGGCATTAGTGTCCCTTCGTCTGTGTAAAATGGACTTCGGCAATACATGCGGTATGCTCTGCGGAAGTATGGCCAACCCGATGGCACTGAACTATGCCAACGACATCATTCCAGGAGATGAACCTTCGGTAAGCTACGCGACGGTCTACCCTCTCGGAATGTTTACCCGCGTCATCATCGCACAGTTAGTGCTCATGTTATTTTTATAGCAACTTTTAAATCACTCGATATCATGAAAACCTACAAACAAATTACCCTGGAAATGATACAGAAGGACATCCGCTACCTGGAACTCCTTTCACACGATTTTCCTAACCTGGCTGCAGCTAGCACGGAAATCATCAACCTGGAGGCCATTCTGAACCTTCCGAAAGGAACGGAACATTTTCTGGCCGACCTGCACGGGGAATACGAAGCTTTCCAGCATGTGCTCCGCAATGCTTCCGGAGCTATCAAACGGAAGGTAAACGAGATTTTCGGCAACAACCTCCGCGAAATGGAGAAAAAGGAACTCTGCACGCTGATATATTATCCGGAACAGAAGTTACAACTGGTAAAGGAAGTGGAAAAAGACCTCGTAGCTGGTATGTCATCACCCTGAACCAGCTGGTAAAAGTCTGCCAGAATGTATCATCCAAATATACACGTTCAAAGGTACGCAAGGCGCTGCCTGAAGAATTCTCCTACATCATTCAGGAATTGCTTCATGAAAGTCCCATGGACCCCAACAAGCAGGCTTACATCAATGTCATTATCCGTACCATTATTGAGACACGCCGTGCCGACGACTTCATCATTGCACTGTGTAACCTGATACAGCGACTGACCATCGACTCACTGCATATCTTAGGAGATATTTTCGACCGTGGTCCTGGTCCTCACATCATTATGGACACACTTTGCAACTACCATAACTTCGACATCCAATGGGGCAATCACGACATCCTCTGGATGGGAGCCGCATCAGGAAATGATTGTTGTATTGCCAACGTACTGCGTCTGGCTATGCGCTACGGCAATCTGCCGGCACTAGAAGACGGATACGGCATCAACCTGCTTCCGCTGGCTACCTTCGCCATGGAAGCCTATGCCAACGACCCATGCGAATACTTTGCTCCTAAGATTGCGCCCGAAAGCAGTTCATACAATGACAAGACCTTGCGGCTCATCTCGCAGATGCACAAGGCCATCACCATTATCCAGTTCAAGCTGGAAGCTGCTGCCATCCGGCGTCATCCGGAATTCGACATGGAAAGCCGTCTGCTGTTGCACCACATCGATTTCAAGCGGAAAGTATTCCAGCTTGACGGAAAAGATTACGAAATGCGCGACTGTCTATTCCCGACCATCGACCCGGAAAACCCATACCAGTTGACAGAGGAAGAAGAAGAAATCGTACAGAAACTGCACAAATCTTTCACGGGAAGCGAAAAGTTGCGCAAGCACATGAAATGCATTTTCCGTTACGGATGCATGTACAATGTATGCAACTCGAACCTGCTCTTCCACGCTTCTATGCCGATGAATGCCGACGGAACGCTTAAGGAAGTAGACATTCTCGGAAAGAAATACAAAGGAGAAGCCCTGCTCAAGCGCGTAGGTCAGCTTATCCGTACAGCTTATTTTGCAGAAGAAGATAACCCGGAAAAAGCATTTGCCAGAGACTTCATCTGGTACCTGTGGTGCGGAAAGAACTCTCCTGCCTTCGATAAGAGTAAAATGGCTACCTTCGAACGTTATTTCCTGACCGACAAGGAAACTCATAAAGAAGTGAAAGGCTATTATTACACCTTGCGCGACCGTGAAGATATCTGCGACATGATTCTGGATGAATTCGGAGTAGAAGGAGAACACCGCCACATCATCAACGGACATGTACCGGTAAAAGCAGTCAAAGGAGAAAAACCAATTAAAGCCAACGGTAAACTGATGGTTATCGATGGAGGATTCTCCAAAGCTTACCAACCGGAAACGGGTATTGCAGGCTACACGCTAGTGTACCACTCACGCGGTTTCCAGCTTGTACAGCACGAACCCTTCACTTCTACCCAGAAAGCCATTGAAGAAGGACAAGATATTAAGTCGACCACCCAAATCGTAGAATTGAGCAGTCAGCGCATGATGGTGAAAGATACCGACAAAGGACGCGAACTGATGGTACAAATTGAAGATTTGAAGAAACTGCTGGTAGCTTACCAGAACGGCATTATCAAGGAAAGGGGCATTTAAAAAATTTTCAGTCTGAAATCAACGCCCTTTTTCACTTAGCTATTCACTGAATTTTGCCAACTTCCATAAGGGTTGTGCAAACATACAACAAACGCAAGGATGTTTGAAAAATAACGTCCTTGCGTTTGGTTTTAAACGCACTTACGTTTTATTCCAAACGTACTTGCGTTTCACTTAAAACGTACTTGCGTTTGAATTCAAACGCACTTGCGTTTTTTCACCCCCTCCCAGAACCCCACAGAAGCCACTTTCTGCACTTTTTTGAATCATTATGCACCTTTTTTTCACAAAACGCTTGCATATTCAAAATAATGCGTACCTTTGCACCCGTGATTGAGAAACGCCTCAACACACAATCAGGATGGCCCGTTCGTCTATCGGTTAGGACGCAAGATTTTCATTCTTGAAAGGGGGGTTCGATTCCCCCACGGGCTACATAATAAACAAAAATCAAGAACAATATTAAAGATTAGTCGAGATGGCAAATCACAAATCATCTATTAAAAGAATCAGACAGGAAGAAAAAGAAGACTTCACAACAGATATTATGCTAAGACAATGCGTAACGCAGTGAAGAAACTTCGTGCAACTACAGACAAAGCTGAAGCTGTTGCATTGTATCCTAGTGTACAGAAAATGTTGGATAAGCTGGCTAAGCGCAACATTATCCACGCGAACAAGGCTGCTAACTTGAAGTCTAAACTGGCTGCTCACATCAGCAAATTGGCTTAAGTCTACGCTTGACGCAAGAAAGATATTAAGGCTGGATGATTACATCTGGCCTTTTGTCGTATAGACTCGGTTCATGTCTTTTTCACGATTTTTAGAGTGCTGAAAATCGCTTCGTTCCAGTTTTTTTAGTATCTTTGAAAGCTTAAAAAACGAAGAAAAAACATGAGTGAAGAACTGACACAAAACAGCGGAAGCAACTACTCGGCCAGCAGTATCCAGGTGCTGGAAGGACTGGAGGCCGTTCGTAAACGCCCCGCCATGTATATCGGCGACATCAGCGAAAAAGGCTTGCATCACCTGGTCTACGAGGTAGTAGACAACTCCATTGACGAAGCCCTTGCCGGTTATTGTACACATATAGAAGTAACTATCAACGAAGACAACTCGATTACCGTACAAGACAACGGTCGCGGTATTCCGGTCGATTTCCACGAAAAAGAAAAAAATCAGCCCTCGAAGTCGTAATGACCGTGCTTCATGCCGGAGGTAAGTTCGACAAAGGTTCCTATAAGGTTTCCGGAGGTCTGCACGGTGTGGGTGTATCTTGTGTGAACGCCTTGTCTACTCACATGACCACCAACGTATTCCGCAACGGAAAAATCTACCAGCAGGAATATGAATGCGGAAAACCGCTGTATGCCGTAAAAGAAGTGGGCACAACCGACATTACCGGTACACGCCAGACTTTCTGGCCGGATGGAAGTATCTTCACCGTAACCGAATACAAATACAGCATTCTTCAAGCCCGCATGCGCGAGCTGGCTTACCTGAACAAAGGAATCACCATCACCCTGACCGACAAGCGCGTAAAGGAGGAAGACGGTTCTTACAAGCAGGAAAAATTCCACTCAGAAGAAGGCGTAAAAGAATTCGTACGTTTTCTGAATTCCAACAATACACCGCTTATTGATGACGTAATCTACTTGAATACCGAAAAACAAGGTATTCCCATCGAGTGCGCCATTATGTACAACACCGGATTCCGTGAAAACCTTCACTCGTATGTGACAACATCAACACCATCGAAGGTGGTACACACGAAGCTGGATTCCGTATGGCTCTGACACGTGTATTGAAGAAATATGCAGAAGAAAGCAAGGCTCTTGAAAAAGCCAAGGTGGAAATCTCAGGTGAAGACTTCCGCGAAGGACTGATTGCCGTGATTTCTGTAAAGTATCAGAACCTCAGTTTGAAGGACAAACCAAAACCAAGTTGGGTAACAACGAAGTAAGCGGTGCTGTGAATCAGGCTGTGGGAGAAGCCCTGACTTATTACCTGGAAGAACATCCGAAAGAAGCCAAGATTATTGTCGACAAAGTGGTACTGGCTGCTACCGCACGTGTGGCTGCCCGCAAGGCCCGCGAATCGGTTCAGCGTAAAAGTCCGATGGGCGGCGGTGGACTGCCGGGAAAACTGGCCGACTGCTCCAGCCGTGTAGCCGAAGAATGCGAACTCTTCCTCGTCGAGGGTGATTCTGCAGGTGGTTCAGCCAAGCAAGGAAGAAGCCGTCAGTTCCAGGCCATCCTGCCATTGCGCGGTAAGATTCTGAACGTGGAAAAAGCCATGTGGCACAAAGCGTTCGAAAGCGATGAAGTGAACAACATCATTCAGGCGCTGGGCGTACGTTTCGGTGTGGATGGTGAAGAAGACAGCAAGAAAGCCAACATTGACAAGCTGCGCTACCACAAGGTCATCATCATGACCGATGCCGACGTCGATGGTTCTCACATCGACACACTGATCATGACACTGTTCTACCGCTACATGCCTGAAGTAATTCAGGGTGGTCACCTGTATATCGCTACTCCTCCGTTGTACAAATGCAGCAAGGGTAAAATCAGCGAATACTGCTATACTGACGAAGCCCGTCAGGCTTTCATCCAGAAATATGGCGAAGGAAACGAACAAGGCATCCATACCCAGCGTTACAAAGGTTTGGGTGAAATGAATCCGGAACAGTTGTGGGAAACTACCATGAATCCGGAAACCCGTATCCTGAAACAGGTAAATATCGAAAACGCGGCCGAAGCCGACTATATATTCTCCATGCTAATGGGCGACGATGTAGGTCCACGCCGTGAATTTATCGAGAAAAATGCGACGTATGCAAATATCGACGCATAATCTCATTTTTTAATTCATTATTATTAAATCCATCCTCACATCTTACACGAGGGAACCTCCGGAAGCCGAAAGGACATCCGGAGGTTTTTTATTTGCATGAATCCATGAGATTCATTATTTTTGGACAAAACTATGAGCCACAACTAATACATAAGATATGAAAATTACTTTTCGCATACAATACCGTACAGTCTGGGGAGAAAGCCTGTGCGTGCTTCTCAGCCAGAATCACATACAACATACCGTAGAAATGACTACCCGCAACGGAGAAGAATGGACCGGAAAGGCAGAATTCGACTTTCACCCTTCCGAACCTATCTGCTACCGTTATGCCGTAAGCCGTCAAGGCACCCTTGTACGCCAGGAATTTGGCGCCATCCCCCATTCTTTCTATCCGGGCAACCTGCAACAGCAGCACTACCTCGTAGAAGACTGCTGGAGAGATTTGCCACAAGATGCCTACCGCTATACATCGGCTTTCAACAATGCATACACGCCGGAACAGCCTTCCCGCTTGTCTGACAATACCGGCAGATGCATCACCTTCCGCGCACTTTGCCCCGGCCTGAGCAGCCACGGACAGCGTCTGGGCCTCATCGGAAGCTGTGCGGCACTAGGTAGTTGGGAGTACTGCCGCCCGCTGCGAATGAAGGAAGTACAGCCCAACGTATGGCACCTGACACTGGATGCCTCCTCATTGGAATATCCTTTTGAATATAAGTTCGTGGCCATCCATGAAGAAACCGGAGCCGTAGAGAAATGGGAAACCCGCCCCAACCGGATATTCCCTCTGCAACCGTTGCAACGCGGAGAAACCTACCTGCCCATGGAAACGGAAGTGTTCTTTGACGATGCCCCGCAACGAATAGCCGGCTGCGCCATTCCCGTGTTCTCCCTTCGCTCGGAAGGCAGTTGCGGCGTAGGCGACTTCGGCGACCTGAAGCTACTGACTGACTGGGCAGATGAGACCGGACAGAAAGCCATTCAGATTCTTCCCATCAACGATACGACCATGAGCGGTACGTGGACTGACTCTTATCCTTACAACAGCATCTCCATCTACGCTTTTCACCCGATGTATATCGACCTTCGCCAGCTCCCAGCCCTGAAGGACAAGAAAGCCGCAGAAGCGTTCGAAAAAGCACGCATCGAAGTGAATTCCCTCCCCATGATGGATTATGAGAAGGCCAACAAGCTGAAGATGGACTACCTGAGAAAAGCGTACCAGATGGAAGGAAAAAAAGTACTTGCCTCGGAAGATTTCCTGAACTTCTTCCGGCATAATGAGGAATGGCTTCAGCCTTATGCGGCTTTCTGCTACCTGCGCGACTCGTATGGCACACCGGACTTCAATCGCTGGCCGAAATATTCTACTTACGATGCCGATGAAATAGCCAGACTGTGTACACCCGGAAACAAAGCCTATACCAAAATCGCTTTCTACTCTTACCTGCAATACCTGTTGCACGTGCAGCTGCTCGCCGTTAGTACGTATGCCAGAGCAAAAGGCATTCTGCTGAAAGGCGACATTCCCATCGGTATCAGCCGTTCCAGCGTAGAAGCCTGGGTAGAACCCCATTATTTCCACCTCAACGGTCAGGCAGGTGCTCCTCCCGATGCGTTCTCCGTCAACGGACAAAACTGGGGATTCCCAACCTATAACTGGGAAGTAATGGAAAAAGACAATTACCGCTGGTGGCGCCGCCGTTTCTCCAAGATGGCAGAATACTTTACGGCCTACCGCATCGACCATATCTTAGGATTTTTCCGCATCTGGGAAATTCCCGACCATTCGGTACACGGTCTGCTCGGACAGTTCTCACCTTCCCTTCCCCTGAGCATGGATGAAATCAGAAGCTTTGGTCTGAATCTGGACCGGGACTTCATGACGCAGCCGTTTATCAACGACAAGGTGCTGGAAGAAGTCTTCGGCGCACAAAGTGAGTACGTACGGCAACATTTTATCACGCCCAACGGAAAAGGAGGCTACGCATTACTGCCGGAGTTTGATACCCAGCGAAAGGTGGAAGCTTATTTCAATGGAAAAGAAGACGAGGATAGCCTGAAACTGAAAGAAGGGCTTTACTCCCTGATCAGCAACGTGCTGTTTGTCACAGACCACCACGACGCCGAGAAACTCCATCCCAGAATTGCCGTACAGAATGATTCCGTATTCCAGCAGCTGAACTGGAAGCAACAGGGAGCCTTCAACCACCTGTACAATCATTACTACTACCAGCGCCACAACGAATTCTGGTATCAGGAAGCCATGAAAAAGCTTCCGGTGCTCACCCAGTCCACTCCGATGTTAGTATGCGGAGAAGATTTAGGTATGGTTCCGGAGTGTGTGCCCTGGGTAATGAGACAGTTGCAGATACTCTCACTTGAAATCCAACGCATGCCCAAACAAATGTACGAAGACTTCGGACACCCTGAAAACTATCCGTTCCTGTCGGTATGCACCATCGGTACGCACGACATGTCCACTTTCCGCGGATGGTGGGAAGAAGACCCAGCTCTCACGGAGCGTTTCTACCATCAGGAAATGCACCATCAGGGAGAGATTCCCGTACATGCTCCCGGATGGCTCTGTAAGGACATCGTCTTCCATCACCTGAAAAGCCCTTCCCTGCTCTGCATTTTGGCATGGCAGGACTGGATGAGCATCAACGAACAGTTACGCAATCCGGATATAGAAGGAGAGCGCATTAACATACCGGCCCATCCACGGCATTACTGGCGATGGAGAATGCACCTCACACTGGAACAACTTCTGAAAGAAAAGGAACTGAACCAGACAATCCGTGAATTGATTGAAGACAGCAACCGTAGATAGAAATATACAATGAGGGCCTGAAATTCCAACAACTTCAGGCCCTCTTATTTTTCTTATCAGAAGTTTACTTCTTTCCCAATAAAAATTCGTCAATGGTCTTTCTCAAAGCCTCTTCAGGCAAAGCCCCTTGCGCCACCTGAGGAGTTCCCTTTGCCGGAATGAACAGAAGGGTCGGGATACTGCGTATGCCAAAAGCAGCCGACAACTCAGGTTCCTTATCTGTATCAATCTTATAAACCACAATCTTTCCTTTATATTCCGCGGCCAGTTTCTCCAGTACCGGAGCAATAGCCTTACATGGACCACACCAAGTGGCATAGAAATCCACAATAGCCGGTTTATCACCTTCGTATTTCCATTCCTTCGGATTCTTCTCATAATTATATACCTTGGCCAGGAAATCGGCTTTAGTCAGATGAGTAACATTGGCTTGTACGGCTGCACTCTCCTGTACTTCAGCCTTGGTTTCTTTACCAGCATTATTTCCACAAGCCGGAGTCAGCATGGCAGCAGCCAGCGCCATCAACAGCAATCTTTTCATAATTCACAAAATAACGGGTTATCAATTCTTTTCTTTGTGCACAAAAATAGTGCATTTTGTAATAAGAACAAATTTTGAATCAAACAAGTTGAGAGAAACGCGTGTTTATAACTTTTATTGAGAAAGCCCGATGGAATACTATAAAACATCAGCGGGACAAACAAATATACTTTGTTCATCCCGCTGAGATTTAATCTTTTAATCTGCCCTGACAGCTATTAATACTCTTCCTCGTTGAAGAAGAAATCTTCTTTACTCGGATAATCAGGCCAGATATCTTCTATACTTTCATAAATTTCTCCTTCGTCTTCCATTTCCTGCAAGTTTTCAATTACTTCCAGTGGAGCACCTGAACGCATTGCATAGTCAATTAACTCGTCTTTAGTTGCTGGCCAAGGAGCATCTTCCAGCTTTGAGGCCAATTCCAATGTCCAATACATAGTATATAATTTTAAACAGTTTTACTTCTTTATATTGATTCGCAAAAATATAACAAATTCCTTCACTCGCAACGCTTATCCCAATAAATTTCGCTTTCGTCTGTTAAATTGTTTAACCGGCGTGACAAAACGAACAGATAATCAGACAATCGGTTCACAAAACACTTTGCCTGTTCCTCCAATTCATAAGAAAGACTTTCCTCCAAGGCCTGAATCCGACGTTCCGCCCGACGACAGACCGTACGACAGACATGACAAACGGAAGCCAGATAACTCCCTCCCGGAAGGATAAAACCTGCAAGCGACGGTAAAGAAGCGTTTATCTCATCGATAGCCTGTTCCAGACGCTGCACATTCTCCAGTGAGATATGACTCTCTACCGGGAAAGTAGTCTTTTCCAAGTCGGTAGCCAAATAAGAACCCAATGAAAACAGTTTATGCTGCACAAAGCGCAACAACTCTTCATGCTCTGCATCCTTCATCACCGAAATTAACAACCCGATAAAAGAATTCAGTTCGTCTATGGTTCCGTATGCATCCAGACGTATATCTGCTTTTGAAACACGTACTCCTCCTACCAGTGAGGTGGTACCTTTATCACCTGTCTTGGTATAAATCTTGGTCATTTTCATATATTTAAGGTCTTAAAGTCAAAGAAAGTTCACAATACGATGCTCCTTTACACGCTCTTTATCAAAAAATACCAGTCCGACATCATAAAGGTCAAATGTGATTCCCGTACGAGGATCTGCTATAACTTCCTTCCACCACCTTTTCTTCTCTGGAGTAGCATAAGGATTACCGATGATGAAACAAGTATGTTTATCGGCCAGTGGAATCAGTCGTTCAAACATCTCCTTATACGCTGGAGTATGGGCGATATGTACCACTTCCGGCTTTACACCCTCCTCAAGTAACCTATCCATATCTGCCTCACAGTTTCCGGTTAGGTAATCAATAGAAGATTTACCGGAGAGAATCCGTTTCACTGCATCTTCCGATTGTTCTGAGAACGTATAAACCTGCATGCCTGTATTGGCTTCGGCCATATAGCGGGTACTTATTCCGCTGCCAGTTCCCACTTCCCACACTACAGAAGGCCGGAGATGATTAATCAGACGGAACAAGAACTTATCGACCTTTTCCCGATAATGAGGCAAAAAAGCCACCACACGTCTCAGGTGATGCAATGGCGCATAGGCATAGAATGGTAAACGTTCGTAAATGACAAACGTAATAAAAAAGAAATCGGAAGGAGAATGTACTCCGTATCCGCAACGATGCCGGAAACGACGACACCAGTTCCACCCTCTTAATATAAAATCCCCCATTTTTCGGACACTAATATTGGTTGATAACGGGGGACAAAGATAAAATTTATAGTGGAAAAACAAAAAGGATAGTGTAATTATGATACAAAATATCCTGAATGGATGCAGAAATCATTCCGCTTCCATCCAGGATCAATATTTCATGAAAAACGTGGTTTATTTACGTTGTCCCAGTTTGTCATCCAAATACAGAATGCCAGCTGCGTCGCCACATTTTCTAAGTTTCTCTACAATGTTCTGTGCTGTAGCTTCTTCTTCTACCTGTTCACGAACATATCCCCACAAGAAATCCTGTGAAGCTTTGTCTTTTACTTCAGAAGCAACATTTACCAACTCGTCAATCAAGCTGGATACATGACATTCGTGCTTGTAAACATGTTCAAATACTTCCTGTACGCTGCCCCATCCTTGTGGAACGACATCAATTTTATCCACTTTAGCTGCACCACCGCGTTTTAACCAAATAATCAGCTAAATCATAAGCATGCTGCAATTCTTCTTGTGACTGTTTACGCATCCATGAAGCAAAACCGTCGAAACCTTCTTTCTGCAAGTAGAAAGACATGGACAAATACAAGTTAGAAGACCACATTTCCGCAGTAATCTGCTCGTTGATGGCATTTTGCAATTTTTCTGAAATCATAGTTCTATGTGTTTAAGTAAGTAATTCAATATCTATGAAGTAAACCACAAAAAAGATGCCAGATAAGTTCCTGCCACATTTTTTCCAGCGAACTGACAGGATGTCACCAGACCAAGTCTATCTACGAAAGCATGCGGGCTTTTCCCCAGAAGAAACGGGACAAATTCAGCTTATCCATCCCCCAGGCTATAGCAAACGAACCAATTACACAGAAACATAAGGACACACATAAAAAGAGCATCCCGGTAGGTTCAAAAGCCAATACAGGCACCAAAGGCTTCACTGCCATTGTAAATACCGGAGAAAATACTAACAGCACAAAGGTATGAGAGCCTATGTAACCCAATCCTTTTTTCAGATAATCGGGTAAATAGCGATATACAGCCAACAGAAAACTAATCATCAGATAAGTCAGAGCGACTCCGGAAAGAGTTGATTTATTCAGATTTGTCTCATCAGCAGCCAGCCATATTACAGGCAGCAAAGCCCAGAATGAAGCTGAAAAGAAAGCACGGAAGTCAAATGAGCTCCGTCTTAAAGCCACTCCAGCCGTAAAGTAAAGCGCATTTATTAAAGAAAGTATTCCACAAGCTGACAATACGGCATAGCATAAAGCCAGTATAATTAAGACGGAAACAGTATTGCCCCACTTTCCAGCCAATTTGTCCACCAATAAATAAACAAGCCCACACAGCATCAACGTATGAAGATACCAATAGGGCCCCAAAGGATGCAAGAACAATTTATCCAGCCATAGAGAAACACTTAAATGCTCCACTGATTCACGAACCGGAAGTATAGCGGACATGACGACATAGCCTGTTTCCATCACGGCGTATGGAATAAAAATCCACCACATTGTACGCAGAAACGGACGTATTCCTTTGGCTATATTCATGACATAACCGGAAATAATCAAAAAGCAGGCATGTGGAAAGTATAAACCAAAGATTTGGCGTATGGATATTTGTCACCGATATATACCAGATGAAACACTATCATCAATAAAATAAAGATGGATTTCAGATAATCAAGCTCTGCAATACGATTTTTCATGGAGCATAAGAATTGATTGGTAATAAAAAAAGAGGCTGTCTCAAAATAGAATTGCAAAAGTAAAAATATTACAGATTGAAACTTAGAAATAAAAAATCTCCTGTTTCAGCCTTAGTTTACTCTAATGATATGGCTAAAAGCAGGAGATTTTTA